>Ga0307512_10000896_pt1 | contig 43859 bp, 38 predicted proteins | sample 14_EM_MG_FD_200267 | JGI IMG/M metagenome (GOLD analysis project Ga0307512, IMG submission 200267) | Populus trichocarpa ectomycorrhiza microbial communities from riparian zone in the Pacific Northwest, United States - 14_EM | ecosystem: Host-associated > Plants > Roots > Unclassified | place... | reverse complement strand
ACCCCGACACGCGGAACCGGAGATTGGAACCGACGGGTCTAGCCAAACCCGGCGAAACCCGCGGGTTGACGGGTACGGGTCCGGGTTTGGCCCGCCAAGAAGCTGCGGGTCGGGTTTTTGGCTGGGTCTGGAACCGAACCGACCCGTTTTTACGGTCCAAACCCAGACCGGTGGCGGGTTACCCGGACCCGTTGCTAACACTACCCCCCGGTGACGCGTCGCAACTCGCGTTGCATACATACCTCTCCCAGAGTTTACTGAACTGATGTAGTGGCCTTCAGGAGACCCTGGGAGCACCTGGGAGCACGTTGAATCACTGTAGAGCAGTCTGGGAAAAACATCTTCTTTTGGAATGCTGCCGGTGCGCCTGGGAATCATAGCTACTACTTATTGTTCAAAGATTTTCAAAAGTTATGCATTCAGTTTGTATTCTCATCTATGTATCCATGGATCTATATAGCTACCTATCTACACACGGTATATCTGAACTGGCAGCACACGGTGATTGAGAGCAATTCGAGGTGCGCCTGAAGTTGATGATCGAGTGAACTCAGAGATACACTACGAGGCCGTGTTCCAGCGAGATTGGTGATGCAATTGGAGAGCATGATTGAGTGAACTCAAAGATGCACTGGGAGGCCGTGATTGAGCGAGTATGGAGATGCACTTTGAGGCCGTGATTGAGCGAGTTTGGAGACGCACTTGGTGTCCGTAGTTGAGTGTACTCAGAGATGCACTGGGATGCCGTGATCGAGCAAGTTTGGACATGCACTTGGAGGCCGAGATCGAGTGAACTCAGAGATGCACTCCGAGCTGAGATCGAGCGAGTTTCGAGACGCACTTGCAGCAGGATATGATCGATGCAGATTTGAGGAGCACTTGGAGGTGGTCGATCTGGAGGCGGTCGATGGGAGGCACGCCAGGTGCTGAGACTCTATTCATCGGTTAGTTAACTCGAAACTGTGGGAATGTGAAAAGGTGACTTTACCTTTGAAGCTCTTATGAAATCGTGAGGATGAAGGGACGACAGACAATCTTAGGTGTATGCTGTACTCGGTGTATGCTGCACTCGGCGTATGCTGCACTTGGTGTTAACTCATGATGATGGCATGGAGAGATAGACACCTGATACAGACTGTATTAGGTGTATGCTGTAGTCAGTGTAAGCAGTATCCAGTCTATGCTGTACTTGATGTTAACTCATGATCATGACATGCAGATATAGAGAGGGATGACTGAACTGAATGTTCAGTGATGATCATATAGTTGTAGACAAGAAAGAGAGACAGGGAATGAAGTTATACCCAATAAGAGAGATTGGATAGGATGTTGGGAAATCATAGATGCAAGTTTCTTGATTGCGTTCAGAATGCTGTGTATAGGTGTTATAATGAGCTGGGTAGGGACTCATGCTTTCCATATTGGGAATCGTAAATTGACTTACATATCACACTGTGGTAAGTCACTGTATCTTAGAATAGATTCCCACATGTTCTCTTCTCTCTCCATTTTACCCCAACAACTCTACTATCACCCAAGAGTACCAACTTGTGTCATCACTGTGTATCTCTGCGTGCAATTGTAATGAGAAAACACTGAGTACAGTATATACCGATAACACCATACACTAAGCAATTCATACACAAAGTACATTATTCACTGGGCACAGCATACACTGAGTACAGATTCAACCAATGATCCACTACCTCATGCTCCCAGGCATTCTCATATGACTTATCTGTCACCAGATCATGTCGTACACTGCTCTTTACATTTGCAGGATTACATACTACCCAATGCATAGAATCTCAGCATGCATCACATCTCCATCCAGATCTATCGCCTCCAGATCTACCACCTCTGAATCAACTGCATTCACATTGACCACATCCAGATTGACCACCACCAGATTGACCACCTCCAGGTCAAGTAGCTCCTTAGCGACCTCTTCCAGCTTGACCACCTCCTAATCGACTACCTCCAGATTGATCACCTCCAAGTACACGCCAAACCTTGCTTAGTTGCTACCTCCAAGTGTATCTCCCAACCCTCATGATCACAGCGTCCATGATCACACCATTATGGCCTCCAGGTGTATCTCTGTATCACTCAGTTCGGTCAATTACGATGTCCAAGTTCACCAAATTAAGGCCTCCCAGTTTACCAAATCATGGCATCGAAGTACCTCAACACACTAACTCAATAATGGCCTCCCAATAGATCTCCATACTCCTTCAATCACGACCTCCAAGTGCATCTCCAAACTTGCTCCATTACAGCCTCCAAGTGCATCTTTTAATTCACATGAAAATGTCCTCCAAGCTCATCACTGGGTTCACAGAATCTTTTCAGCTCTAAGTGCATTACCAAACTTGCTGTATCATGGGCTTCAAGTACATCTCTAAGTTCACATGATAACCACCTCCAAGTGAATCTCTAACTTCACTTGATCTCAGCCTCTAAGTCCATCTTTCAGTTCACTTGATCATGGCCTCCAGTCAAGTGCATTTCCAAACTTGTTCAATCACAGTCACCAAGTACATCACTATGTATACTGATTCAGTGTCTCCCGGTACTCCGCTGAGTATGCTTGACTAGCATTTGCAGCCAGATTGACCATACAGATATATCTAGATAGTCTTAGATAGATGATACATGCCATATTACAATGAAGTGAATATTCTTGTGATTGTAACCAAGACGGATATGATAGACCAATGGCTTGTAGTTATATGATGCTAACATTTACTACTGTGAAAATACCTCACCAAGTTTAAAGTCTCCCACAGAGATGTTCAGAGGTCTCAGCTACTGTCAAAGTCTTCTACAAACCTATGCAAATGTCTCAGTTGCTCTAAAATTTGACTATCCTACATGACAAATATTTTAGTATTGTGAATCCACTTCCATAACTGCAAGTGCTCTTATAAGTAACTCTGAATACTCTTGCAGCATCTGAGAGCACTTTGCTTGGATTCTGGGAGGCTTCGGTGCATATGGAATTACTTAGAAGTGGTGGTGAGGTAGACCAGAGTGTCTGGCAAATCTGTATATGGCTTCTGGACTGGTTTACATTGTGAGGATAAATTAGGTGAAGGTGTCAAATACAATCGAACTAACAAATTTCTCAAAATTCACTAAGCCACTTTCCATACTCTGCAATAATTTGATATTAGTTTCGTTTATTGCCAATCAAGTCATTAAGGCTCAATCAACAGAAATAGGGGAGTATAACCAGATTAGCTGAAATCCCCTTAAATAATAAATAGCAAATTATGCCTAGATCTGAATACTAGAGATTGTGGTTGATATTTTTGGTAAAGGTATTGAAACACAGCAGGATGAGATGTTGATCAAATTCTTAAACTGATTGTGAATAGTATCATGAAATTCATATAATTATCAAATATCATAGAATAGTTATTCCAAATCAGACTGATAACTGTATTTTGTTTGTAACTACACCAGCCAATTAGAGAAGAGTTTCAAAGTGACACTGCACATTTCACTTTATGGATATTCAAAATAATTCTTACCATGATATGTGTATAGTTTACAAGTTTTCATATTCCATGAAGTGTAGAAAGATGGGACAGTATAATTAATTAATATTAAATAAAAACAGTTTGGTCTCTAGGTGACTGCAGCTGTATTTGAGTGGACCCAGTGCATAATCTGACAATTGAAAGGTTCTGGAGCCCATTAAAGGAATAATAATAGTTTCAGTAGTACTATCAAGGCCCTTAGAATGCCAGTGAAAATTGTAAAACCATGATGAAATGGGGATAACTAGTTCGAAAACTTTCAGGAGGACATGAGCACTGCATAATAGTATCACAAACAACAGTGAAGCTATTTGTACATTTGAATCATTACATTCGGAATGCAAACAGTGTATCTGACAATTGCTTGGATTATCATACCTTGATATTATGCAGCGATTTATAATTATAAAACCCAGTCTTTTGGGATTGTATTATTATCAAATTATCAGTGAATCTTGATTTAAATGTCACTGTGTAGCTATATGGATGCAATTGTTTATAACTAGCAGCAGATGGTACTTGACCCCGCTTGGAGAAGTATCAGCTGGAGAGTACTTTGATGTACATTGAAGTGTACCAGAAGACAGTTCTTACTGCAGTGAGAAATAGCTATGAAGTGTACTAGGAAATGAAGATAGAACTGTCATATTGAATGACTTGGTAACTGTCAAGCAGAAGGATTGAAGGTTAACATGAAATATTGCTGGCTGAACAGGGAGATGGTAATCAAGCGAATATAGAGATGAAAATTCAGTCAACTTAGCAATACACTTGGAAGCTGATATGGAGTAAAGTTGAAGGTATACTTGACAATGGTGCTAGCCAAACCAGCAGATAAAGATTATGCAAACTTTGAGATGCCCTTGGAGTTGTACATCATACGCGCTTACACATTTACTCTGATGCTCGGAATGACTGAGCTCAGCATTGTACTTTATGATTGATCTAGCTACACTTAGACTCAGCTATACTGCAAACTGAGATATTCAAAGTAGTAGCAGTTAAGCAATTTGGAAAGTATTCAATATGCAAGGAGGTTTAATAGTATCTGAACATCAGTCGTTGGTTTAACTTGTAATTTGGGGAATATGGTTACAGCTGAATTTTACCTTTGTACATATAGTGAGGGTTAATTTGGAGATTGATGGAAATAGAGGTACATTTGTACTGGAAATAAAAGAAGATGAAGGATTGACTTCTGGAGCTGATCTAAGGTATGTCATTATTATCTGACGGAAGATAACTGGTTCCCAGACTGTATGGTCTGCCTGTATAATTACAATGACCACACTTCAATAATCAACACCAGAGCCCATCCTTTCGATACTTTCAATCCTAGTAGTACATGATACCTGCTATTCAAATCCACTGTAAATTACATCGGCTAGTAACAATAGTATTAGCAACAGTTGCGGACTGTCGCTTCGGGTCCAGGTCCGGGTCAGTAGTGAACTATTGCCACCTTGGTTGTCCGGGTCGTTGACATATCCCATCTGGGAATTCAGGCAGAGTTCAAGAGAAGTTTCGCAACCTGTCTGAATTGGGCGAGTTGTCAGCGGGATGTCCAGTGGGTCCATCTGTTGATTCATTTAATGCTCTTGTTTTGCTGTTTGACAATAGTGTCTAACCAAAATCATGTACTAGACATCCATTAATACATTTTGCGAGTTTTGCAGTTTGCGATGTTGATGATTTTGGATTCCATTGTTTTCCAGTTATATTTGTGTGTTAGGGTATAAAGGCAGTCAATAGTTCCGTTATGAGCTCAAATATCCGTGTGATGCCTTCTTTACCCAATATGCAGGACCAAAAACTGTTGATGCTCGATTGATGCTGACTTTCATCATGGAGTAACGAAGATATCATGCCCTGTTTTGCCTGAAAAGGCCACCATTACTACATATATGAATTCCTGCCACAACGCGACACTTAGATTTCCCAAGTTGCAACACCAAAAATTCCTGACCCTCCATGGACGCTCATTTTCAGGATGAGGCAGGGAGCATGTCACTATTGTTTTTGCCTCTAAAGGCGGCCAATACATCATTTATAGATATCTACAGCCAGTTGCCACTCAGATTACCCATGATGCAAACCCAGAAATCGTTGACACTTCGTTGACTCTCAATTTCACAGTGGGGCAGTGACCATGTCTCACCATGTTTTGTCTGTAAAGGGGGCCAATATGTAGGTTATGCATAATAGCGACCAAATCACATTTTAATCACCATGCATACAAGAACAAATAGCAGTGACACTCCGTTGACGCTTATTTTCAAGAGATAGTAGCGATGTCAACGATAGCATTTTTGCCCGGATGTGCGGACAATACTGTGATTATGAATTACATGGACCAGATCACGTTCTAATCACCTGACATACAAGACCAAGAATTGTGGACACTCCATTGATGCTCAATTTGCCATGGGCGTATCTGCAATATGCTATCCTGGCATTTGGCATAGTATATCGTTAATGGTGTTTTGGCAGCCTTTCCATCATTTTCACGTACTTTCTCCTTTATCACAACATTGTTCTTTAATAACACATACATATATAGTCTTTAAAATAGACTTTGAAGTGTCTGCTAATTGTAGATAATAATAAACTCAAAAATCTTGTTCCTGTTAATCCATGCTCCAGTTCACTTTCATGTTTGCTCAATGTGCTGCTTTTGTCTGCAAAATGGATGTCAGCCCCATTACCACCTGGCAGATCGGGTACTAACCAGTGGTTGTTTGTTCATCAGTCAGCAACTCTGGAATGAAATCCTGATCATGCTTGCAATCCTTGGCAAATGCATCATCATTGAAACACTGAGGGTTGGGAGGTGGAGTGTGAATATATGCATATCCAGGTGGCACTCCTTCGATTTCAAACATTGAAGCGCCCGCATTGTAACCGGGTGGCGAAGGCGGCACAGGTCATATTCTGGGCGCAGATGGTGTTGGTTGGGGTGGAGGTGCACCCCTGCGATTGCACCTCCCGCGTGTCAGGGGATTCTTCACTGCACCATTTCTGCATGAAAGGCAGCCATCAGTCAGGTTTTCATGAACAATAGCCGGGTGTCTTTCAATCGCAGCCTTCACCTTTTGATGGTGTGGAAGAACAACACCCCACTTCTTCTGTTCTCGGACATCAGCGCAAGGTTTCTTGATGAGATATTGCGTTTCCTTAATTACAGTGCATGAAAACCCTCCTTTGACCATTTTCGCCTTATTCAAGGAGAGGCGCATGTTGGACTGTTCTATCTGTACCTGACCTCCTTGCCTTGCCATACTAACTGGCATGTTGAAAACCTACAAGAAATCAGTTGCGGCTTCTAAATATGAGATTGGGTATTGCCTCAACCATGTATGCTTCCCAAGCCTTCTCTAAGGTTATTGAAGCCTGTTTCATCCAGTCTTGGGGACGCTTATCACGGAACTTGTTTGCAAGAATCTCTGAGCTCACCACATCATGATGCTCGATTTCACGGACTGTGCAGACCAATGCCTTGGTCAACCATGGAGGTTTCCCATCACGGGCAGCAATAGAATGGTCATGTCACTCTCTATATACACCAGCTGTACATTATAATGTTAGTTTATGGCCATCTACCCAGATATGGATTCAATTACATCCAATGGCATGCTGCTTCGTGTTGTTGCTGCATCTTGTTCTTGCTGCTTCAGGTTGTACGTACCATTTTGAAATGTGCATCCTGGGTCATATTTACGCTGCCTGCATTGGTATCATCGCAGTGACCTAACTGGTGACTCCGTTGTTAGTATGTCTCTGTGGGTGGTGCAATGATTGAAGCACCTGTCAGTTGACTAGATTTGGATCCGCTCGCACCTTGTGGAGGTGTTTGTGGAGCCATGATTTGCTGTTGTGGAAAAGGAGAAGAAGATGATAACCAAAAGAAGTGTGAAGTCCTGAGGAATATATAGTCAGCTTCAAGTCAAAATGGAATGAGTAACAGCCAACTTGCACGATTTACCCAAAATTGGTCATGCTGGGCATAGCGGCAGGTTGCTGGGGTTTGCAGTGGTCTGGCAATGTGTAGTACGGTGGACTGATGTTGTCTGTTTGTTCACGGGGAGAAATAGAGGTGACTGACAGTTGAAGTTGCATGTTTGATGGATATAAAAAGAACATTATACGACGGAAAAGATGTTGGTTGATACTTGTCTTAAGACATTCCCGGGATTTCACATGAAACTCACGCTAAAGATCAATTCATGTTGTTTGGTTAGCATTGCTATTCCCAATGAAGTGACGGTGAACATGCAGATTTTGCTTTGTTCAAGTTGACCAAGCATACCAACCTTGACATAAAGGACGCAGCTTGCCTCCATGTGGTCGATATCTTGCAACATCCAACATCTCACCCATCAACAAAATCAAAACAAAATACAATGGTCAATGCCATGAAACGAAACCCCTAGCCACTCCCAGCGGCCAAATATGGCAAAAAACAAATCGATCCACACCACAACTTCATCAAGCGAATGGAGGCAACACCAGTTTGGAGACGGAAAGTGACTGAGCCTTGAGAGCATTGCGCAGCTTGGGTCGCTAAATGCAGCTCGCTGCGGAGATAAGATGGGAAACAAACATGTCATGCAATGAGGAGAAAGCGAAATGCATTGAGGATTATGTGGGTAGAGAGACTGCTGTGGCAACAACATGAGTTGAAGACGCAGCGACAGCAATTCAGCAAAAGCAGGATGATATGAGATCTGCTGATATTTCTGGACTGACAGCAAGAAAGCCCAAAAAAACATTTCAGAAGATGTTGAATGCCATTGGAGACAGTCTGAGCGAAGTTGCCAGTTCCGACCATGGGGAGGATGGGGAAGATATAGAGTATAATGAAGAAGATTCAGAGCCGGGCAAGGCGAGCGAAGATGACAAACCTGGCAGGGTGATCGGCACAATCACTAGACCGGTTCAGCACCGCATGGAGAGGTGTCGGCAGAAGCAAATGAGGCTTGACCAACTGACCGAAACACAAAGGGTGGATGCGGCCGACTACTTCCCGGAGTAAGAAATGAAGTACAGTATTGCCAAATTGATGATTCCGGCAGTCATTACGGTGCAAACGAACACGGTTGTAGCAACACCTGCACCATGAACACTTGGAGAGCTAATCGAGTCTGATGATACCGTCCCTGGAAGATCGCGAGCAACTCCTCGACCAGAATGTAGCCATATGCGGCTAGGTTCCCAGAAGCCATGGTCACAGGAATGCATAGTGTACGTTCCGCCCAACACAGCACCCGATTCGTCGCTGATGAAGAAATCAAAACCAGTTAAGCTTGCAATCTTTTACCGCTGCACATAATCTCTACAGCTAATTACCAGATAGGAATCGAAATCAGACAAATATATGGTGAGGGCTTCTGCGTCACTAGAGTGATGGAGGGGCGAATGTCAACTTTTGACGACATATCCCTTCGAAAAGCAAAGCGTGTATCTATTTTGTTACGTGTGTGGTTTTACCTGATTTCAGTCACCAAATTGTGAGACATGATAATTCATCTGCACATGTGCCAGTGTCGCATGGGCCATGCGAAAGTTCCAGACTCAAAATCATAATGATTGTCGACCAACGAACTTGCTATTGTCCTGCCAGTTATGGTTAAGTGACAAAGCAAAATCTAGATTGGTGACAAAATTTACTCGCAAAATTTGAATCACTGACGTCCTACTATTCAAAAAAATGAGTGGTCAATGCACAATGCCAACCGGAATGAATGACGACCATCATGCTGCCTTTATCCATGCATCCAACTGACTAACTCACCACTGAGACCTGGTGCACATAGTCGAGATTTTGAAAATTGGTTATTGTATGTCATGGAAATCGAGGAGGAGGCGCTGGCTGAGGGAAGGTGAGGAAGTCGGGCTATATTAATCAAAAGCTAGTAAATGGATCTACATGCCGTGAATTGCGGGCCGCAATTGCGGGATTGTGACCCACCTGTATCATGCATTGTTACAATAGCATGTGTAATAGGGATCAGAAAATGAGAGGCGACGAATCTTTTGGATGCAAATGATTATTCACAGAAACAATATATCGAATGCAAATAACAACTAGATGAATTTTGGGATGCAATTATTGAGTGTAAAATGACTGTTAGGATGTGTTTATGATGAGCGTCACCAGAGTGTGAACAATTTGCAGTCTTACACTATCAGCAATCTAAGGGGTGCATAGTTGTATCCTACCGAAGTGGAATTATTGGTCGTCTTTATAGGCAAAAAGGGATGTGGCACGCTCGTTGCCCAATCCTAGAGATGAACATCCACGGACCATCAACACAGCAATCAACTGCATAGCATTGTTCCTAAATTGAGTTTTTAATGGTCGGTCCATTCAGTCTGTCCTCGTATACAACTTCACACATACTCACGCAATGTCTCACAGGTCTGACTTGTTTCTGAATTGCTAGTTTCAATATCGCTACCACCTCCTAAAAATGAGGGTCAATGGAGTGTCAACGATTTTTAGTCTCGCAAGTTGCGAAAATCACAGGTTGCAGAACCGTTCTAATCCATAATTGATCTATTGGCCAGGTAGATAGGTAAAAATGCAAATGACGATATCGTGACTGCCTCCTAAAAATGACTGTCAATGGACTGTCTACAGTTCTTGTCGGGGCTTGCCATGCTACACAGCTAGAAACTGCGCTGCATCATTCCGATAAGCAGTTTTGAATGGTTCATCCTTTCAATATGTCCATGTATTCAACTTCACAACTATGCATGCAATGTCTCACAGGTCTCACTATTTTCATGCTCGTAGCTCTAGGGTCAATATTTAATAACCTGCGTTGTATTTTCTAATAATGTATCTGGTGTCTGGCTGTCAGATGGAATTGGACATTTTTCTAATTGCTAGCACCATGTCGGATTCCAAATCTTTAAATAACTCATTGCTAGAGGTTATGATATCTTCCAAAAATGAAGATGCCTTTATTCGTGATTTGAGCAACCTTACATTACAAATCATAGTCGATTCTTGCAGGGCTTCCACCAATGTGGGCTCGATGCGTTCTATTGCATGGAATACTTCTTAACATGCACCTTCATTGTGATACTATTTGCATTGCGGAATTGAGGAGAATGGCATCCCCTGCATCATATGTATCGTTTGTCATCAAGTGCTCTGCCATCCATCAGTACATGGGACCAGGTTAATGGGGAAACACTTGCTGGCAAAGAGCACACATTGCACAGTTAAATGAATTAACAGACTCAGAAGTTACTGAATTGACTACTTCAACTGGTGATGAGACAGCTTTGGCCATACTGAAGAGACAAGAAAGTCGAGGAATTACATTAGTAGGTTCGCAAAGCAAATTCATATTCGACATATATATCTCATCTATATTCACCACATTGACAGACGAAGCACTCCAAACTGCCATCTAAGGACTTTGTAACTGCCAAATATCACCAAGACACCTGGAATCACTACCTCATGATAGGATTTGTTTCAGCCCATATTCCATCGAACGCAATATTGAACCTTGCACTACGGCAGTCATATAATGCATTACAGAGTGAGCCGGCGCTAAAATCTGCCAGCACCCTCAGTAATATTCGCCGGAGGGAATACCGACAGACAGTGGATGCAATTACCACGTGGTTGCCATCACGAAATGAAGTTAGTTGACATTTGGTTGGGTGGACATCAACAAACAATGTACGCAGTACATAAGTCATTGCTTACCACATGGATCGAGATTGGGCATTGCGAGAAGTGAATCATGCATGCGATGAGTTTGATTGCCGATCATTTGTTCATTCCGAAAGCTAATTATGGATAATAGGTCAAGGGTCAACTTACTGGAGCAATGCTAACCAGACATTTGATGGAACTTCTTTATCGTTTCAAGCTCACTGATGGTCGTTTGCTTGGAATTACGACTCAAAATGCTTCCTCCAATTACTCAATGACTCCGGAACAACAATCAACCCTTCAGGCCTCTTAAATCTAGTGGCATGCATTGAGAAACCACATACCATGTATGGCGCATGTCATTCAGCTTGCTTTGGGTGCATTCATGAGCAGTCTTGGTGTAGAAGGCTGCACAAAGTGTTGGGAAGCCCATGAGCACGATCAGCAATTTGGAGAGAATGAATGCACAGAGAATGGGAAGTATCAAAGACTTCGAAAAGTGGGCAATGCTAGAATCAACAAGGTGTCGGCCTTGAGACCAGGTTTTGCAAAGATAATTGAGAAAGTACATATTTCAAGTAGTTTTGACAGTCCTGAAACTCATCTTGATATAGCACGGAATGCTCGCGGTATTGATTACACTGACACCTGGCCATTGAAACGAGTTCATTCGATGTCAAAAAGCCAAATTACGAATTGCAGCACTGCCAATTATGCATGTGAAGTGAGGGTGGAATTCAACACTGGAGTTGCTTGAACAAGCCTATCAATTACGAGAATTCACCCGAGAGTGGCATATGCATCCACTATACAGTGAATATCGGCCACTGCTCCCGACTCAGGACGAAAGGACCATCGTCAAGTACGTCATGGAAGTTTTCAGGCTGTTTCTATACCCCACCCTATGGATGTCAAAACGGCATGCAGAGACTCTGCATAACGTTATCACTGTTTTCAATGACATGATCAATGATGCGGATGGCATTATGCGAGCTTCAGCCAAGAAGATGACCAAATGGAACGAAGACTGATACTGTGCCATGAAGTTTATGTGCCGGAAGGTGTGCAACTAACATGCTGAAGTTGTTGCAATGACCGGTATACTTCTCAGTTCAGCACATATCCTTGATCCTTCGCGGAAGTTGTGATCGCTCAGGAAGTGGGACAAGGGAATTGATATATGTCCTCAGGCCAAGACCTCCTATACTACCCAATACCAACAGGCCGTTCAGAAGTATGTGGAGAATGAATACTGCACCAAACATAGACGATTGTCTGTCATCAAACCCTAATTAATACTGAGCAACAATCTCATCCCCTCCGCAATGGCTTCTGGATCTGGCCAATTTTCTTCTGATCCTTCTGCTGTGTCCACCGATGATGAAGAATACCAAATGCCTCAAAACATGGCAGGGACAACCCCCAGACGCAGCGATCGTGCACCATGCTCATTGATAATGGCAAGGCTCTATTTGAATTCACCTCCTGAATCACCAAAGAACTGGGGCCAAGTTAATCTGAAACTCAATGATTACCACTCCAACCCTATGGAGAACATCACTACATTTTGGATACAAGATATCACAGACTGGTGGCGCACACAAGAGGAGACGCAGTCAAAGTACACCGATCACTCCAACATGGCATGCAACAAATTCTTGTTCATACCTCATTGTGTCGGAGTGGTGCCCAGTCTTTCCCTTGGGTCGGATGTTATCAGCCGAAGGCATTTGAAAACAACAGGTGAGACCCTTCGCAACAAGTTCATAGTAATCCTATTTGCTTGAGCCAAAAACAGGATATCTGCAGGCGACAACACCACACTCGGAATGACAGAATCTGAAAACGCCTTCGAAATGAAGCGATATGCGGAGGAGAGAAAATTGCACAGAATGGCCAAGGTCCACGAGTTTCTGGACATGTAGTAGCGCTGCCAAAATCTCTGTGCTATGCAGAATGAATCTTGTGCTCAAATCAAGCAAATGACAGCCGTTGGTCACATTTCAGATATGGGGGAGATTGTCCAAGCATCCTGGACAAACTTTCAGCATGATGGCGCAGCTGCATTTCAATTGTCGGAAAGATCACCTTTGCCACCAGCTTGGTTTGCAAATGACCTTCCTGGAGAACACACTCCAGTATTTAATGTCCACTGGATCAGAACCATCGACCGTCATCCAGCAGGATGTGATCTGGATAGTGCACCTGACAGCATTTCCGACACTGAGAATTGGCTTGACTGGAATGGTGCCTTGGATATTCCAAATGAGAGCGAAGAGGACTGAGAGGCACATGATGAATCCGATGTAGAGAAAGACAATACCATCCGGGATCCGGGAAGCCCAGAGAATCAGGATGTGAGTGCCACACAATTTGTTCCCAGATTGATTCGGCCAACACGGAGGGCAAACAAACAGGCTCAAAAGGTGTTGATGACCGTCAATGCAATGGCAACAAGGAGGAATAGGGGAAACAAGAAAGAGTAGGTCAGAATCAGTTGATATTCTTTCACCAGGATCTATATGTTGCTTGACCAAGAATGTCACATAGAGAATCATTCTGGGAAAATAGTGAGCAGTCGCCTGTGAATATTTGTCAATAAACAGAAGGGTAGTGAGCAAAAGGTATCATTGAGCAAGATGTATACATTTTAGTAGAATGAGAGCGACTTATGCACGAAGATGACTGGGCTTGGCTTTGCCAAAATGCCGAGTCTTACACTGGCAGGAAGGCAACCAAAAAGTTCAAATAATGATGCACACAGTGCCTGATGGCAGCGGACTTTGACCAGACAATACATCAAAATGAGTGTCAACGGGGCATCAACAATTTGTGGTCTGGTATGTCAGGTAATTAACTAGTGATTAGGTCATTGTTATACATAATCCATGTAATGGCAGCCTCTATAGGCAAAAGAGTAAACGACATGCTCCCTGCCCCATGTTGACAATGAGCCTCAACAGAGTGTCAACAACTTTTGGTGGGTAATCTAAGTGGCACTTGATCGCAGACATCTATAAACAAGGAGTCGGAAGCCATTATAGCCAGACAAGGAAGAGTGATTCCCACGACAGCTTGCTGGACGATAAAAACTCAATTTACATTCATAGCCTCAACTAAAGGTTCATGAGTGTTTGAGCCGATAAAACTGGTCAAAACGTTGGATATCGACAATCGCGGCCACATCATGCTTTGATTAACCATGATGCAAGGCCACAAATTGTTGACTCTCCATTGACGCTCATTTTCAAGATGGGGCAGTGAGCATGTAGCTTTCTCTATTGCCTATAAAGATGGCCAATACTTTCATTATGTCTGACAATAACCAAATCCCTCTGTAATTACCTGACTTACCAGACCAAAAATCGTTGATGCTTCATTGACACTCAGTTTCAAGATGGGGCAGGTAGTGTGTCGCTGCCTCTGGTGCCTATAACGGCGGCCAATTCTTCAACTATGTGTGACACCGACCAAGTCACTGTTTCATTACCTTACTCACAAGACCAAAAATGTTTGACGCTCCGTTGAAGCACATTTATAGGACATAGTAGAGATGTCGTTGCCTGTGTTTTTACCTATAAAGGTGGCCAGTACTTTCATTCTGCATTAGAGTGACCAAGTCTCTGATGCTTTACCTGACTTACAAGACCAAAAATCATTGACACTCTGTTGACAATAATTTTCAGAATGGTGCAGGGAGCATGTCGCTTTCTGTTTTGACTATAAAGGCGGCCAATACCTTATTTGTGAATGTCTGCAACCAAGTGCCACTCAGATTACCCAAGATGCAGGACAAAGAATCGTTGACGCTCCGTTGACTCTCATCTTCAGGATTGGAAAGAGAGTGTGTGTCTCTTTTTCTTGAATAGACAGGCAGTGAAACCATCAAAAATGAAAAATGATATACCAAAGTCAATATGTTGCGATGAACAGTAGGATATCTGAATGAGACCATAAATAGAAAACCCCGATGACCTGAACCAGTGATTTGCACTGACAGGTCTAGCCAATCCTAGTAAAACCCTTCGGTTGAAGGGTTTGAGTCCGGGTTTGGACGGCTGTAGAAGTGAACAGACCTGTAGTTGTGGACCAACGCCACATCACTGGCAGGTTACCCGGACTCGTTGCTAAGACTAGGTTGTAATGGGTGCAAGTCCAGAGGGTATATAGTGGTGGTTTAGAATTTTTTGTGGGACTGTTTCTCAGCTTCCAAGGGTAAAGCAAACACCCCAACGACATCCCCACCTCAAAGTAGACTGGAATGTAGCTACAGTTAATGTTTCAGTCCGGGTGTAAAGATATACTCACTTCAATATTTGACAGGTTTCATGTTGCTGTACTGGACTGTACACACTGTGAGGTGGAAATTGGTCCATACCCAGTTAAGATTAACCACCAGTTACCTGGCAGACAAACCTTCTTATGGTTGATAGTGTGAGAACTCTGAGGCAAATTCTGACAGATGAATTAGCTATTTGTAACCATGGTATCAGATGCCCAGAAGAGTGTAGGCCACCATGTACAAAAGGAGGTGAGCTGGGTATTATTGTAGCTGCATTGTTGATCTGCAAAATCTACCCAACCCAAGTTGTCATTGTAGTTATCAACCCCATGGGAATTGATGATCTCCATGTCCAGCAAATCACCACAGGCCTCCTGGGCCTCCTTTGCATTGGTTCTCATCTTCGCTGGCTACTTTCTCTGCCTTTATTCCAGAGATTCAAAGTCATGGACAGTACTGAGAATTATAACTGGTATGTTAACAAACCTCAAATATCCTCCAACTAGCTGGCGGAAATGGCTATCCTTGATTGAAAGTGATTGGAAGACATGGTACTAATATTTCTGAATATCTTCCTTCGAAATTTGGGGTTTTGGTTGAAATCCTGTGCAAGAATGGTTAGATGTTCCACAGAGTCACATATTCAAATCATAAAATAATCTCGCCAGCAATGGAGCTGTTGTATAAATGTAATCCATGTTCACAATTCAATACATAGTATTGGGTAGCTTCTGTAAGAGACAGTATTAACTTTTACTGTTGCACTCAAGCAATCAGGTGTTGAAAAAGAATCAGGATTGACCTTGATTAAGATTGGATATTGTTAAAGCAAGCATCATGAGCTTGGCAGTGAAACTTGAATACATATTTCATGGGTTTGCTGGATATCAGATACATGTCGTGGGTCTGCCCAGTGGTTCCGACAATAAATATATAATAAGTAATCTGGATTGAAGGTATCCCATATCACAGTAAACTGTTCCAAAGTTTTTCCAAATTGACTTCAACCTTATGGTGCCATCATCTGCTTCCTTCTGTTTCTATTTCATGGGGATGTAGGGAAGATACATGGAAGAATATTTTAATTTCTTCAAATCATGTTGGGCCTATGTGCTCATGGATTGAGTGGGTAGGATTCAGCTGATTATACTTCCAGTAGTCCCTTACTGCAGGGGAACTATGCACACCAATTCACAGTACAATTCCCAACCAAACCCCTAGTTCTAATATGCAGACCTTCCACCACTTCCTACTACCATCCAGCTGTCATTCACTGGCTTGCCTGCAGCATATGCATGACAATAGGCTACAAAATCCTGCAACAATGGTGATTTGAAACCTATACTTACAATCTCAATGGGTTCTACTGTGTGCTGATAGCAGATTTCTCATGGCAGGGTACTCGACACAGCAAGGGGGTGATATATTGGACCCATAGGGTGCAATATGGAAGTGTCCTGCATGATTTGAGGTGACAGTAACTGTATTTGTAGCTGTCATATCTGAACACCAGTATCCTTGCGGTCTGCTGTGTGAATAAAGTCTTGTAAGAACATGGTGGCTGTATGTGAATATGCATCAGGACCAAGGTGATATATCTTATATCAGATAGAGCATACTTATAGACAGGTGGTACATTGTATATATATGGTCTTGAGCCCTCAAGATGGAGCACTGAGTAATTTTTCCACTGGTTATATGCCCAGCTATTATGGTTATCAAATTTCTCATGGGCATTCATAAGATCTCCCTAACGACCATCATGAATGTTAAATGTCATGACACTAGCAACAGCCACGATGATAGCACTGAATCACTACACCATCGCACACCGTCAGTATGATCTCACATAGTGTTAGCAATGGTTCCAGACCGTGACTTTGGTTCCAGATCCGGGTCCAACCTAAACCATTGCCAAATCGGCAGTCTGGGTTGTCAATGAACCCGAACCATCAGCCCGGGTGCAGTTCGATGGTACACTCCCAACCCATCTGAATTGGGCAGGTTTTCAGCGGGTCGCCTAGCGGGTCCATCCATAGATTCAATTAAGGCTCTTGCTTTTGGAGTATGTGAATACTTTCTTATCAAAATCGCGTTTCCAACAACCAAGGATATGTCTTTGGAAGCTTTGCAGCTTGCAATATCGATTATTTTCGAACCAGTATTTTACCTTTGATACATTATATGTTTGCGTATCATGGCAGTCGATGATTCTGTTATGAACGCGAAGATCAGCGCGATGCCTTGATTCCCAAATATGCAACAAGTAAAACTGTTGACGCTCTGTCGATGCCCATTTTCAGGATGCGGCAGGGAGCATGTTGCTGTTGTTTTTGCCAGTCAAGGTTGCCAATATTTGATAAATGGATGTCTGCAACCATTCGGAACATAAATTACCCAAGATGCAAAGCTAAAAAAAGTTGACACTCTGTCGAGGCTCATTCTCAGGATGCGGCAGCAAGCATGTCGCTGTCGTTATTCCCAGTAATGGCAGTCAATATCTGATAGATGGATGTCTACAACCAATCAGAACATGAATTATCCAAGATGCGAAGCTTAATATCGTTGACGCTCTGTTGACGCTCATTCACAGAATGGAGCAGTGACCGTGTCGCTGTCTCTTTTGCCTATAAAAGCTGCCAATACATTGGTTGTGCATAACAGCGACTAAATCACTGCATCATTACCGTAATTACAAAACCACAAATCACCGATGCTCCATTGACGTTCATTCTCAGAATGTGATGGTGACTGTGTTGCTGTCTCTTTTGCCTATAAACGCTGCCAATGAATCGGTTATGCATAACAGCAAGCAAATCACTGTGTAATTACCATACTTACTGAACCACAAATCATTGAGCCTCGGTTGACACTCATTCTCGGAATGGTGCGGTGACCGTGTTGCTGTCTCTTGTGCCTATAACAGCTGCCAATACATTGGTTATGCATAACAGTGACCAAATCACTGTGTAATTACCATACTCACAACACCACAAATCGTTGACACTCTGTTGACGCTGATTTTATTGCATTGTCCATTCAACATCTGCTGCCATCGATAATCATTTTCATCATGATTTGAACATCTTGGCAATTCTTCTCACACATTGAGACTTGGCCCTGTGGCAAAGCCGAGCACAGTAACATTCTTGCACTGTTCGCTCTCACACAACTGAAATTTATGTATCTTGCCAAAAGCTTCATTGCGCCTGCTATACATCTGTTTATCAACCGATATTCACAAGCCACTGCTTACTATTCGCCCATAATATATCGCTAACAAAACTGTCGGTCAAGATACATAAAGAAGCTGGTGAAACATTGACGCATTCTGGCCTACTTTTGCTTCACTCCCTCATTCCTCCTCGTTTCGATCGCATTGACTGTCATCAACACCTTTTCAGTCTGTCTCCTGGGTGTCCATGTAGGCCGAATCAATCTGGGAACATCTGGCGCAGCGCTCACATCCCGCTGTTCTGGGCATTCCGGGTCCTTGATACTCTTGTCTTGCACTATATCAGATTCGATGTCCGCCGCGCAATCATCTTCGCTGTCAATTGGATCATCTAAGTCCCCATTCCAGTTAAGCCAATGTTCAGTGTCCAAAATGTTTTCAGGTGCGCTATCCTGATCACTTTCGACTGGATGATGGTTGATTCTTCGGATCCGGCGGACATTTAATATTTGAGTTCGGCCTCCAGGGAGGTCCTTTGCAGACAAAGGTGGTGGCAACGGAGATCTTCCTGACAATTTAAATGCAGCCAGACCATCATGTTGAAAGACTAACCATGATGATCTGACGATCTCTTCAGTATCCGAAATGTATCCCACGGCAGTTATCTGCATATTTTGAGTGCAAGTTATCTGATGGGTACCACATAGGTTTTGACTGCCCTGCCACATCTCCAAAAAGTCGTGAACCTTGGCCATTCTGTAAAATTACCTTGTTTCCGCCTCTTGCTTCATTTCCGAGTCGTTTTCAGAGTACCTTGTATTCAATTCTTGGTCAGCTCCTGCCATGATCCCGTCATTGGCTCCAGCAAACTGCCTCGCAACGACTTTTTTGCGAAGGGTCTCGCCTGTGGGTTTTGACTGCCTCCAGCCGATAACATCTCAGCCAAAGGAAAAACTGGCCTCCACTCCAACACCATGTGGGATGATAAGGAATATGTCACGCGCCACATTGGAAAGATCGGCATACATAGAGTGTATTTCCTCCTGTTGACATCCCAAGTTGGTTATATCCGGTAACCAAAATGTACTGTTAAGTTCCATTGGGTCAGAGTGGTAATCATTGAGATTTGGATTGATTTGCCCTCAGTTCTTTGGTGCTTCAGGCGGAGAATTCCAACAGAGACTGGCGGCAATCAACAGACGTGCAGCGCCATCGCTTCGTCCGGGTGTCATCTCAGCCACATTGTAAGGCGTTAAGTATGCTTCATCATCGCTGGACAAATCATATAGATCGAACCATGATTGACTGGATCGTGAAGCCATTGCAGAGGGGATGAGATTGCTCCTGTGTAAACTTTCATGCTTATTGACCGGCACACATTGAAGTTCGGTGCAGAATTCATTCTCAACAGACTTCAGAAACGCCTCTTGGTATCGGGTGGTATAGGATGTCTCGACCTTGGGATTAATATCCATCTCCTTGTCCAACTTTCTACATGATTGCAACATCTGAAAAGGATCGAGGATATGTGCAGAAATGAGAAGCATGCCCATCATTGGAGTCACTTCAGCATAGTATTTGGACCGATTCTGTAGAGCTAACTTCACTCCATAGAAGAAGTCTTCCTTCCATGGAGGCTTCTTCTGAGCGAAAGCTCGCATCACGCCAGCCATATGATCGAACCTGTCATTGTACACTCTGATAATGTGATGCAATGTGACTCTATGCTTCTTCGACATCCACAGGGTCCAATATCAAAATGGCCTCAATACTTCCATCGCATACTGCACAATGGTCAACTCATCTCGAGTTGTGAATGATCGCCGGTAATCAGTGTATGTTGGATTTCGCAGCCACTCGCCTGTGAATTCCCGTAATTGGTAGGCGTGCTCGAGCAACTGCACTGTTGAATTTCAACATGTCTTCACATCCATAATCGGCAGTACCACGTTGCGAACTTTGGCAATTTGACAGTCAATGAACTCGTTTCGATGACCAGGTGTCAGCGTAATCAATCCGGCAAGCATTTTCTGCTATATGGAGGACTATTTCAGGACTTCCAAAATGTCATAAAATACGCAGTTTCTGGAATATGTTTGCTAAACCTGGTTTCGTGGCCGACACCTTATTGATTCTAGCGTTGACCTCTTTCCGAAGTCTTTGACTCTTCCCATTGTCTATGCTTTCATTCTCTCCAAATTGCTGATTGCGCTCATGGGCTTCCCAAGACTTGGTGCAACCTTTCACACTGAGACTGCTCATGAAGACACCAAAAGCCAGCTGTATGACGTGCGCCATGCAAGGTATGTGCTTCCACAATGCAGGCCACAGGAGTGCAGTGGCCTCGAGTGTTGATTGCAGCTCGGGTATCATCGAGTAATTTGAAAAAGCATTATCAGTCGTAATACCAAGCAAACAGCCGTCGGTAAGCTCAAAATGATGAAGCATGTCCTTCAAATGTCCGGCTAGCTTTGCTCCAGTATGTTGGCCCTTGACCAATCAATCTTATTTAGCTTTCGAAAACGGAAATTCACACGCGATCTATCTCGCTGACAGCGAGTTCCACTTCACGTAATGCCCAATTTCGATCCATATAGTAAGCAATGACCGACGTTATGGCTAGTATGTTTGGTGATGTTGATCCGTCCAAAGCTAAAGTAAGTTTGTTTCATGATGGCGATTGCGTCTGAATTGCATCCACAGTCAGTGCATATTCCCTCCAGCAAATGTTGATAAGGGTTGTAGCTGATGGCAGCACTAGGTCATTGCGTAATGCCTCATATGACCGTCGTAGCTCTAGATTTGATATAGTGTTCCATGGAATATGAGCCGAAACAAATCCTCACATGAGGTAGCGATTCCACATGTCTTGGTGAAATTCGGACATTTGAAAGTCCTCAGCTGCCAGTTTGGAATGTTTCGTCTGTCATTTTGGTCAATATGGATCAACCTGGATGTCCAATATGATCTTCCTCTGCGAACTTACTATTGTGATTCCTCAACTTCCTTGCCTGTTGAGGATGGCCAAGGCAGTTTCATCGACCGTCAAATTAGTCAATTCTGTAACCTCTGACTCTGTTAATTCATTTAACTTTGCAATGTGAGCTTTTGCCAGCAAGTGTTTCCCCATTGAGCTGGTCCCTTGTTCTGATGGATGACGAAGAAATTGATGACAAACAATACATATGATGCCAGGGCTGCCTGTCTCATCAATTCCACAGTGTAAATAGAATCGCCACGAAGGCCCATGTCTAGAATTACTCCAAGCACTAGGCGGCTTGGAGTCCACATTCATTGAAGCCCACATAGCATCGAAGATGATTTGTAAAGTATGGTCGCTCAAATCACGAATAAAGACACGTCCATTTTTGGAAGAGATCCTAACTTCGACGAATGAGGTGTTGAAAGATTTCGAATGCGACATGGCGGTAGACAATAGAAAGCTTGGTAATGCGACTCGAAAGACTGCCGAAGGTAATGATACAGTACAGCAGACCGCGGGTTCATAATTATAGACTCTACAACTACAAGTGAAAAAATCAGATCTGTGAGACATTGCATGGATATTTGTGAAGTTGAATACAAGCGCTTATCGAAAAGACTGACCACGTAAGACTGAATTCAGTAACAATGCGATGCATTTCATATCTTTGTAGCTAACTGAGCCCCAATAGAAATTGTTGAGGCTCGGTGGGCGCTCAATTGTAGGTGGCAGATGCGATTTCGTCAGTAGCATTTTTGCCTGTAAAGGCAGCTGATAAGTGGATCATGGGATAACATAGTTCCATAGCCCTTAGATTATTCAAGATGCATGACCAAAAATGGTTGACGCTCCGTTGACGCTCATTTTCAGGAGGTGGTAGTGACATGGTCAGTAGCATTTTGACCCATCGAGGCCGCCGCTGCATTGATTATGGGTCAACAGTGATGCACAGAGCTTTGAGTGTCCATGATGCAAGACCCAAAATTGTTGATGCTCAATTGACACTCATTGTTAGGAGGTAGTAGCCATATCGTCACTAGCATGTTTGCTCATAAAGGCAACGGATGAGTTCATTAAGGGTTAATGCCGTTCGGTTCCCCTTAGATTGTCCAAGATGCAAAACCAGAAATTGTTCACACTCCGTTGACACTAGTGTTAGCAACGGTTCCAGGTTACCCGGCATCGGTCCGGGTTGGAACCGAACCGAAGGCCCTGGTCCGGGTCAGGAACAGCCAAGAAACCCGACGCATATTGTCTTGGCGGGTTTGTTACCCGGACCGCGGCTCCATTTTACGGTTCCTGTAACTCTCACTCCAATTATGTATATGAGTTCTGATTGTATCATGACATGATCAGTACGTAAATTGTGCGGTTTAAGCCCCTCTTTCACCTCCCGCATTCAGATTTGCAATCGGACTGATATCCGTTGAGTGGCTGTCAAATTAAGGCGATGGTTGAGCGAATTTCGCGGGTATTCGATAGCGCCTCCACGAATATTGGTCCGATCGCAACTCTGAATGCGGGAGGTGAAAGTGGGGCTACAACTAGAAAATTTACGTACTGATCATGTCATGATACGATCAGAACTCAAATACTAAATTGGAACGAAAATTGTGGAATTGAGATGCCGGTTTGTCGGTGTTAAAACTGCCCCATTTCTTACAGTCCGGGTTTTTCGTGTTGTAAGACCCGTTGCAAAGGTCCAGATTCGGGTGGAACCAAACCCGGAACCGACCCGGGAATTTGGACCCGTTGCTAACACCAGTTGACGCTCATTTTCAGGAGGTGGTAGTGATATCATCTCTAGCATTTTTGCCTTTAAAGGCGGCCGATGCATTGAAGATGGGTTAATGCCAATGCACAGCGCTTTGAGTCTCCATGATGCAAGACCAAAAATTGTTGACGCTCTGTTGACACGCATTTTTAGGAGGTGCTAGCAATATGGTCGCTGCTATTTTTACCCATTAAGACGGCCAACACTTCAAGTATAGCTTAATATTGTCGCCCCGCTGTTTGATTATGCAAGATGCAAGAACAAAAATTGTTGACGCTCAGTTGACGCTCATTCTTAGACAATAGTAGCGATGTCGACACTAGCATTTTTGACCTTAATGGCGACCAATACTTTCAGTTTGTGTCACAGCGACCATATCTTTTTTTGATTATCAGACTCACCAGACCTAAAATCACTGAGGCGTCATTGACGCTCATTTTGAGGATGGGTCAACGAGCGTGTCTCTATCCTTTATATCTATAAAACCTGCCAATACAATCACTTTGGAAGGATGTGACTATGCAGCAATTTGTTTGCTGAATATGTAAGACTAAAAATTGTTGACACTCCATTGACGCTCAACTTAATGACATACTAACATTCAGTGGATGCTCAACAACTGTATGTACAAATGCATATAGTCGTTATTGGCAGCCAATGAATCATGTCTATGTATAAACATTTGAATCCAAAAGCTTCCAAGCCTCTCAATTTCTGATCCACCACGAGACACATTATCTGAGTGATGAATGAACTTGGCCTATCACATTCATGTGCTGTCAGCTGGCAATCAACCGCATATAAATCCATACACTACTTTTTGATATATTTAGCCCGATTTTCTCACCTTTTCTTCTTTCAGCTCATTCTCCACGATTCCCATGACCTACCATAAACAATTTTCAACATCCCGACCATGGGAACCAGGTCTGTGCAGAGAGTTATGCAGTTGGATGCATGATCGTATGCAGCATGACGGTCGTCATTCATTCTGCTTCGCATTGCTTCTTGACCACTGCATCTATCACTCGTATGACATCACTGACTTATATTTTGTCAGCGAGTTTCGTGTGTAATTTAGTTTCAATGGTCTAATTTAACCGCAACGGGCAGGACGGTGTCACGCTCATTGGTTGTCAGTTAATGAGATTTGCAGTCTAGAACATTGGAATGGCCTATCCGACCCTTGCACATGCATAGATGAATTCTCATGCCTCACAATTTGGTCACTGAAATCAAGTAACAGCTGACACGTAGCAAAATAGGTAAAGGCAATGCATTACAAATTGTTACATCATCACAAATGCCACTTTGCCTATTCGTTCCTCCGGCGACTCTGGAGCCATCACCATGTCCTCGTTGGAATCTGAATTCTATATGGTAATTAGCTAGGGACGTGATATGCACCCATTCAAGCCTACGGAGTCATCATGCTTTGATTGCTGGATTGGTGACCAATCTGGCAAAAGGGTGGGCGGGAGGTCAGAATGCGTTCGTGTGTCTGCGGTTTCCGTGAACCTAGCGTCATATGACCACGCCCTTGTCAAGAAGTCACTTGCGGCATTTGCAATTTTCCGGGGATGCTATGAAGAGTCTCCATAGGCACACCAAATGTTGTCAACACAGATGATGCTGCATTGTCTGCCGTTTGAGGTTGAACTACAGCCGGAACCTTCAATTCGGTCGTCCCGTACTTCTTGTTCGTCTCACGGAAGTAGTCAGCCACGTCTCCCCAGCCTCGTTGCGTCATTTCGTCAATCATGATCATCTGCTTCTGCCGAAAACGCTCCATGCGATACTGTCCCGTTTTAGAGAATATTCCCATCACCCAGCGGGGTTCGTCATCTTCGCTACACATGCCCCGCGCAGCATCTCCTTCATCATCATCCTCGTCTCCGTCATTCTCTCCATCGTTGGAACTTGCAAGATCGCTCAGACCATCTCCAATGGCGTTCAACATCTCCACAAATGTTGTTTCAGGCTTGGTAGTTGTCCATCCTGCCTTGTCAGCATTTCTCATATCATCCTGCTCTTGTTGAATTGCTGTTTCTACGTCTTCAACTAGCTTTCTTGCCACAGCGGTCTCTCTTTCCACATAATCATCAATCCATTTCTCCATCTCTTCGTTGCTTAGGAAGTGAGTCTCTGGTCATTTCCCCGCCGCAAGCTTGTTTTTGGATCACGAACTACGCAACGCTCGAAGGGCTCGGACCCGTTCTGCTTCCAAGCCAGTGTTTGCTTTATTTGCTTGATGATGTCGTCGAGCGGAGCGTTTTGTCAATTTCTGTATTTGCCTGCCACTAGTGGTGAAAGGTTCTTTTTCGGAACATTGACGATTGTACTTTTTGTTAACTTTGTTGATGGACGAGATGTTGGATGTTGCAAGATATGGATGACATAGAGGGAAGCTGCCTCTTCAATGTCCAGGTTGGTATGCTTAATTGACTTGAACAAAACAAAATCTGCATTTTGACCGTGACTATATGGGGAATATCAATGCTAACCGTACATCATGACATGATATTTAGCGTCTGTTTCATTCAAGATCCCTGGGATTTTTTGAGACAAACATCAGCAGAAGTCCTTTCCCACAAAGAATGTACCATTTTGATATCACAAAAACAAGATTTCGGCAGTGGTTCAGCGTGATTTCTCACTCCAAAAGAACACACAACATCGGACTGAGTTGGTGCAAATTGCATGATGATTGGCAATCCGTGCAACTGGCAGCTATGCGCAACAGGATTCAGCTTGTGTAGAACGGGCAAGTTGGCTGTTAGGCATGCCATTTTGACTTGAAGCTAACAATATATTCCTCAGGTCTTCCCACTTCATTTCATTATCCACTTCCTCAGGACTTCCCACTTCATTTCTTTATCATCATCTTTTCACTTCCACAGCAGCAAATCATGACTCCACAAACACCTCAGCAAGGTGAGAGCGGAACAGAATCAAGTAGAAGGATGGGCATTTCATCCAATATGCCACCTGCTGAGCCCCAACTAGAATGCAGACACCACTTAGCTCACCGCGACGCTGCAAATGCAGCCACCGAAAATGTGACTCCGGACGCACAGTTCAAAATTGTCCGTAAAACCGGACGCAGCAAGAATATGAAGCAGCATGCAATCGGATGTGAGTATAGTCGAATCATGGTAGACAGCAGTCAGGGAATTATATAACTTGCAGCTGATGTACGTAGAGAGCTGCGTGACCAATTCATAGCTGCCCGTGATGGGAAACCTCCATCGTCGACCAAGGCATGTGTCTGCACAGTCCGCGAAATCAAATATCATGATGTTGTCAGCTCTGGGATTATCGCGGATGAATTTAGTGATGAGAATCCCTGAGAGTGGACCAGACAGGCTTTAACCACGTTAGAGGATGCTATGGCAGCATATATGGTTGAGGTACTAGCCGAATCTGATATGTAGATGCAGCAACTAATTTCTTGTAGGTTTTCAACATGTCTGCAACTATGGCAAGGCAAGGAGGTCGGGTACAGCTAGAACAGTCTGACATGCGCCTGGCCTTGAATATAGCTAAGATGGCCAAAGGGGGGTTTTCACTCGCCGCAATAGAGGAAACTCAATTCCGTATCAAGAAACCTCGGGCTGAAGTGAGAGAAGTGAAGAAGCGCGGAGTTGAGTTTCCTGGGCATAAAAATGTGAAGGGTGGGATGGAAAGACAGCTGGCTATGCTGCTGGAATATCAGACGGACTGCTGCAGTCCTTGCCAAGATGGCACCACACAGAATCCCGAGACACGCTGGAGACGCAAAGGCACGGGTGCACCTCAGCCAGAGCCACTCAGACAGCCGACACAAGAACTGACGCAACATCCACCGGAAACGCCACTTGTACCACCTGGTAACGATGAGGCGGCTCACATATCCGAAATCGTAGGTGTGCCACCCGGATATGTTTATTTAGATACTCCTCTTCCCAGTGCTCAATTGTTCACTCTTGATGCATATGCCAAGGATCGCAAGCGTGATAAAGATTTTCATCCAGATTTGCTGACGGATGCTGGAACATCCACTGGTTAGTACACTATCTGCTGCGTGGTAATGCAGCTGACATTCATTTTGCAGACGACAGCAGCCAATTAAGCGAACCTGACTGTGAAGATGAGTATTGATTGAATGAGATGGGATTTTTGAGTCTATTATTATGTACAATTAGCGGACACTTTAATGTATATTTTACAGGATATCTTTATATGTATTATTAAAGAACAATCCATTGATGAAGGAGAAAATACATGAAGATGGTACAAAGGCTTCCAAATCACCATTAATGATATATCAGGCCAAATTAAATGATGCCATATTGTGGATATGCCCATGCCAAAATGAGCATCAACGGAGCATCAATAATTTCTGGTCTTGCATCATTGGTAATCTGCATGGCGATTGGTTGAGACCATTCAGAAATGCGGTATTGGCTGGCATTATAGGCAAAAGAGTAAGTCTCACACTCCCTGCACCATTCTGAAATTGAGCGTCAACAGAGCCTCAACGATTTTTGGTCTTGTAAGTCAGGTAATTCAAAAGCGATATGGTCGTTCCTATATATAATCAAACTATTGGCCGGCTATATAGGGAAAAAGGTGGGTGACATGCTCTGTGCCCTTTCATCGAAATGGGCATCAACGGAGCATCAACGATTTTTGGCGTTTCATTATTGGTAATCAAAGGGCAATGCATCGGTTATTGTGTATACACGATGTTGTGACAGTTTTTCCAGGCTAAAATGGTCATGAACTCTTCATTGCGTCATTGTAAATGAAATCAGTTGATACTGTCCAGGATGCTATCGCGGGACTGTCGCTTGCTTATCTGCCTTGACAGGCTGCCAATTGCTCCTTGATAGAGGTTTGCAATCATGATCCACATATATTACCAAAGATGCGAGACCTTCAATCATTGACGGTCATTTGACGCTCATTTTCAACATGGGGCAAGGAGCGTGTCGCTTCTGCATTTGCCTATACCAGAGGCCAATGCCTCTGTTATGACTATCTGCAACCAATGCCCGCTCTGATGACGCAGGATGCAAGACCTACAATTGTCGAAGCGCCGTTGACGCTTATTTCCAGGATGGTGCAGGGAGCCATTGTCTACATCTTTTGATCACAATGGCGGCCACTTCATCCAGAAAGAACATTGTCGTACCATCATTACCATTTCACGATTTACAGTAGGATATCTCAATGCGACCATAAATAGTGCAACATGAAATGCAACACCTGAGATTGGACCCGATGGGTCAAGCCAAACCCGGCGAGACCTGCTGGTTGACAGGCACAGGGCCGGGTTTGGACAGCCCAGAAACAGCGGGTCGGGTTTTTGGATGGTGCTGGAACTGATCCGAACCATTTTTCCGGTCCAAACTCAGACAGCTGCCGGGTGACCCGGACTCATTTTTAACACTAATCCCACCATAACATCATTCATGAATTCCTCTGAACCGGTCTTCTTAAAACCCATGTTAGGTAACAGTGCTAAGCTAACTCCCACCAAGGATGATGAAGTGCAAGCTGAAAGGAAACTCCATCAATAAGTAACGAGAGTATATGTAATCACCACCGGGGAGGATCCTAAACTTCAGTCACTTGGTTTTAACCACAATGTGAACTACGATAATTGTATCACAGAGATAGCCAATACTTGATCCATTATCAGACTCTACTGTTCACCGAAAGTAGGGTGCATTATCAAAAATATTAGAAATTCTCATGAATTCAAGATGATACTAGAATTCAACCTGGGTACTGCCAGATCATATCTCAGCCCACAGAACATTCTTCATCTGTTCAGTGCTTGTTGACCTAAGGAGGTCAAACCACTTCTAGCATACTTTCCCAAGCTGGGTCACAGTCAAATTCAACTGCACTATACTGAAGATGCAATTACCAATTACAATTTCTGCATCCAAATATTCCCATTACTTACATTATACTCTGCAATGATATCAATGGTTCAGACATACAGAAGACCCTCATTTACATTTGGAGAAGCCATCAATGACCTCCTTGTAGAACAAACTTCAGCAGCCTCACCAATGTACATGAAGATGTAACCATTGGGGACACAATTTCCTCCTGGTGTGCAAGCTACAGTGACTAAATGCCAAGGCCAAAGCTGTGGTTGCAGTTGACATGGTGCAACTGATAGACACAGTGCAAGCAGTGGAAGCGGAGACAGCCGCGAATGTAAGTGCTCATATTGTACAATTTCCGATCATGCTACTGGTTGATGTAGAAAACAGAAACATGCTGAAGAGGAAGAATACAACCAAGGAAACTGTCTGTTAATTCCTTTGCAGAGTTGGCTCCCAGGACACTTCGAAGTTGATTCTGTATCCTATATACCTATACCACAGTGGAGCAGTGTGAACTTACCCACTGCTACAGTGGTTCAAACTACAACCAGAGACTGCGAACATCTCCGACGAACCACTAATTCTCTCACCGCTGCTTCACAGTTCGCCTCACAGTGGCTCATTGCCCACGGGAGTGACTCATCACATGTGCAATAACAACAGCAGTTACTCAATGGTTAAAATGCCTTCACTTCCAATTGTCATCATATACAATGTCTGCTATACAGCTACTGGAATGCTTCAAGAATGAATGCACGTACGCCAGGCTGTAAGGTCGAAGCATAGTGTGAGCAACCGTTCCGAACCATTAGTTTGGGTCCAGGTCCAGGTCCAAACGGAACCTTTGCCAAATTGCCAGTACAGGAGATACAGACACGAGAACTGTGAATTCAGGTACAGTTCGATACAAATCTCCCTTGCCACCGAAATTGGGTGTTATCAGCAGGTCGGACACCAGGTCCAGCTGAAGATTCATATACTGCAGTTGTTCTTGCAGCAGGTTAATAGTATATTATCAAAACCGCTTATTCAACATCCGAAAATCACTGTTGGCAGGTATTGCAGTTTGCGATATCGATTCGTTTGGAAGGCGTGTTTTTCCTGTTATATGATGTATTTTTGGATATAAAAGCGGTCAATAGTTCGGTTATGAGCTCAAGTATCTGCGCAATGCCTTGATTACCCAACATGCAAGCCCAAAATTGGTTGATGCTCAGTTGAAGCTCATTTTCATGATGGGGTAATGTATCTGAAATGCACCGTTCTGCCTGAAAAGGCTGCTATTACATCATATATGAATTATTGCCACAAAGCGACTGATAGATTACCCAACATGCACAACCAAAAATAGATGACGCTCCACTAACACTCATTTTCAGGATGGCACAAGGAGTGTGTCACTGGTGTTTTTGCCTGTGAAGGAGGCCAATGCCTCGTTTATGGATATGTACAACCAATTGCCACTTAGATTACCGAAGACGCACAACCAAAAATCGTTGATGCTCTATTAACCCTCATTTTCAGGATGGGGCAAGGAGTGTGTCACGATTGTCTTTGCCTCTAAAGGAGGCCAATACCTCATTTATGGATGTTTACAACCAATTGGCACTGAGATTACTGAGGATGTAAGACCAAAAATTGTTGTTGCTCCTTCGACGCTTGTTTTCAGGATTAGGTTAAGAGAGTGTCGCTATTGTTTTTGCCTCTGAAGGTAGCCAATAACTCATTTATGGATGTTTACAACCAATCACCACATAGGTTACCCAACATACATAGCCAAAAATCATTCACACTCTGTTGACGCTCATTTTCCGGATAGGGCAGTGACTGTGTTACATTCTCTTTTGCCCATAAATGCAGCCAATACTTCGGTTTTGCATAACAGCGACCTGATCACTTCTCAATTACCTTGCTTTGAAGACAAAAAATCATTAATGCTCAGTTGACGCTCATTTTAATGTATTGTACATTCAAAATCTGCTGCCAAAGATAATTGCATTCATAATTATTTGAACTTATTGGTTGCCTTTCTGGCTGAATGAGACTTAGCCCTGTGGCAAAGCCAAGGCCAGTAATATTCTTGCACCGGTCGCTCTCATTCTATGAAAATGTATACATCTTTCCAAATGATTCATCTTGCCCACTATACTTCTGTTATTAACCAATATTCACATGTGACTGCTCATTATTTGCGCATAATATTTCTCCCATTGAAATTCTCAGTCCAACAACATAGAGAACCTGGTGTAAATACATTTATGTATTCTGTCCTACTTTCTCTTGTTCCCCTAATTCCTCCTCATTTATTTTGTATTGACCGTCAACAACACCTTTGCAGACATTTTCTTTGCCCTTTGTTTTGGCCAATTCAATCTGGGAACATTTGGTGCAGCACTCAGATCCTGTGGCTCGAGGATTTCCGGATCCTCGCTGCAACTGTCTTGCTCTATGTTGGATTCATTGTCTGCCTCCGAGTGGTCTTCACTGTCAATTTGATTTTCGCAGTCACCATTCCAGTCAAGCCAATTTTCAGTGTCCCAAATGCTTTCAGGTGTACTGTCCGCATCACTTTCAGCTGGATAGCAGTCGATCCTTCTGATTTGGCGGACATTCAATACTTGAGTTCATTCTCCAGGGAGGTCTTTTGCAGTCAGAGCTGGTTGCAAAGGAGATCTCTCCAAGAATTCAAATTCAGCCATGCCGTCATGTCGAAAGTGTGACCAGGATGCGTTGACAATCTCTTCAGTATCGCCTGCACAATCAATTCAGCAAGCATTCGCTGCTATTTCAAGGTCAGTTTCAGGATTTGGAAATTTATTGAAATACATACTTTGTCAATTATCTTTGCTAAACCTTGTCTCATGACTGACACCCGGGTGATCCTAGCATTGCCCTCTTTACGAAGTCTATTACTGGTTCCAATGTCTATGCTTTCATTTTCTCCAAATGGCTGATCTCGCTCATGGGCTTCCGAAGACTTGGTGTGGCCTTTTACACCCAGACTGCTCACAAATACACCTCAAGCAAGCTGAATGACGTGCGCCATGCATGATATGTGGTTTGTCAATGCAGGCCACACGATTCTGGAGGCCTCAAAGGTTAATTGTAATATGGGCATCATGGAGTAATTTGAGGAAACATTGTCAGTCGTAATTCCAAGGAAACGGCCGTCGGCAAGCTCAAATCTATCTAGAAGTTCCATCCAATATACCGCTCACCTTCCAGCAGTATGAAGACACTTGACCTATCATACATATTTACCGGTCGAGATAGAAAACGAATAGGCCATCAATGTCACCGAATGTGAGTTGGACTTCTCTCAATGCCTAATATTATGCAATACAGTGAGCAATGACTGACATCATGGCTAAATTGTTTGTCGGTGTCCACTTGTTTAAACGTTAACTAAGTTTATCTCATGATGGCCATTACCTCTGAAGTGCATCTACCGTGAGTGTGTACACCCTCCGGCAAATGATGCCAACGGTGGCGGCGGACTGTAGCACTAGCTGGGTTCGTACTGTGATATATCACTGTCGTAGCTCACAGTTTGATATAGCATTCGGTGTAATATGAGCTGAATGGAATTTTCACATGAGACAGCCATTCCGGGTGTGTTGGTGAAATTCGGCTGTTTGAAAGTTCTTCGCTGCTAGTTTGGAGTGTTTTGTCTGTCAATTCAGTCAATATTGATATAACCTAAATGTCAAGTATGAATTTCCTTTGGAAACTTACAAATGTAATTCCTTGACTTCCTTGCCTCTTGAGTATGGCCAAAGCTGTTTCGTCTACCACTGAACTCGTCAATTAGGTAACTTCTGACTCTGTGAATTCTTTCTACTTTGCGATGGGCACTTTTGGCCGCATGCCTTTCCCCATTGAGATGGTCTCATGTTCTGATGTATGGCAAATAGCTTGATGACAAATGATGGGTGTGATGCTAGGGCTGGCGGTCTTCTCCATTCCGCAGTGCAAACAGAATCGCCAAGCCAGCACATGACCACAGGCAGTTGAAGCAATAGGACAGTTCGCACATACATTCATAGAAGCCGACGAAGCGTGCAATATGAGTTGTTATCTCACGCTGCTCAAATCACAAATACAGTCACGTTCAATTTTGGAAGATATCATAACCTCTAGCAACACGGTATTTGATGATCTTGAATCTGCGATTGTGGGAGGAATTTGAAAGCGGGGTAACTGGAATTGAGAGAGTGTCAAAAATTACCTTATAGCAATGTCCAAAGCAGGTTCTTGAATATTGACTCTAGAGCTACAAGCGAGAAAAAAGTCAGACCTCTGAGACATTGCATGCATAGTTGTGAAGTTGTATACAAAGACATATTCAGAAAACTGACCATTAATAACTCAATTTAGGAATAATGCAGTGCAGTTTGTCACTGTGTAGCTTACTGAGCCCCAACAACACTGTTGATGCTCCGTTGGCGCGCAGTTTTAGGAGGCGGTTGTGATATCTTCACTGGCAGTTTTGCCCATCAAGGAGGCCAATAGTTCGATTCTGGGTTGATGCTGTTGCATAGTCCTTTAATTATCCACGGTCAAAGACCAAAAATCTTTTGATGCTCAGTTGACACTCATGTTTAGCAGGTAGCAGTGATATTGTCACCAGCATTATTGCACATAAAGGTGGCCTATAGTTCAATTATGGGTTAACCCCATTGCATTGCAGTATGATCATGGAAGATGCAAGAACAAAAATTGTTGATGCTTTGTTGAGGCTGAATTTTAGGAGATAGTAGCGATGTCATCACTAACATTGTTGCCCATCATGATGGCCGATACTTGGTTTATGGGTTAATGCCGCAGCATAGCTGATTGCTTATCCAAGATTGAAGACCAAAGATTGTGAACGCTCCGTTGATGCTCATGTTCGAGAAGCAGCAGCGATATCACTGATCGGATTTTTGCACAGGAAGGCGGCCAATACATCAATTATCGGTTAACTCCGGTTCATAGCCATATGATTAATGAAGATTCATGACCACAAATCCTAGATGCTCCATGGATACCCATTTCTAGGATTGGTTAATGGGCGTATCGCTCTCCTTGTTACCTTTAAAATGAACAGTACTTCCTCTTTGGCATGATGTGACTATGCACTCCTTTGATTGACGACAGGGTAAGACTAAAAATTGTTGATGCTCTATTGACGCTCACCGTAATGACATACAAACAGTCATTGGATGTTCAACAATTGTACGGAAACCGGATAGTCATTCTTGACAGCCAATATATTGTTTCGATGTATGATCGTATCCATCCAAAAGTTTCAAGGCCGCCCGCTTCTACAATACACGTTCTCTGCACAGTGAATGATGTAGGCACAGTGGATTTCCGCCCTTTCGGCCTGCAATTTACGGCATATAGATTTATCCACAAGTTTAAGCTATATATAGCCCAACTTCAGCACCTTTCCTCATCCAGCTCCTCCGCTTGATTTCAATGATGTACTATAAGCAATGTTCAAAATCTTGACCTTGTGCACCAGGCCGGAGCCGAGAGTTATTCAGTTCAATCAACAGAACAATGCGCTATGATGGTGGCCGTTCATCCAGGTTCGGATTACGCATCGACTGCTCTTTCTCTGACTCGTATGACATCACTGACTTAAATTTTGGTGGTAAATTTTGTCATGATTTTAGTTTTTGCTCTCTCACTTAACCATAACAGGCCAGACGATATCAAGGTTGTTGATGGTCTATCAACTTGATATGGAGTCCAGAACTGTCGCATGGCCCATATGACCCTTGCACAACCACAGAAGAATTGTTATGTCTCACAATTTGGTCGCTGATATCCAGAAGATGCTGACATGTAGCAGAATTGGTACAAGAGTTGCTTCTCAAACAGATACGTCGTAAAAATTGACCATTTCGATATCTATTACCCCGGAAACACAGGAGGTGTCTCCATTTCTTCGTCCAAAGCAGATTCCTGTATGGTAAGTAGCTGGCGATGCGATATGCAAGGGTAAAAGCTTCGGGGTTCAACCCACTTGGGTTTCTAAGTTGGTGTCGATTCGGGTGCAGCGTTCAGCTGTAGAGTCTCTATGCATTTGTGTGACTGTGGATTCTCGATACACACACTCATATGACTACTTCATGGGGGAGATGACCCTTGCGGCGTTTGCGATTGTCCGGGGATGAAATCAACAGTCTGCATTGCTCTCCAAATGTGATCGGTGCAGGTGCGGCTACAAGTTTGCCTGCGTGCAGCTTAACAACTACCGGAACATTCAATGTGGCCATCCTGTATCTTATGTCTCTCTCACGGATGTAGTCGGCCGCGTCCCACCATCCTGGTTGCATCAATTCATCAAGACTCATCTTCTTCTGCCAAAACCTTGCCATGCGCTACTGTAGAGTGTTGGAAATTGTGCCCATCACCCTGCCAGCTTTGTCATCATCGTTCACCTTGCCGATAGATATCTCTTCTTCATCATCATCCTCGTCTTCCCCATCCTCCTCATCATCGGAACTAGCAAGATTGCACAGACTGTCTCTTATAGCATTCAATATCTCATCTAATCATTTTTCGGGCTATCAGGTTGTCAATCCCACCCTGTCAACATTGCTCATATCTTCCTGCTCATGCATAGTCGTGGTCTCTGCGTCTTCAACTTGCTTTCTTTCCACAGCGGTCTCTCTCTCCACATAATCCTCAGTCTATTGCTCTGTATCTTCATTGCTTGAATAGTGTTTTTCTTGTCATTTCACCACCACAAGCTTATTTTTGGATCGCAAGGTGCGCAATGCTCATAAGGCTCGCACCATTGCTGCCTGCAAGCCACTCTTGCCTTCATTCGGTTGATGTTGTTGTGATGTTGATCACTTTGTTGATTTGCTGTATGAGCATGCTGGCAGTGGCAAACGGTTCTTTTTTGGAACATTGACCATCATATCCTCTGTGTACTTTGGTGTTGGGCGAGATGTTAGATGTTGCACGATGTGGACCACATGAGGGCAAGCTGTGTGTTCTATGTCACGGTTGGTAGGTTTGATAGACTTGAACAAAGCAAAACCTGCATTTTGACTGTCACTACATCGGGAATGGTAATGCTAACCGTACATCATGACTTGATGGTTAGCATTTGTTTCATGTAAGATGCTGGGGAGGAATTGAGCCAAACATTATCTGACATCATTTCTGTTGTGGAATATCCTGTGTATATCTTTCAAACGTGAGACATCAATTGTTGTTCACAACAATGTTTCTCAGTAAACAAATGTACAACATCGTACCGACTTACTGCAAATCGCAGGACCATTGGAAACCCCTGCAACCTGCAGCTATACACTGTAGGATTCATCTTGAATTGAACGTGCAAGTTGGCTGTCACTCATTCCATTTTGACTTGAACCTATCTGTATATTCCTCAGGACTTCCCACTTCATCAGCAAAATGTATTTTAGTCACTGGAAGCCTCCAGGAGTGTCTCAGAGGATGTGGAGTGTAAACTTAGATGCGTCAATTTCAGGAGAGTATCAGACCCTAGGAGGGCATTCCTGGCGGCCTTCAGAGTGACTTGGAACGGCGGTAACAATGCTGGGAGCGCCAACGACAAGCCTGCGAGCACCTGGGAGCGCCAGCGACTGGTCTGGGAGCACCTCGAATGACAGTAGAGCAGTCTGGCAAAAACAACATCATCTTTGGGAACGCTGCAGGTGCGCCTGGAAATCATAGCTACTACTTATTGTTCAACGATTGTTAAAACTCATGTATTCTGTTTGTATTCTCATCAATGTACCTATATATCATTGTATCTATGTATCAATATAGCTACCCATCTACACACGGTTTATCTGGACTAGCTGCAGGAGGTGCTTGAGAGCAATTCAAGGTGCGCCTGAAAATTACAATCAACTGGACTCAGAGATACATTCTGAGTACATGATTAAGCGAGGTTCGATATTCACTTGGAGGCCTTGATCGAGTGAATTGGGAGATGCACCTGGACGCAGTGATCAAGCGAGTGTGTAGATGCGGTTGGTGGCCATTATCGGGCGAACTTGGAGGCCATGATGGAGCAAGTTTGGTGACTGTAATCAAGTGAGTTTGGAGATGCACCTGCTGGCTGTAATTGAGCGAGTTCAGACGAGTACTGGGAGGCTGTCGATGGACGGCGCGCCAGCTGCTGAGACTTTCTTCATCAGTGAGTGGACTCGCAACCGTGGGAATGTGACAAGGTGACATTACCTCTCAGCTCTCTTGGAGAGGTGGTCCGGAATCTGAAGCTACATTCAGAGGTCAACTTGTAATCATGTCAATGAAGGGAAGTAAAACAATCTTGGGTGGATGCTATGCTAGGTGTATGCTGTCCTCGGTGTATGCTGTACTCGTTGTATGCTGTACGTGGTGTATGCTGCACTTGGTGTATGCTGTCCTCAGTGTATGCTGTACTCGGTGTATACTGCACTCGGTGTATGCTATACCCAGTGCCAACTCATGATCAAGATATGGCGAGATAGAGAGGGATGACTTAACTTTGTGTGCTGCGATGATAGTAGAGTTGTGGACGAGAAAGAGAGACATGGGGTATGGAGATGAGAACAATGTGGAGCAGATATGAGAAATCAGGGGTACGATGTGACTGATTGGGTTAGGATGACCTCGTATGGGTATTAATACACGCCACATTGGGACTCGTACCAGCTGTATCAGGGGTTGTAAATTGACTCGCACACGAAATTCTCTTAAGGCCCAGTCTCTCATGATGATTTCCCCCGTACCCTCTCATCTGTCTCTTTCTTGTCCTCAGTTCTACCATCACCTAAGAACACAATGTTAAGTCATCCCTCAATATCTCTCCATGCCATGATCAAGAGTTAACACCGAGTACAGCATACATCTAGTACAGCATTCACTGAGTACAGCATATACCGAGTACTGCATACACTGCGGGCTGCATCATCCCAAGATCGACTGTCTCCCGCTCTCAGCCAGTCTCTCATCACTCGGCAGACCAGGTTGTACTCAATTCTCTACCTTCGCACAATTACGAGGTAACCAATGAATCGAGTCTCAGCTCCCGTCGCGCCTCCCTCCCGATCTACACCTACAGTGTCACCGCCTCCTAGTACTCCTCCAATCTCACTCGATCAAGTCCTCCAAGTGCATCTCCACAGTCGCTCAATCACAGCTTCCAAGTGTATCCCTAATCCCGTTCGATTAGAGCCACCAAGTGTATTTCCAAACTCTCATGATAACAGCCTCAGAGTCCATCTCTAAGTTCACTCGATCACGGTGTGGTGAAACAGTGGAGCTCGAAGTCATGCAGCCCATTATCAACACTCCTCCGCACCTCGCATGGCATCTGAATGGCATGCATTATACAGAGCAGTTCTAGCTCCAGGAGCGTAGGCAGCGGGTGAGAGGATATGAAGAGATACGCGGCCACAATGAATCACACAAATTGAATAGATCTATGAATCATTGCCAAGAGTGCGTGAGAATCGACACAAATTGCGTGGATCTATTAAGCTCGCCAAGAGTGCATGACACCAAGATCTGGGAACGATAGAGTGTGTATTTCGTATAATGAGATGATGTCTATCTACCCCAGGGTCTCCGAAATATATACTTCCTGTCGCTGAGTCCATCTCCGTTATTCCTGTATCTCCGTATGTATATATATAGAGAGACTTTGATAATACATGCCATATTATGATGTAGCGAATCATGTGACTGTAACAATGACCGATATGATCGATGAAATGCCTTGTGGTTTTAGATCCCTAAGAACCACTGGTGTGAGAATACGGCACCATGTCTCCTCCAGACCTGCGCAGAGGTCTCAGCAGCTCCAATATTTCACTATCCTAATAGTCAAATCTCGGATCATCCAGAATGCACCTCCATCACTGCAGGTGCTTTCAGAAGCACGTGAGAATCCTCTTGTACAGTCTGAAAGCACTTTGCAATGCTCCAGAGGGGGCTGGGAGCATCTAGAAATTAATTAGAAGTACTGGCGAGGGCTACCGGAGTGTCTGGGAGGATTGTGTATGGCTTCCGGACCGAATTACATTTTGCTGATGATCTTTTCAATATCATCTTCGTCACCTTTTCCACAATAATAAGTCATAGCTCCAGAAACACCTCAGCAAGGCGGGAGCAGATCCGAACCAGGCCAACTGACCAGGGCTTCTTCCAATGCGTCACCTTCTGGGGCACGGCCACAATGCAGCAACCGGTTAGTTCACCACGACACTGCCAATGCAGCCACCGAAATTGAGACCCAGGTCACACATTACTAAATAATCCTTAACTCTGGAAGCCCCAAGAATATGATGCAGCATGCGATAGAATGTGAGTAAATCCATACCGAGCTAGATGGCCATCAACTAACAATATAATGTACACCTGGTGTATGTAGAGAGCTACAGGACCAAGTTAGCTGCCCAGAATGGGAAACCTGGGTGGTCGACCAAAGTATTTCTGCAAACAGTCCATGAAATCGGACCTCATCATGTTGTTAGCTTTGGATTTTCATGGACAAATTGAGTGATATGCGTCCCCAAGAGTGGATGACACAGCCTCATAAGCCCTAGGAGGAGGCTACAGAGTCGTATATGGTAGAGGTAATAGCCGAATCTCAGATTAAGACGCTGCACCTAATTTCTTGTGGGTTGTCAACATGTCAGCTACTCTGGCAAGATGAGAAGGTCGGCTACAACTAGAACAGTCTGATATGTGGCTTGCATTCAAACTGGCCAAAATGGCCAAAGTAGGGATTTTGCGTGCCGATATAGAGGAAATGCAATACTTGATTAGGAAACGTCACGCCAAAGTCCGAGAAGAAATGATTTGGGGAGTTGAGTTCCCTGGGCATAGAAAGCTGAAGGCTCCGATAGAAAGACACACAGCAATGGTTTGTGAAAATGCAATGTATGGCTGCCTTCATTCTCAAAATTGCACAGGAAAGAAACTGCAGAAACACTGGAGGCGTAAAGCAAAGGGAGCACTTCCACCAGTAACAGCGCCACCTCCACCCGGAATGCCACCTGCACCACCTGGTGACAGTGAGGGAGTACAAAGTTCCGAAATCAAAGGTGTGCCACCCGGATATGTGTATATACCTACTCCACTTCCACAAGGTCAAATTTTCAATCTTGATGCATATGCAAACAATCGCAAGCATGATAAAGATTTATTTCCAGTATTGCTGACTGATAATGGAACAGCCACTGGTTAGTACACTAACTGCTGGGTGGTAATGCAGCTGACATCTGTTCTGCAGACGAGAGCAGCCTATCGAGCAAACCTGACAGTGAAGACGAGCAATGACAGAAACGAACACGATTTTTGAGTAGAATTATCATCCACAATTAGCGGACACTGTAGAGTATAATTTACAGGCTATATTTATATGTATTATTAACGAACATTGTGGTGATAAAGAAGAAAGTACATGAAGAAAACAGAACGGCTGCCAAAATACCATTACTGATACAATATGCCAAATGGGGTTGACCCATATCGCAGGTACTACCGTTGCAAAATGAGAGTCAACGAAGCATCAACGATCTTTCGTCCTGTAAGTCAGGCAATTGAAAAGTTACTTAATCGTTATTATACATAATCATAGTATAGGCTGCCTTTATAGGCAAAAGAGACAGCGTCAAGCTTCCTGACCCATCTTGACAATGAGAGTCAATGGGGCGTCAAACATCATTGGTCTTGCATCCTGGGCAATCTAAGTGCCACTTGATTGCAGACATCTATACACAATGAGTTGGCTGCCTTTATAGGCAGATAAGTAAGATATATTCCCATGACAGCCTCCCAGACAATCACAACTTAATTCATTTGCAAAGCTGCAACTGAGTGTTCATGAGCGTTTTGGCCTATAAAACCGGCAAAACATTGTATATTGAAAATAATGCCCACATCATGCTTTGATTTACCCTGATGCAAGGCCAGACATTGTTGACACTGCGTTGACGCTCATTTTCAAGATGAGGCAGGGAGCCTGTCGCATTCTCTTTGGCCTATAAAGGTGGCCAATACATTGATTATGTATAATAACTAGTGAATCATGCTTCAATTACCTGACTTACAAGACCAATACTCATTGACACTCCATTGTCACTCATATCTAGGAGATAGTAGCAATGTTGTAGCAAGTATTTTCGCCCATGAAGCCGGCAAATACTTTCATTATGCATCAACATGACCAAGTCTCTGATTAATTACCTGACTTACAAGACCAAAAAATTGTTGATGCCGTTGATGCTCATTTTCAGAATTGGGCAGGGAGCTTGTCACATTCTCTTTTGCCTATGAAGGCGTCCTATACCTCATTGATAAATGTCTGCAACCAATCGCCACTCAGATTAACCATGATGTAAGGCCATAAATTGTTGATGCTGTGTTGACGCTCATTTTCAGAATGGGGCAGGGAGCTTGTCGCTTTCTCTTTTACTTATATATGTGGCCTATACCTCATATATGAATGTCTGCACTTAATCGCCACTCAGATTACCCAAGATGCAATACCAACAATGGTTGATGCCCTGTCGACTTGTGTTTTCAGGATGGGGCAGTGTGCGTGTCTCTCTCGTTGTTGATTATACCTGCGGCCAATACATCAATAAAAGACAATGGTATGTAGGCAGTCCCTTCTGTACACCAACCTTCACAAGGAACTGATACAATAAACAATATCTTGATGACTACTTGAAGTACACATCCATATTGCTGCTCACAACAAAGCAAGTAGTGACCTACATGCCTGCCTACAAGTTATTCCAGCATTGACACAACAGGATATGTGATCAAGTATTACTGGAGGGATAATACATGGGGAGAATACCATAATAGCATATTTTGATCTGTCCTCATGGCCATCAGAACAACATACAAGCCATGCAGTCCATTAATTCACCACATGGATGGTACTGCCGGATACATGATTCATAGAATCACTAAACACGCCCGGGCAATCTGAATCAATTCACATGCTCCCATTCAGGCCATGAATGGGGCAGCTATTGCTGCAGTCTATCTGCATGAGGCGACATCGAATCATAGCATGATACCAAGATAATAGCACAATGGTAATTACACACTGTTCAAAATGCCATATGAGATGCCCCATCACTATGGCAACCCTACACATGGTTCCAGTGGCAACACAATATTTTTTGAAATAACTTTTCACACAATATATAGATTCGGATGTTATGCCAGCAGACTCATCTTGATAGTAAAATCCGAAGGAGAATTTGTCTCAAGGTTGAAGAACTCAATAGTGGTAGAATATGCACTGCATTCAGAGATATTGTGGAAAATATGGGAACCTGCATTCCAACAGGACAAAGTCAAATCACAATTCATCATCAATGAAGAATATAATGTAAACATGTTATGTCAGCCTGGAAGTAATGAGCTGATCATGTTCAAAATACCAGATGATGAGACATATATTGAGGAAACATATACCAGGGATGAGCCTCTCTGAAGACAAGATTGTTATCCAATACAGAGTGGTAAGTAAGCCACATCAAATGTGGATGAATATTCAAATGAGAAATCAGAAAGTTCTCACTGCAGGTTCCTCCACCGAGAGGACTTGAATACCAAGATTTATCTTTAGAAGGTGAAAATGCCTACAGCTGGCAGTTCGGCCGAGTTGTAACGGCGGCACGTGACCCAGGTCCGGGTAACGGCCATTCTATATAGTCAGCTCGCCACGAGACTTAGATCTCTAGCGATAATCTTACCTATACACCTATATTTACTATCACTCGAGTCCACGTTTGCAACCGTATACCATAATTACCATACGTATGCCTATAAGGCCGAACGCTGGTGTACGTGCCCTTACACTATTATCGCTTTTCAGTAAACGGATACGTTTCGCTCACGGGATTTCACGAGTTTACCCCTATACCGACGCGCCACATCATACAGTCTACAATTGAGATTACAGCCTTGAAAACGACATATCGAAGCATGATTACTGAAAGCACGGATATCGATCATTTCATCATTCAATTGAGCACCCTGATGGCAGCGGAGAAGAGTTCAGAGACCATCTGTCACACGAGACGCGTCACCGGCGATGACGACAGTTATCACGACTACAGGACGCGACTATTCGATCCAGCCAATGAGAGAATCCGAATACGATCGAGATATTGAGTCGAACATCATTCCTACGAGTCAATTGAGTGCGATCATCAGCCAGAGAAGCTACAATGGACGAGACGCGTCGCCGGCAATGACGACAATTATCACGAGTAGAGGATTCGACGCTACCAATAAGAGAAATCGAATACCATTCCTACAAGTCAATGGAGCGCGATCATCAGTCGGAGAACCTACAATCAATGGCGCGATCTTACCCCTGAATCGGCAATACCGAGGACCGAAAGACGATTGCGAGTCAGCAAGTTGCGACTACATTCCTTCAATTCGAGCGAAGTGCATCGACTTCAATTGTCGTGTACACCTACAACTCTAGCAACCTCGAAGAAGCCCGGAGGACAGTGAAAACAACAAAGGCAATTGGGAGAGTC
>Ga0307512_10000895_pt1 | contig 43900 bp, 53 predicted proteins | sample 14_EM_MG_FD_200267 | JGI IMG/M metagenome (GOLD analysis project Ga0307512, IMG submission 200267) | Populus trichocarpa ectomycorrhiza microbial communities from riparian zone in the Pacific Northwest, United States - 14_EM | ecosystem: Host-associated > Plants > Roots > Unclassified | place... | reverse complement strand
AGATGTCAAGAATGAACGTAGTAGTAGATCTTAAGATTCTGAGGGGTAGAGATGGGTAAGTGTAGGTACAAAAGTAGCATAGAAAAAACAAATGGCGAGCAGGGAAGAAAGGCCGAGGGGCATGCCGAAGTGCACACCTCAATCCACCCACTCGCAGTCTGCGTGGTCGAACCTCGCCTTGGGCACGTAGTTCCCGCCTTCCAGACCTTGGGCTTCCATCCTGATCTTTACGGAGCGATGCACATGGACCCTTTCCTTATTTTCACGGATTGGCTTTGGAATTGAACGCGGGCGACCCCAATTAACCCTGTTTTAGAACAAATCACAAGACCCACGTGAGTGGCAGTGACTCGGAAGCGGGGGGGGCACAGAACCCAAGTGAAAAACACATACATCCAATAAGGCACCCACGACGCGTCATGCCGACTCTGCTTGCGGTGTCGCATGGGCATGATTTCGAGGATCCACCAAGTCTTCGACATTTTCAACTGGTCGAAGAGCGGACACAACGCGTCCGCGAGCTCCTCCTCCTCTTCCGTTTTGAAAGTGGACGCTGCCGTCGGCGAAGCCTGCACTTCAAGTTCCTCGACGAGCGTGGTGTCAGTAGGCTCTTCCTTGTGACCGGCGGCCTTCTTAAGTGTGGCAACCACGGATGCATCCGCCGTGAGCGCCTTTGGCCGCGGGAGCACGAAGGGATAGAGTGTAGCGGGATCGAGGCCGATGTCCTTGAAGGTTTCGCGGTAGAACTGGATTCCGGTGTTGGCGAGGAAGCATTGGCGGATCATCCAGCGAAGTGGAATCCTGGCCAGGCTGTTCCGGGTACCATTCGGGACCGATCCACCACCGATGTCTACACGACCAACAGATGTCAGTACCAGTACCCAGGCATGTTACTCCGAGACTAAGATGAATTACCGCAATGACACCCAGAAAACCAAACTTCCTGCACGTCGGTCTCAGTGTGCCCGTTGTCATATGCCATTTCGGCCTGTGATTTGCCCTTGTGGTGCTCATCCTCACTCTTACGCTCATGCTCGTGCTCATGGTAATGCCTATCATGAAAGAGGGGGTGCCGATGATTCGATCTCGGCATCTCTCCAACCCTGGTACCTTTCTGATCATTTTCATTCAGAAGATGCCAATGGTTGGCCTTGAACTTTGCGCGGTGTTCGTCGAGAGAGATAGCATGGCGGAAGTAGCGCACGGCAGTATTGGAGGCCGTGAATGGGAGAGATTTCGGGACCAACCCAACAGAGCAAACCGTATCCCTATGCCACGCGTTAGTTACTTGGTGTATGTACCGCGTGTAACAGAGCGCATACCAGACGCCGACAAATTCGATCTCGACGTCAGTCGAGAAAGCTTTCTTGAACGCGGTGCTTTGTTGCCAGCCAACAGGGTCATTGCGACTGAACATCTTGTACGCGAACGGAACTTGCTGGTGGTTGCCCGCGGGGAGAAGGCCCACCTGCGATTGGTCAGGTCACATGCAACCTAATTGCGATGTGGGAAGATTCAAACCTTTTGGATCATGCCTGCCAGCGCTCGAGCAGTATACGCGCCGCGCGAAAACCCGAATATGCAGATCTTGTCCTCGGCGTGATCTAGCATGGTACCGAAATGAATACCCCGTACTGGGCGTGAGAGATTCCAATGGGCGTACAATTCTCCATCAAGAACTCATATCCACCTGTACAGAAAAAGGAACCGTTCGAAGTCAGCTTGGGAATACGGGATACTTTGAGAAAGAACGACGTACCCATGACATGCGCATCAAGGTGATTGCCGAGAGCCATGTCGATGGACTTGTGCACCTTCGACCAGAATGGCGTCGCGATCTCTGGGATCGTGTACGTGCCGATACCAGCCTAGAACGCTGAGTTTGAACTTCCGTCTCACATGATGAACGTAAAGCCTTCCGCGGACCTGATAGTATACCATCTGTTGGCTCTTGTCATCCTTCTTGAGCATCGAGAAGAGCTGCACGATGTTCGAGTTCTGCGGAGAGAAACGCGGCTTGGTGAGGAAGCCATACGGGAATAGAGATGCGGACATACATCGGAGTCGAACTGGTCACCCGTCCCGTCGAAGCACAGGACGAGTGTGCGCGCATGGTGGGATGGGGGGATCACAGTCGAATCGTACGCTCCAGGCCCTGCACTGGGAGGGGTTTTACCCCCATTCCGCAATAGTGCGGGGTCCGCCGGCAGAGTCTGGAAATGGTGAGGAGGCGACCGCATGGTCGAGGGCTCGCTGTTGGTCTGGGCAATGGGCACGGGCATGTCGAAGTCGAGAGGTGGAAGGAGAAGTTCACGGACGACCTCGGGGGGGCTTGCGCCTGTTATAAGGGCCAAGAGGCCCAGCGTGGAGCTTTCCGCAACGGCGAGCGCTTTATTCATGTCAATCGGCAATGCTGGCTGGCTATCCTGACAGGTTGAATGGATGGTGATTGCGCCCAACCGTCCGCCGCGTTCGGCTCTTCGACGGAATTCGCCCGTTGTCCAAACTTGGGCGATGACCCACACCGGGCATCCGAGTGAGACATAACCGGTGTGGTAAACGCTCATGGAAGTAAGTGACTTCTAAGTCATAACATCGCAAGGCAGTTGTTGAAGGGAAGGGAACACACAAGCGCCAAGACAGGCGCGGCTGGAAAAGCAAACAGGAACTGTACGCGCGCCGGGGTGTCAACAAGGGCCTGGAAGTTGGAAATAGCCCCGCTTCCGCGTGAAGCTATTTGCCAAGTGGAGCGTATTACCTCAATGACAATCATATAACAGGTATTGTGCAGATAAAAATAAAATGAGCAAGTTTGAACCGAGTAAGAGTATTTATAGTGCTCTTCATTGTTCACAATCCGGGAGAACTACGAAGGAAACTGCACGCGGTACTTCCCGTTGTGCGGTATTATGGATCTCAAAACCGGCAACGCGGAGGGCCAACCCGGAAGGATAGACAGAGACATTGTATGCTCTGATGCAGATGTGGTGCAGTGTATAGACCGGTTAAAGAGGGAAATCTACCGACCGGGACATAAGTCCAAACATAAACATCCAGTAACCCCTGATTGCCTCATGACCCGGATCGGATCTCGATCATTAGCTGAGAGCAGGAAAACCCTCTGACACTCAACACACGCGCACTTCTCGCCAGAATTGTCAAAAACGATGCTGCGTAGCATATATATATTTATATCGAGCACACGGGAGAGGGAAACGTTGATCACCCGACGCATTTAAGAGACTATAACTGTACAGACACAATCAAACTATCCCCATGCATCAAAACGCACAAGCAAGCGCTTGATGCCTGGTACACGGAGAACGGCAAACAACGTGCATGTAAACCAAGAAAGTCACTTAAGACCGCTCGCCTCGGAGGCGACGAGCCAAAGCAAGATCCTTGGGTTGGCTGCAGAAAGATTTGTCAGTCATACACAGAAAGCAGTGGGAAGTGTCTCGACAACATACATTGTGACACCTGCAAGGATACATACACTAAGCATCAACCCAGTGAGAGAACAGTAGATAAGACTTACGTTTGGCGTGAATGGCAGCCAAGTTGGTGTCCTCAAACAAAGACACAAGGTAGGCCTCAGCAGCTTCCTGAAGAGCCATCACAGCCGAGGATTGGAAGCGCAGGTCGGTCTGCACAGCAAAAACGTGTCATGAGCACAGCCCCGTTGCAACGTGACTGAAAGTACGGCAACAACGACATACCTTGAAGTCCTGGGCGATCTCACGGACGAGACGCTGGAATGGGAGTTTACGGATGAGGAGTTCCGTCGACTTCTGGTACCGACGAATCTCGCGCAGTGCGACGGTACCAGGGCGGAACCTGTGTGGCTTCTTCACGCCACCAGTAGTAGCCTAAAGTGACGAAAGTCAACCATCAGCACGTGACCAAAAAGGCGATAACATGGCGATGACGACGGCGACGTCAACGACGAGGGGCTTCAAAAAATCTGATACATACGGCGGCGGCGGTCTTACGAGCAGCCTTTGTTGCGAGTTGCTTACGGGGGGCCTTGCCTAATTATGTCAAGTCAGAATTTACTTTTAAGGAAATTTCAGGTTGCGATGTTTTACCCACCTCCGGTCGACTTGCGGGCGGTTTGCTGGCAGATAGTGAGGAAATCGGTCAGCGGAGGAGAACCTTGAGAGAAACTAGTGGTTAGTTTACCTTGGTGCGAGCCATGAATTTCTACGAGAGGGAGGTTAGCGAAAATACGATGTTCTTGGATTGGGGGGGTAGGAGAAGGTGGTGGTCCAGGAGTGGGAATGGGGGGGCGAGAGGTGAGCGAGAAACGACGATTTGTCGTTTGTGCTCCGATTGTATTTCCCACGCACGGTCCACACCAGACGGACGCACAGACCTGCGCGCGGATTCGGATGCGTTTGTGCCACAGCTTGCCGCGGAAGATTGACTCAGGTTTGACTCGGGTGCATACACTCCTCCATTTTGCACTCTGACTCGACTTTTCTACCTTCTGATTGTTCAGCTCGTTTTTATTACAGTTCATGGCTCTGCCTGCAATTTTTTCATATTTTTTCGAGGCTTTGGTGAATTGATATAAATTTTTTGAATTATTGCGGCGGCTGAGCCTTCACTTGTGTTCATCCGGAAATCTCGCATCTTCCCTCCCGGTCATTCTTCCGCTCACTGTTCCATAAATTCGGCCATCCAACAACCCACAATGAACTACCTCATATCTAAATTCCGTATCCCTTTCATTGTTTGGCCTTTGCTGTTCCCTCTCGAGGGTCCACTGAGGCTCCACGGCACACGGCAAATCAGCACCCGTGTTATGTGTTTCCACCATGTCCACATCTCCTTTGTTTGGAACAATTCCACTTTTCTATCGTAATTACTCGCTCATCTGGCCTCGCTGCTTCAAAGGAAGAAGGGTTATTATCGTAGCTAGGTTGTGTACAACATACGAACAACAAAACAATGCAGCAAAATGTGATTTATCCATGTACATGACATTACGCCCCTTCAAGTCTTCGCCGACAGCGCATCCTTCCGCAGCACCTCAAATTTATGACTCTCCTGGTCTGCCTTCTCCACGGTCTTTACAAGCTTCTCCTCCCGCACGCGGAGGCGTTCCTCCATCCCGAGGACCAACAAACGTACCTGCTCCACTTGCGCCATCGTTGCTTCCACACTGGCCTTTGTGTCTGGGCCACCATCACCTGGGGTTGGCGACGTGATATGCTGCGCCCGAGGAGAAAAGAGAGATGTGGCAGTGCGCGAGGAGAGTGGGCTGGAAATGCCAGCAGGTGCGATATCCAGGTTAGCCTGTGAGTACGGGGTATGGGGCAAGGGCACGGCGTGAGTGAGCTTCCGCAGCAGGCGTGGTTGACACGCGCACGCGCACCTGCCAATTGCTACCCGCCAGTCTCTCGAGCTCGCGTTCTAGGAGCTTCTCTCTCTGTCTACTCCTATCGACCAGATGAGGCGGGGGTGAGCAATTGTCCTGACAAGAACCGCAAATAAGACCAACCTCTCGAGTTCGGTCATAGCACGTTCATTCTCGCGCTGCGTTCCTTGTAGAATGAGCTCGAGGTTACTGTATTCCTTTCGTAGTTCCTGGATAGCTTCGATCGGTGGGCGCAGCGAGAGCTGGGCCTGGAGTGCCCGTATTTGATCTTGGAGCTGCATAAGGAAGAAGGAAGCTAAGTCGGTGTCAAAGCAACGAAAAGTAAAAGAGCGCCATACTTTGTCATTCTCTTTCGACTTCTCCAGGAGCTGCCTCCGAAGTGCAACCTCCTTAGACTCTTCGGGGACTTCTTTCAGTACACCAAGGTCATTCGTCCCGATTGTGGGGACGGAGGCGCGGGTAACATGGCGCGTGCTCTGTGCACGGCGCATCGTTGGGGTATGGATGAGAGTGAAAGACTCAAGAGTTTCAGGGGTTGAGGGTTCTGTGATGGTCCTACGCGTGGTCAACACGAACCAAATCGATGTTCGCCTCGACGGCCAACTCGCGTCAGAATCACGTGACCCTCGGACGACAATGCAGCCTGAGAATTGGGCATTTCCACCATCTATCATGATTGAGCCCATTTCATACTTATTGTTTCCAGCAATCAAGCACCAGCCAAGTTTGCGGATCCGGACACTTATGGCCGCACCAGTCCTCCATGAACCCAAGGTGCATCGCGTGTCACCACCAGCACTGGCAGCACAGCATTTCTTCACAGCTTCAATACTAGTACTAGTACACAGCCCCACAGGAGTGGCGTACTCGTAGGTATATCAGAGACCGCATTAGACTGAACAGGGGGCTTCCTCAGAAAGTGTCTGTGGTCCCCTCTGCCCTACGCGTGCGCTCTGCCCAATAGCCTACAGTTCCTCACCACTGCTGCGCCTCAATAGAGTTGTGCGTATTATATGATGTCGACAGAAACGTCTGACAATGTTTCTGGGGCCGAATTGGGGAAGTCCGAGCTCAGAGGTTCAGACCTAAGGTACGTCATTGAGGCGACCCACTTGCCACCTCTCCGTCGCTCATGTAGCCCAGGGAAGATAATACACGGGATGACCCTCAACAACAGATTCCAGCGCCTCTAGGAGTGGAGCTGACGGGATACCGTCTGCTCACGACGGGCGTGATCCTGGGCCTTGGCATACCGAAGGCTGTCTACTTTTACAAAGGACAAGGACCGATCTTAACGACATTGGATTGGGTGGCGGGGATAATCTTGGCCTTTGTGTATGCTTCTCGCGATGTAAGGATTCACGTTGAGCTGATGATGGCTCAGACTGTATTGGCTCGGGGTCATCGAAGCCCAACACCCAGAGTTGTCCCCACGTTTCTTCCAGGCCGATTTGGCACCTCCCGTCCTAAATTTTCTACGTCGTCCAGAAGGTAGGTGTTGCGATGAATAGACGGAGGGTCGTTAACCACATAGTCCGCGCAGTACATCTCTGGCACTTCTCAGTGCTATCTCTGATACGGAGTACGATCCAACTAAAGGCCACGCTAGATGGTCGGCTGGGTAATGAGATTGCTGGGATGTCGGCGTACCAGGCCAGGAATAGACTCATACTGGTCGTGTTGCCGTTCAGCACAGCAATCGTTATATTCTGCGTACAGTGCCTAAGGTTTGCATGGCCAGGACGTTTCGAAGGTGAGCCCAAGCGTGATATTTGTCGTTGCACCAAATGGGTGGAGGATGCTAATTGCACGGTAGGCCTAGCACACCACGCTCTGGTGATTTTCATCTGTTCAGCTATGTATTATGGGTATATTGTGCGTACAATGTTGTATGACAATCTCGTTCAAGCTGTGACAGGCGGTGATACAGGCGATGGCATTTGTCAACCAGTGCTGCCCACCATCATTCATCGAAATGCTCCCGCAATACGCAGTGTCGATGCTTCCCATTTTACTGCCGGTTTTAAGACCACTTTCTGGTCATCGTAAACGTGAGTACTGCTGCCGAATATCGATCAAAACTGTGGTAAACGAACGCGGAGTGCTCATCGCATGGTCATTTCAGGACTTCCTCTCCTTTTACGATATTATGAACTGTTCATGTCTGCATACGTGGTCCTTACCGAAGCACTCATCATATTCTTCTGGTGGCTCTGGGGATTGCCCGAGTTCTGAAGGTCTATATGGCACATTCTTCTCGTTTTGCGTCGCGGGTTTCTTTTTTGGTCAACGATCCCTATTTCAAAGTTATTGATTCTTTACTTCGCCTGTACGTGGGGGACGTCAAAAATGGCGTATGACAGGGTTCGACGTGTCGCAAGCGGTGCACGAGTTTTTGCATCGGGCGCCTATAACAAAGTTCTAAAGGCCGTACCCCGGGGTTGGGTTTGGTTTCAACGGTCATGAATGAGTATCGAGTGCTGGCAGTGACTCGCAGTGGTAGGAGATTGCGTCCTGCATGAGATATAGTGCTACGTCACTTGCGGACAGTAAGGATGTGTGCAGATGGACACTTTCGCTCAATATTGTACCAGCTTTCGCAACCCCCTTCGATAGTGAGAAACTGCCGGTTTTGTTAATGAACCATTCAGCTAGCGATCGAGGGCCGGTGTGAACACTGAAATGGACTTGGATAATCATCGCACACTAATTGTATGCATGTAGAAGACTAAATAATGGCATGTATCAAACACCATCAAAGGGGGTCAGGACGAGATGTCCATGAAAACGCAAGAGTACAGGTGTTCTGGGTCGTTGAGCGTGGACCGCGGCCCACGGAGGACGGCCATTTGCGTGCAGGTCACCAATGGTGGTCCAGCCGATGCGTATCCTATAATACAATGGCCCCCAGTCATGCACCCGTGATGAGATGACAGATAATGCAAACCCCGAGTGCCTTACGATCGTCCGTGGAAGCGCAGTAGCAGTTTGACTCGGTGTCAGATCGCCCACAAACCTCCAACCTGAACGGTACAGCCTCAGGCAGAAAGACTGTGATCTGGGACGAGAGAGTAATTATAGCTTCGGTGGTTTCGATGCAGCGATGACATATCACTCGGTTGGCTGTCATCCATCTGGCACCGTCGCAGGCCAACAATTGAAGGCTCCTGAGTTCATGAACGTCCCTGTAATTGGCAATCGCAATTGAAAGGCGGATCATGCGTCGCGATTGAGTCGATAGGGCCGCAATTCAAATATGAGGATGCCCAGTCCCGTCCCCTTGAAATTCTTGGGCGCGTGCGTACGGGTCCCGATTCGTGGTTGGCGGAGAATAGTGCAACCACCGGTACTTGTAATAAACGTGGTATGCGCGAGTAACCCATGATACGCCACCGTGTAGGATGCACAAAGGGCTGCACTGGGCTCGAATAAATCGAAAACAACAAACGCTTAGACATTGTTTACTGGGAGGAGAGATATATAGTCATGAGTCAAGTCACAAGTATGAAGCCTGAGAGTCATCAGCGACCTCGCTTAGGATGATTATGTAAGCCGACGCTTCGGTTCCACCTCTGGAACAAGTTAAGTTAACACCCGCAAGTTCATACGCGTAAATGCTCGGCCAACATTGAGAGGTAGATGTCAGAAGGTGATGATCTGTGTTATTTTTGTGGTGCAATTATAGAACGTGTGACAGTCGCGAGCGACCTACAACGAGAGTGGGGTGACAGCACTGGAATTATACCAAAACATACAAAAACTCTAGGATAGCCATGACGGGCCAGGGACGTCACGTAACTATGGAACGCGTCATATCATACGGTTCCCACGTCGTACTTTTTGAACTGCGTTTGCCAATCACCAGGATCGTGCCTGCCCATAGCTAGAAAGGTTGGCTTGCCACCTGATTGGGGGCCAAAGATCCGCAGGGCGACACGCTGCAACGACTCGGGAGTTACCGAATCGATCTTGTCTGCCATCTCCGATACAGGAATCTTGCGGTTATGTACCAGCAACTATGAAGAACACCCTCAGCATCCTTTTACACGTCTCGTAGGGCTATCCGCATGCTCACCTGGCGGCCGAGGTCCTCGACTTCGACAGAGCGGCTCTCGAGGGCCATCGCTAGGCTGCTCTTCAGCTGGTTTTTTGCTCGGCTGAGCTCATCTTGGGGAACAGCGCGATACAACAGTAGTGCAAGCTGATGTATGAGGTGTGGAATGACCGCAGATCGTGCCGACGGTGCGAATGACGCGAACAAGCCGAATAGCGACGAGTCGTTATAAATGTGATGGAAAGATGCACAGTGATCGATCGCCGCGTGGTGGTTTAGGATATGAGTGTACAGCCTGGAGTACATGCCCTTGCCGGGGCCACCTGGATATCGCCATCAACACCTGACGGTGGGAGAATATGTGTGATACGCACCTGCAGAAAAAGACCCACCACCACCGAGGAGTACTTGCATGGTTGCGAGTTCGTAGATGTCGTCGTCGTGAATGCCGACGCCCTCAAAAGCGATATAGATATGGTTGAACTCGGAATCCGGGTCATGAATGAACCTGTATCCACCAGTGTACGTAGATCCAGGTATTGAGGGGCTAGGGCTAGGTGTGTTGGGGTATAAGTAGGAGGACGCTGCCCTGGTTAGTGACTTGAACACATTTGGAGGTTGCGAGTGCAGAAGGTTGGGAGGAACAGAGGGGGATGTGCGGGGAGATGATAGAGTTGATGCTGCTCCGTCCACTGCTGGGGAATACTTCAACGAGGAAAAGTGCTTATCTGCAAGTTCAACGAGTTCTTCATGTATTACACCGGCACCTGCGATGACCATACGTTCTGGGCGGTACCATTGTTCCATGAACTGGCGCATGAGCGAAGCGTCTATGAGGTGAATGCGATCTTCCGGGCAAAGAAGCGGATTTCCAAGTCCTTTTCCATCATAGGCGATGTGATGAAGGATCTCGGGTAAGATCACTTCAGGCTTCGCCTTTAGCTCGCGAATCTCGTACTCGGCGGCAGCGCGTTGAGCTTCTAGTTCCTCGGGGAGGAGAGAGGCATTCTGGACCGTCTCGGAGATAAGGGAGAGGGCTAATGGAGTTGCCTTGTGGAAATGGGACGACTGGTACATGATCGTTTCTCGGGATGAAGAGCACATAATTTGGCCTCCGAGCGCACTCATGGCTTTTGCCATGTCCGCGTCTGTCAATGACTTTGTGGTCTGTGACGAAGGCGAACTTAGTCTGTTGTTACGTTGGAGAAAACTGAAACGCACCTTGAAGGCCATCCTGTCCAGGAAATGGCTCACGCCTGAGCTAGACGGGGTCTCATATCGTGCGCCGGTGTCGACGTAGAGCCCGACAGAAGAGAAATGCCCTGGAGTATTCTCTGTTGCGACACGTATCTTATTGGGGAGGGTTGTGACTCGAACGGATGGGTTTAAGGGTAATGTCGAAGCATGGCGAGGATGAGGATAGCGTCGTAGAGCTTTTCCGAAGGATATTTTCCTCATGGACGGGAAGAATATTAATGAGGACGCGGGACAGACGCGGGTGTTGAGGAGGCAGTCTCAGTCCGTGAGATGAGATGAGCTGGGCTCTGTCAGCAATTGCGCGGCCCGGGATGGCGACTTCGGAGTTCGGAAGAGCACTCGCTCACCCTCGATTGGTGTAGGAGTTTCGTTTCTCAGTGTTTGTCCCTTCGGTCGTACGTTCACACTGCATCGCGCTGGGGCCTCTGTAGCCCCGAAATCCAGTTAAAAATGCCAGATGGCATCATGGCACTGCAGGCTGGGGACTGGGCCCATTATCTTGAAAGTGAGCGGTAAGTTTTTAGCGTTCCTTGCGAAAACCACCACAGAGGAACTTAGAGCCATTATGACATCCACCCCTTTCCAGCTGAAGTTGAAATCTGGAATCTGGCCCCTTTGGCCAGCATCTGTGAGCCGAGCGGGGCCCTGCGTGTGAGATACAGATATAGTACAGAACTGAAGACCATGCAAGAATCTTCCATCCAAGGACCACCTTCTTCAGTTTTCCCGTCGCTTTGCTCTACACGTCCGACGAATTATATCGCACAGTGCGCTTGCGTATGATTTCTCCAATGTTCTGGTTAGTTTCTCCCGCGGGGTGAAACCGGCGGAAGACCGGACGCAGAGAAGGGACCGTGACGACCTGGTGTCGTACGTTATCGTCTGCTTCCTCTTCGGCCAGAATCCCCATTCTCTACTCACAAAACGCCTCCTCTTTGACCCCAAGGCGGATGAACCACCGTAAAATAGCAGGCTGTATCGTCACACGAGTGCAGTGTAGCTCTCCGCTCGATAAAGCAATGTCACACAGCTCTTCCTCATTTACTTCGTTCGGAGCAATGCCTTCTCCAATACACTGGTGTCTGCGTACCTCTGCAAGCTAGGTGACGGTCCTTGCTCAGCAGGCGCGATTACCCTGTGGGCCCGTTTCTTACGCGCCAGAGCTTCTTATCCCACGCCGCACTCTCGTTCGACCTTGGCCGCATGAACGATGCGGGCGCTTTTGCATCCCGGTAGTGCGTTGTAGTTGTTGGTGGGGGCGATACGGGAGGAGTGGCATAGGCCTACGTAGTGGTTCTCGAACGAGCGCCATGATTTGCTATGCGGAGAAGAGAGGCAGTGTATTCGAATTGCAGTGCGCGTGTGTGGAAGGCCTGTTGGCGGTCCACTGACGAATAAGGAAACAGCCCAAACAGCGCGCAGGACTGACGGTCGATGGACTGGTTCATGCGCGTCCACTGGCATGTCTGCACACCCAAGAAATCCAATAGTTCCGAGCTATCGCATCGCATTTCAAAGCTGGGCGCGGGAAGATCCCTGATAGATCCCTTCCCAATACTATTTATTTATGGCCTGACAGGTAGACATATGGAAAGAATGCAGTCATGGTGCAAATAAGGAAGGCCAGTCTTCAGTCTTGTCGCGGCTTGGCACGATCGTGCCTGCGGCACATACTCAGTTTTTTTTTTCCACGGAACGCGGCAAACCTTGCTTCTGTTGCACCAGCCTTCCGGGATGTGGCGTACACAGCACTCCCAGACTTGCGCCTGCATCTTTTTCAAGCTGGGAAGTCGCAAGAGCCCCGTCCATCCACTTACTGCCGTATTCCAGGGGTGTACGGTATGTAACGGTTGTAAGTTGTCAGTCAGGGAAGTCATGTGACGAGGTGGGCCACAACTCGGGGTGACTGTTAGGTCGGCGCTTCAGCCGATTGACTCGCAGTGCGATGCGCATATGGTTTCTCTGGCCCGTAGGTTAACTTCTCCAGCAGTGTGGAAGTAGCGGTGGGTCGGGCGCAGACTCGGAGGGAGGGATTGTTGTATAGCATTTCCCCATTTACTCAGAAGGGAGGAACGCCTTCAACAACGGGTTGTATCCGGGTAGGCCAGTGAACTGGGCCACGGGCCAGGGCCAATGCCATGCCGGACATGATCAATCATTCAACCTGGGCGGATAGACACTCACGCGCCAGTCCTAATAGCCATCTAAGTGGAATCGCATTCTATTTGATCACAGAGGACGTACTAGTAGGCAATTTTGTGACACTCATCAGGAAAAACCTCAATTGTTAATTCACGTTAAACGTCGTTGTAAAAGCACGTCCTAATTTAGTATGTGCCTGGCGCCTGGCGCCTATCTTCCTAATTTGGTATGTGCCTAGCTCGCTAACGCGGATTAACTGTAATTAACAAGTGAGGTTTTTCGATGCTGCATGAGCAGGGGTGGGACTGATTGTAGACACGCGCATTTAGGATGGATGCTACGACATTTCCGTCTATCGAGTGGAGGTAGAACATGAGTTTGCTGCAGCCGCTGGCGGAGGGGAAGATGAGTGAGTGTCGCATCGTGGGTGTTATGGGGAAAGGGGGAGGGTGTGAATTCCAATTGCGGCGTGTGGTGTGGCGTGTGGTGCGGCGTGTGTGCGACATGAGCGAATGAACTTTATGGAGAGGGTGAAATTATCTATCTTAGTGTATTAGCATCCGTACATTTGCACTATACTTTAATACTTAGTCCATGCATGTAACTTCCAGTTGGTTGCGTGCAAGCTGGGGCCCTCCTGGAATTATCAGTAGAGTACAAATGCACACAGAGTTGAAACGACCCTCCTGTGTGGGAATGATTACTGAACCAACCAAATTCTGACCAAAGTCCCTATTGTACTCGGTAGGCCGTTTATGGACAGTGGATTAGGCAAGCAATTACGGGACATTGGAGACCCCTACATCACCGGTCAAAGCGCATGTGCGCTTCCCGCGCGCCGCACGAGCGTCAGATGATCATACTAGGAACATAGCATCGCGCCGTTTCAATACGACGTTGTCCCGGGATGAGGAGGAATACGTAAAGAGTAGGACCAGGCGATTCGGGACTTCCAGCTGGCGTCCACTCCGAGGTTGGAAGAGGCCCATATGGAATCGTAGGAGGTGAGCATGCCTGTGCCGTAAAGTGAGCATGCAATCGCTATGGATGGTGGTTAGGTAGGTCAGGAGAAAGATTGCACCACCAAAACGGATCAGAGATGAGCGGTGGCACCTTCCTGGGCACGAGGCCGGGGTTATCAATGTCATTCTGCGACGACTCGGACAAGCTGTCTCCGGTAGTATGGACATGATGTTGACCATTTATGGAAAGCAAATTTAGTTAGCTCCCAAAGCGGATGATCGTTGTGAATAGGGTACCAGCGGTTATTCTCATTGAAGTCGAGATGACGGAGGGGTATACATAGGGAAACATCACTCACAGATTTCATGACACTTGTACTACTTGCCGCGGCCAGTCGCCGTGCCCAATCCAACTATGACCGTTCTGATTAAGTATGCGAAGATCTCACGGGCCAAAACGAGTTGTGGGTGTGTGGGGGCGGTTTCTCTGGCACGACGTCAGATAGTTACCCTTTTTCACCGTGGTAGTTCTTGATACGTGGCACTGGCGATGGGCGTGCACCCTCACCAACGGTCGCAACGGTCGGGGAAAGGGGGACTGTCAGTTCTACGATTGGTTGATAATAAAATCCATCGCCGCTCAAAATGCGTGACCCACAACTAAAACTTGCCCGATCCATCTGACCCGTGATCGACTCGTGGGGCTGAGGGTGAGGATATCAGGACACCACAGAATATAGTCTGAGACAACATCACAAGCGCCCACATTCTTTCGATGTTTTGAATGAAGGTGGCACCCGTCCAAAGCGCACAAGCATCCAATCAGGGAGATTTGGACCCGCCGCTGCGGACTGTCCACTTATCACGCATGCCTCGACGCGTCCTATTTCATTCTGATAGGAAAAAATCATTTGAGGTGTCACTCGTAGGGGCAGATCTTCAACGTTCAGCGCTTCAATCGTTACACGTCTCAAGTACCCGAAGGGGACACCGCTGAGAGCCACCCTAGTAAAAAGCAGGAAGTCATATACGCTATCTTATTTTTCCAAGCAACACTGGATCCACATAATTCGGTTCGGAAAAGCCTACATTTAATCGTCGATCTCCAGCAGGATCAACACCTTGTAACCACCCGAGCGCTTCCGCTTCAGGCGAAGCCTGTCGACGTGTGAGTCAGGACTGTGGAGGTAGTCACTCGCGAGACGTTTGAGGCCTTCTGCAGCCGACATTCCGGAATGTCTGGGGACGAGGCCACGATTTCCCTGCGAAGGTCCTACCACATGATGCAGGGGCAGGCGGTGACGGCGGGGCCTATGGTTAGGGATGTCCTGCGGTGAGAGGCACTTGTAAGAGAGGCCATAGATGTGCATGAGGAAAGAGATGGGTCGCGTACAGGAGCTATCGGAGAGGAGCTCTCGAGAAGAGGTGGTCCGGAAGCAATCGGGGTGTGTTGGGCAATACCAGGAGTCGTGTGGCCGCCATGGTGACTTTGGTCCCTGTAATGTTCTACAAGGCCCTTGATAGAGCATAATCAGCAAGGGATGCACGAGGATGGAAACAACACACTGTATCCAAATGGGGCGGGTCACCATACACCACATTGCCAGTGTATCCCGCAGGAGGGGAGAAATTGATGTGGTTCATAGCGGAGTAATGGTCAGTGGGGTCTCCCCTGGTTGGATTCTCATCAGACCATTGTCCATGGTTGGGACCACCCAGAAGGAGCGGGACCTAGAGTGATATACAACGATGAGCAGTTGGGACAAGGAGAGGTGGTGCACGTGGCCGACCTCAACGCCCTGCATAGAACTACGTTGGTAACGTGGGGTAGAGAAAGGTGGTTCGTTGTCCATTTATGCTACCTTGCGCACGATTCAGTTGAGGGGAAAGATATCTTCGCAAGTAGAAGAACGAGGAGCAAGGAGCCCCTTTTTATAAGCATGGAGGAAGAGTTATTAAAGAGGTCTCTGCAAAACGTAGGATCGGTAATGCGCCAAACGTAACGTAGAAACTTTGGTACAAACCTAAGAAATGGCCAGAAAAGGGAACGCGCCGTGCGATGAAGAGGTCAGAGTCTGACCGATCTGACCTTCTGTTGCCCAGGTACCGTGACTCCGTATTACTGTATGTCAGGGAAAATGGTTGGGGACTGCTTGGGAGCTGTTAGTTAGGCGCTGTCCGTAGCAGATTGTTAGGCATTTTTGGGAAATAATTAGGCGCTCCATGACGGCAGATTGTTACGCACTCCAAAGGCAGATTGTTAGGCACACCATGACGGCAGATTGTTACGCACTCCAAGGGCAGATTGTTAAGCGCACCATGAGGGCAAATTATCAGGCGCTCCCGAATAGACAGGTTAGGGACTGTCTGCGTGAGAGCGAATGCTCTGGCGCTACCGGAGAGACAGGTTAGGGATTGTCTGTGTGAGAGCGGATGCTTAGGCGCTATGCGGAGGTGGCTGATAGACGAGGCGAGAACAGAAGATATAGGTCCGGATACTCACAATCGGGAACTACCCAGTTGTATTTAGACGCCCGCCATCCGCGGACGCAGACATGCGATTGTCACTGGGACATGCCACCCGCCGCTCACCACACTGGCGCCGGTGTTCCCACCTCAGACAAGTGGACCTGTGTCATTGCCACACTCGCCGATGGATATTATGCAGACGTAGCGTTCAATGAAGGCTTCAGGGCTTTGGCGGTAGAATGCGGCATTGCTCTTTCCCATGTTCTTGTTCTTCACAGCTTGCCATGTACCCAACCCAGTATCGTGCTGTGTGGGGTTCTGCGCCCCGAGGCGCATGAAAATAGAACCAAAAAAAAAAAAAAAAAAGCAGGCCGATTCAACAAAGAGATGAGCGAGATGAGCGCTGGCGTCTCCGCGGACCCCTCGGACAAATCGTCTGACATTTATATTTCCTTGTCCGGAAACCATTTCCACGGGTCACAACAATTCCTATGTCGAGGTAAACAGTGATGGATGGGTACGAGACAGTGACACAATTACATCCATCAGAAACTTCCTCTTGTTGTGTGTTCTTGTGTATTGAGAAGGTCCTCAAGATAGTCTCCGCGTCCCGAGGTGTTATACCCACGTTGGAATTTAGTACCATGGACTTGAGCGGAACAAGGCCGTGTTCGATTTCAATGGGCCCATCCATCTATGCATCCTTACGAGCTCGGCAACGGACTCAGAGCGGCCAATACGATCAACGCGTCGGGCCCGCTTCTCGTGTTCCAAGCCTTCCGCTTTCCGCTATCCATTTCATGGGCGTTCGACTTTTGTAAGAACGAGATTGCGAGTGGGCTAATGGCAGAGGTTTCACCATGGATGGGCATGGCGGCATTCCTGGTCCTCCGGCGGTGATTGGGGATGCAGAATGCGCTGCAGTTGCCGGCGGATGAGACGATGCGGAGGTATGGCGCGTGCCTGCCAAGTGTGCGATCTTGAGCCACCGCAAGCACCATGATTGATGTGAGGAGAGAGAAGGCAGGTCGTGGGCAGTCGGATTACGGTGCACGTGGACTTTACAGACTCTGTGGCGTTTCGCGGATTGCTGATCGTTTATTATTGTATATTTGCCAGTGAAACAAATACGGGCTATCGCAAAGGGCGCAAAGGCGGCGTGTCCTTTTCCGTTTCCATATATTAGTTCTGTCACGTTGATTGTAATGAATGAACTGAATCCACGTTTTTCCACTTCACATCTCACATGCAGCCCGCATCAGGAAATTGAGCAGAACCTTGTGGTGACTGCCCTGTGGGCGCTCACGAGTCCTCGTGAGCGCCCACAGGGCAGTGCGAGGCTTATATAAAGCAATAGAAGAATTTGGACGGACCCCTGATGGCCGCCGCAGCTGCATCGTCATGTGTTGTATTCACACACGTCCTGTGACCCAATCCCGTAAGTGCTCGCCATGGAAAGTGTGCATGATGATGGGAAAGATGGTACACCCCAAGGGCCCAAACGACTCATACTCATAGTGGCCTGGATGTTTGATGGTTCTCCCTCCCCCCAAGTACAAGAGTTGACAGTCATTCAAACGAATCACAACTGAAATCAAGCTCGAGACAGATGCTAGACGCAACCAACTTTCAAATATGGTGCAGTTAAGTGGTTCGGACAATCGGTCACCGGAGGGGACCGTCGACGAGCGGCAGCAGAGGCTGTGTTTTAGCATTTACACGTGGGCCGGGAGCAGTTATAGGCCATATCATCTAGTAAACTCCGAATCCTCGACGTCGACTACCTATAGAGGAAGGCTCCCCTGCCCATCACAAAATCACTTCACGTTTGTGGCGCATGTGATAAGCATGGGAGTTCCTGCCATCATGGGACCGACGGTAAGATAAGCACGCAGGTGAGGTTTCCAAACGGGTTGAGCGGCGGCGTCAACAGCGCGCATGTTACTTGCGCCATTCAGCTGGGCCTCAATTCAAGGGTACCACTAGCGCAGAGCACCAAGATGTCTCAGACTTGCCAATTCATTTTCCGTCTACACCGGAAACCTTTACTAGTACCCCCAAATTGGAAGACACGGAGTGCGGAGTGGGGCTCTCTTCTACACATATCGATAGAGGGGTTGTTCCTAGTTGTTTGCAGGGGGTTGAGGCGACCACTTGAACTTCGCCGCCTTCTCCAGTCAGGTAGTTCGGCCGCCGGGGGGGGGGGGGAAGAAGGCAGAAAACCATATATTCAATCATAGACTTCCACACGGTTCGCGATTTACATATCGTACAATGACTGATAAGACTGCTCCCACTGCTGTATGACCAGCGGCCACGTTGCACATGTAATTCGGTTTGGAAAAGACTACATTTCATCCTCGACCTCGAGCAAGATCAGCACTTTGAAACCTCCTGAACGGCTCCGCCGCATGCGAAGCTTGTCAACGTGAGAGCCAGGACGAAGGAGGTACTGACTCGCAAGATGTTTGAGGTCTTCCGCAGCGGATATCCTGGAATGTAAAGGGATGGGGTGTCCTTCAGAGGGCCCTAATACATGGTTCAGAAGAGGTGGTCGACTAGGGGGAGTGTCATTGAGCACCTACATATCAAATTTCTGGTCAGACAGGCCGTTTATACACATGAGGAGGGAGAGGCAGCTTTTACAGGAGCCTCTGGAGCACGATACTCGAGTCGAGGTGGACCAGGGACAATCGGAGTGTACTGGCTAGTACCGGACGTGGTAGGGTAACACCCATTATGAGTTAGATTCCCTCGATGACCTACTGGGACCTTCGGAGAAGCCACCATAAACAAGGGGGGCGGAGATAGACAGTAATCTAATAACGCACTGTGCCCGGATGAGGCAGTTCATCATGTCCCATATTGCTAGTGTATCTTGCCTGCGCAACATAATTGGCATGGTTCATAGTGGAGTAGGTAGTAGGGGGACCTCCTCCCGTTGGATGCCCATTTGACCAGAGTTCGTGGTCTGGACCACCCATAGGAGGCCGGACCTAGAAATTCATGTAAAGAAGAGTGAATGAGACGACTAGTGATAGGGAGACAACGCGCATGGCAAACCTCAACGCTATGTAGAGGGTCAAATTGACTACGCGGGGTAGGGACAAGTGGTAGTTCATCGGACATCTTACTAGTAGCTGCCTTTGCGTACGATGCCGCTGATTGGAAGTTACGTTTCGGGGTGAGTATCTTGAGTTGAGCGACCACAGGGGTGGAGGACCTCTCGGGCCTTTTATAAGTTCGGGGTAGTGTCGTTAATACTACATACTATATTCTCATCTCATTTCAGAAATCGGACGAGCGTCGACAAAAAGACAAAATACTTCCCTCGTCGGATTGTCTTTGACCGGGTATATTAATTTTTGCTTGGATTGGGTTATCCCAGCACAGCTGACGTACCAATTTTCCGTTTTTGAGTGGTACAACGGCATGGTGAACCTTGTCACCGGACTGTAATGCGCCCCCAGCGGGTGTATTACGATACGGGTCTGCCACGATGCCTAGCTTGTTGCGGTGTATTGATGTGTCTCATGACTTGCTCTGTGGTGTTAATCCGTTTTGGCAAAAAAGGTGAAAGGTGAAAGACATTAGCACTCCTTTCGAGAGTCTCGCGTGATGATTAATGGGTTTTCTCCCAACGCGCAGGCTTGTTTAATATGGCAAGGTTCTGACAGGATTAAAAAAATACGTGAAGTATCCGAGGATGCTTGGTACTACACCCCCGCGTATATGAACGAATGAGGGGGAAGATGAATGGGCTGTATTGGTGGTGAGGCTCAAAAGGAATAAAATATTGGGGGAGCATACGGGGAGTTCTGCGTGAGAATGGGAGAATGAACGTAAACCTAATAGGACGCAAGCAGAATTCGCACGAACCAGACGGAGGGAAGGAATGCCGATCGTAGAGGCCGAGTGGAGTGGAGCAATGCTCGCAGCGTCTGCGTATTCAAGGCCCCTATCTGGGAAGCGCTGTACAGGATTGACAAAGTAACCCAACTTCGCCACTGTTGAAATGCATTGCGACCCAGGAAGAGAAGAGTCAGGTCCCATCTCAACCACTCTAACTTGATCCGTCAATGAAGGGAAACTCACGTGAGTACGGGTCAATCGGTCAATCCTCCGGTTGACGGAAATCGTATTCGGCGGGTATGGTGCACATGCGCGAACTAGACCCAACAAAGGAGAGATTATGCGCCAGCCTGAGTGGTGCCGGCATTGTGGGCTGCAACCTGATCGGATATGAGAAAGCGATGTCATGGCGCAAAGATGGGCGTGGCGCACTCACGCATATTCATTATCAGATGAGAGAAGGAAGCGAGAGGGGCACGAGGCCACTGTAGCCTTGCGCATATCCCTGTGCAGTACCGCACTACTGTATGAACCTGTCATCTGACAAGTGTCACGTGCCCAGAGAACCCGGCGATGCCACAGTTGACTTGGCCTGACGCCTGCCGCTCCCTTGCGGTGCATACACCGCTAAACCCTTCATGTGGTCTGTGAGGCGGCGTTGTGGACTTGATGGTGAGACTGAAACCGAATCGCGTGCTGCGATGTTCATGTACCCTACTACTCCCACTTACGGAGCCATGGATATGCCTCTGCTTGGGAACGATCGATGTACGAATGTTTTTCTGAGGAGGTGCATGATGCAGCTAGAGGTTTCCGTGACCGATGTGAAGGTATACAGTGGAGATCATTCATAGTGCTTCGGAAGCGAAAAGGGCAGGATGTAACGGAGGACCTATTTAAATAAACAATCATGTGCCCGTGTAGACATTCCGCCGGGTGCTCATACCTGAGGGGCCAAGGAAAAAGCGGCGTACAACCTAGGCTTGGCAGTACGTGGATAGTAGGGTTGCATTGCCTCTTCTTCAGTAATTATGTGGCACTGTATAGCTATTAGTAAGTTGGGGTGATCAAACGGCACTGCATGAACCACTGAACAGTACAACCCCCCTGGCGGATTTCGCATGCCAAATCGAATGACTACCGATCTTCCACCCAGCGAAAAAAGCCCATCAGATTCCATTAAATATACACTCAAGCACAGCACTAGTTTATGTGAGTCCAAGAGCTCCAACGGGGGTGAGGCGCACAACAAGACAAACAAGAGCAGCAAAAATGCAGCGTGATAAAGCCCCAGACGTCCCCAGAGCAGAAGGGGAGGAAAGAAATGAAACTAGAGGGTAAAAACCCCGAATAAACCGAAATGAAATATCAAGTCTTGATAAAATTTACCCCAAAACCCCAATAATAAATATTTTTCCACGGTTTATCTCCAAAAACCCGAATTGCTGACCCCTATAATTGGATGTCCGCTCCCTACTTGTCCAATGTCTCGGAACCACAGAGCAGAGAAAATTGGGGCCGCAACAAAGCGAGGCCACACAGCCCTTCGTCATTTATTTTGAGAGAGTCAATGCCCGCCTCTGATGCACGACAGGCACTGCCGTACCGACGGGGTAATGGAAGGCTGAGTAAGTGCACCCCCTTCCTCTCCCAACCAACGCCATCAGCCAACCCATCCTATCGTCGCGAAGTTGCTGAGGGTACATACACGTGATCACCACGCACCCATTTTACAACGAAACGGCGCACGGAACTTCGTTGCCACCACCATCGCAACGCCTGGCGACCGAACGAGTCAGGTTGTCTCAGTAGTTGTAGGTTCCAAAATTCTTCCCCTCGGTTTGCCCTTGTTGGCCTTGGTCAGCTTTACCTTTGATTATGACCGCATGCTGTTGCACGGACGTCCCTGTCACGCCGTGCACCCTCGTGCCCACCGTCATCCGTGGACCCCGGAGGCTGCAGACAGCTTTCGATCATAGATGACCCGGAGCGCCCGTACGTCCCTCCCCCTCCCTCAGCGAGTCAAAAATGGGGATGCGTGATACCAGGGTAGACCTTCATTCCAACCGCCCTTTCGAGCCAATCCCATAAGAACAGATGCCAGATGCACCAGCTTTTGAGTATGCCACCGTTCATTAGTTGGTTCTGGGACGAATTACTAGGAGATGGTCGACAAGGCGCTAGGATAGAGGCAGTGTCTTAGTGTTTACAGGCGGTGGGGCTTCGGCTGTATGGCTGTGTTCACAGGTTCCGAATCTGTGGCGATTGATAAACTGTTCAATTTAAATGGTGCGTCTGTCCCAATGAAGGATGTTGGGAAAGAGCCAGTTTTACAACTGGCTGGACTAAGAATGAAATTCCGAGTCGCCGCCGCATCAAAAGTGCTGTGCTGTGCCACCCGCGTTGTCCAGCTGGTCCGTTATCCACGGGCGCCACATACCGCGGAGGTGAGGGTGCTCGGTCTGCCGATTGCGGGCCAAGTCCCAACATTCGTGGCATGGTTTCACTTGCTTCACCTCCCAAGTACTACCCGGAGGGGTGAGGGCACCAAAAGAGTGGAACAATCATATATTCAATCATGGGCTTCCACGTAGCCCCAAATACGTCTTGTGCAAGGATTACCAAAATGGTTTCCGCTGCGCTCTCTGAACAGTACAACAACCCCCACGTAATTCGACTTGGGGAGACTACATTGCATCCGAGTCCTCGACCTCGAGCAAGATCAACACCTTCAAGCCACCCGAGCGACTGCGTTTCATGCGGAGCTTGTCGACGTGAGAGCCAGGACGAGAGAGGTACTGACTTGCGAGACGCTTGAGATCCTCTGCGACCGACATCCCAGAATGTACAGCGCTGAAGCTTCCCTCAGAGGGCCCTGCTACATAGTCTGAATGAGGAATACGACTGGGGGGACCGTCGTTGGGGAGCTGTCGTTTGAGAGCAGTCAGACATGCATTATATGTGCATAAAGAAAGGCGGCGGGACATACAGGAGCCACCAGAGCGTGATACTCGTGCTGTGGTAGACCAGGGGTCATCTGGGTAACCCCGGCAGTAGCTTGACTGCCACGACAACTTTGATTCCTTGGATGTTCGGTGTGGACCTTCGGATAACCAACTGTCAACAGGGGGGTACTAAGATAAAGAAGGAACAGACAACGCACTGGGACCGGGTGAGGCAAGTCATCAGGTCGGGGTCCCATGTTGCTCATGTACCGTGCCCGAGGTGCGCTATTGCTTTGATTCACGGCAGGGTAAGTGACGATGAGGTCTGCACCCGCTGGGTGTTCGTTCGACCAGAGTTCGTGGTTGTGGTTGGGACCACTCATGGGAGGTGGGACCTAGAGTTTCATGAAAAAGTGAGTGGATAAGGACAGAGGATGCGTGAGCATGGCAGACCTCGATGCCGCGCAGAGCTTGATATTGGTGATGCGGGGTTGGGAGTCGTAGTCGTTCATTCGCCATCTGTGCAACCTCCGTATACGGCTCACTGAGTGGAATTTGTCTTCTACGGTGGTTGTCTTGGGTTGGAAGTGATGATTCCCTTTTATATGTTGGGAGGGATGGTTATTGTACCACATAATTATTTCCGAAGTTAGACAGGACTCGACGAACAAACAAAACATTATTATTTCCCTCGTCAGACTGTCTCCGACGGGGTATATTAGATTTGCTCAGTTTGGGGTTGTCTCGACACGGTTGAGGAACGGGATGTTCTTCTTCTCAATGCTTCAGGGTCCCGGGGTCGGCGGTCGTTTTCATTAGGCTTAATGTGTTTTGAAAAAAATCGTACGATAAGACTCGTCACTTCGATTTTCGACTTGCTACGGTCTTCCTGTCTATCCCATGACTTTTCTGTATTCTCTAGTTCGATTCAGTGACAGAAAAGGCGAAAGTTTATAGCCACGCGGACGTGATGATTTAGATGAGCGGGATTTGCCTAACGCTCATGCTTGCTTATTGGCGCCGTAAGGTCGTGAAGGGACTAAAGCCAGCTGTGTCCTCGTAAGATGCTGATTGCATCGCCGCGCATATAAGTGGATAAGCCGTCAGGTAAACCAAGCTTCCCTACCGCTCTGAATGGATGAAAGATTTTAGCGAAGCATTCCAGAACATGTGGAATGGATCGCCGCGGATACGAGGGGATAAGGGAGAGATGGAATCCTAACAGAGGCAGCAGGTGGGATTTACGCAAAAAGCGCGAGCCAGCCGCATGGTGCGCGTTTGATCGTGGGGAGCGTGGAGCGGATACACGCATCGCCTGGGAATTCATACAGGAATCCCAGTACAGTGGCAGAGCAAACAAACCTTGCCTAGTTGGTAGGAATGCCTTGCGATTTGCGCCCTCTTTCGTCCTTGGACAATTATAACTCCGCGAGCCTATGAACAAAAGTTGGGTGTAAGTGACGTGGGGTGACCATCGATCATCGATCGACCTACTGATATCTGCGATACTAGAATCCTTTTTTATGCGGCGAGCCTACACGTGCAATCACAGGGCCACGACAGTGGTACGCAACCTGATTGGCATGAGCAAGCGCGCAGGACGGTAGCTGGTGTGGGATGCACGATGCAGCCACAGCTGAGTGTGTGAGGGGGGTTGTAAACATGAGTTGGGGAAAGAAAAATGCTGGTGAGCCCGGGAAACTCTATGACGCGTATGTGGGCGGAAAAGGTGTAGAACACAACCGCTCGTTGCTACGGCTCGGCTTTTCACCACTTGTCCAAAAAGGAACAAGCTGATTGAGGCCTAGGCTGGGTCTTCTTTGACTACAAGCCCATCTCCAGTTCCTCCTTTGATGACCTAGAAAATACAATACTGTAAAGCTGTAAAGAGAACCCGGAGCAGGCGATGGTCCGGGTCAGGTGCACGACACGGAGATGGTTAATTCCGGCCGCGTGTGGGTGGTGTGGCGAAAGCCTCCTGTGAGCACCACCGCCTGGGCTCGCAACATTGGGATAATTGTACCTAGATCGGAACATTGTCTCGGCTACCCCTCGATTAGAGGGTAGACCCTTGGTCCGCATATTACAGTCCTGGAATGGGGTTGGCTACCATTGTGATGATCGCCAGGTGTATGGCGTCAACCAACCCGTGCCCGGGAAGCGACCGGCTTGGCTGCTTGACCATATAAAGTCATATTTTGGCCCAAATCGACAACATAAGGCCTTATAAGCCTCATGCAACACCCTGAGCGGATGAACCTTGGCCCTGAAGCCTAAGTCTCTTAAAATGCCCTATCCCTTCTTTCCTCAGGCATTCGCCTGTTAAATCGTTGTCCTTGGATTTCCGTCAGTCGGGCACCTTCTCGGTGATCAATGCCTATTGTGATAGGTTGGTGAGGGGTGGTGTCGTGGACCAGGAGCTGTCACGCCTCTTCTCTGTCTGCGTGCACCTAGCAGTCATTGGGTAGCCTCCATACGCGTAGGGATGGGAAATAATGTTGAAACTTACAGTGCTCGTGCGGAAATAATTTCTTTGCACCCCTGGTAAGTATGTATGCGCATGGCGCGTATATCGCGCTGTATTGATGTGCACGCCCCACATAATAATGAGAAGAACTGGGGCCAGCCCCCCCCAATTCCCGACCTTCGGGCTCACAGCAGTTCCGAGAAGGGATCCACCTCAAGCCGTCCACAAAGCTAATAATCCGAGCGCTTGTTTACTTGCTCCACAAGCGCATTGACTTGTCCAAAGTACGTGCTTGTCGGCGCGCTGATCCGGTGTTACCCGAGATCTTTCCGCCACACAATGCCCGCATCCATAGTGCCGCTGCTCGCTGAGACTTGACAGAGATCACGGCCAGGTATTTTAGAAACAAGAGTAGATAAAGCAAATACCAGGTTCCCATACCTCCCAAGTTCACGCCGCCCGGTGCTAGCATGTGCGCGAAAGTGATGGGTTGTCGGATAAGACTAGGATTCTGCGATATTTGTCTGTGATCACAACAGAGCCATCAGTGACCCATCCCCACCCACCCGTATGTAGTTAGTCTGCGAATACTTACTCCATTTGTGTGTGTGTGTCCCACATTTTCGCCACTGAGTCCCACACAAGCGAACGACATGGGTCAATTACATGTCACATGATACGGTTGCGTGCTATGTCTGGGCCCTCTATGAGACTCCGACACTCCAGGGTATCACATTTTAGATTGGGCGTGGGAGGAACTTTTTGATAGATTCCTCTTGGAGCAATTTTTTTTATTCTTTCAAAAGTGGTGAGTAGAGATGGATAGAGGAAGTGGAAGAAGAAAGGAGGAGTGACATGGCAGGGCCTGGCTCGTCCCCGCAGAGTAGTTTATAATTCGCAAGTTGCAAAATTTCATTCGATTGCCAATGGTTTGGCAGAATGATGCCCTGCGAAAACAAGACATCAATGAGGCGAGGTACATGAGGGTGACTGGTGACGGTTGGTTGGCAGAGGCGAGATTTGCTCGTGCCAGGCACAACCGCACAAGTGTTAGGAATGGTGATTGCGCCTGTCAAGGTCTGTAGGGGTGACTTAGGAAGGCAATGTGGTGAACGCCGACTTTCCCCATCGAGGCTCGCCAAGGCCTGTCACGTGACGACAAGCTGGCCGAACTCATCCAAACAGGACCAACAGGACGGATTCATTAGGGGTTTACCCACTTTCCATTGAAAACAAATCATGCACTCCAGCGCACGCCCAAAAGTATATTTAGAGAGATCAACGAACTCAGTCGGGCCCAGCAGAGCAACAATAACTTGCAAATAGAAATAAAAATAAAATAAAATATCCACGTCTTGCGCTAAATCCTTGATCTAGGTAAGTTACACTGGCAGGTTTCGTCTAGAAAAGCATTAGTTGTATTGATTTACAACAGTCCTTGCTACTTGCCTTGCTATGTCACCACAGAGGTCAGGAAGTATGGGTCTCCCTCGGTTATGATGGTGATTTTATCCTACGATCAAATGGTCTTTTTCAGGACGACATGCATATTGTGCTGAAAGATCGAAAACTGACGTTTGCTGTCCTTCTCAGGCGACCGCTTCCAAAGAAATTCCTGAGTATGACATCGTCCAAAAACGTCTGCCACTCCGAGTCGGACATCAATAGGTACTGATGTGGAGACAAAGCACATCAGACGTCAATTTCATGGAGAGATCCTAGTAAGTAATGGAGTATACACCGTAGTGAATTAAGACCGCTGATACAGCTAGGGATGAGTAGCGTTATTGATTCCGAGTCCAGGCACTTCCGACGTCCAAGTATTCTCACGCCTGCAAGACCACATAGGGAGGCCTGAACCAGGTCTATGGTATGACCCACCGGTATTCCGAGGGGTCATTTCGGGCACAAGTAAGAGTTAGTCCATCTGAGGAGTTAGTCCATGTGCTGATCCTTCGGCAACCGCCGACGATACTTCTGACAGACCCGTAAATAATTTCTGGCTCATCATTCGGTGTCACTCCAGACCCTGGAACGCTGTAGGGCTTCCTCCCATTTGGGGCACTCTGTCCTCTAACTCAAATGATTCTCCGTGACGAGGACAATAGCCGTCAATGTCCCATAACAAGATTGCTTGCAATTCCCTGCAGGCACGAGGCGAAACTGCTTTTGGGTGGGGGGAGTTGCCAAGTCGCTCTTGTCCGCCAATGCATTCAGGGACGATTAATTAGCCATAAAAGCCCAATTATCTACGTGGGTGGAAGCGTAGTCAAGGGTATTCCCAGGCAGCGTTCGGGGGGGGGGGGTTCGAGGATCATGATGCCTAGTGATTTTTTATCCAAAAAGGACGCGGGCGCCATGTGCGTCCTAGCACTTAGAAGTATGGCTCTGTTCATGGACACGGGAAGGCAGGGAGCGAGGTTAGATAACTCTATCATTTACCCTTCCCCACGTAGGAACGCTGAGAACGCAACATCATATCACCTGACCTGTATCTCCAGTCTCATAGCATCGCCATGTCAAACAGATTGAGTGGTGCGCAAACAACAAGCCAGAATTTGTTAATAAAAGGACCCGCATACAGATAATACAACATATTGGTCCTCAGCGCCTGAGAAAATAACACCTTAGAGTTTCATCCATCGTGAAGTCTTACTTGAACTGAGGTACACGTGTGCGCCCTCCGCACTGCGATCCATCCACGCATTCTTTTGCGTCGGAAGTAAATTCGTAACCTGAGAAAAGGGGAGGCGACGAAGGAAAAGAATCCTCAGTTCAAAAAAATTCAGTAAATATATGGCCGTGAGACTGACCTGGAAGGCCTGACCTTCCCCGAATTGTCCGGCAGACGCGCCATCCAGTGCCAAGGAGAGCACATCCCAGACGGTAAGCTCGACCACGCGACGTGCTGGTCTTCGTGTCGCACGGGCATCGCGCATCAACAGGACGCGGAAGTTGCGCACTTCGCGCGGTGGACACGCCGACTGCGCGGATCACTGCGTGAGCGCTGGATCAAAAGATGGGGCACAAATGGAGTCACCATACCTGCAACTCGTGCTCAAGTCCTACTTCTAGCGCTTCAGTTTCCTGCATGGCGCGTTCTCGTGCGAGGTGCGCGAGCCAGCCGGCTTCAGTCCTGCTGGCGCAACGTAACACCGTACTAGGGTCAGAGGCGTACTCGCAGTCGTCGAGCATTGATTCGATATACACCGGCATATCCTCTGCACGTTATGTGATAAGGCGGAGGAATTTTATAGCAGAACAAGTTTAGAACGCGCCATCGTCTTTTGGATGCCAAGAGGGACCAGCTTTGGCTTCGAAACGTTGAGCCCAATCGAGGAAAAGATCCTGTTTCTTCTCTGCTTCCTTCCGAAGGCGCTGGTACTCGCGCTCGCGCTTCCGCTGAACCAGGGTAAGCGGATGAGGGAGACCATATGCAGATACTTACCAACCACACGTCGTGTGCCGCCAGCTCCTCTTTCTCTCGCCTTGGGCCTTCGCGCGTGACTTTTCCATCGACACCCTTGCGAAACTCAATGAAGGCGATAGGATACACCTACGTGGCGTCAGCATCAGTCCCTTGTGCAACTACGAAAATCCCCCTTCCTTAGTCACAACCAGTTGGAGACAGGGTACCATGCCGCCTTCTGGCAAGAGTGTATGAAGTGTGGCGATCGACGGGCGCGGCTGGAAGCCAAGCTTGGCATGCCAAGGTGCGAGATGGGTGCCATTACCTGCAATATCGAGTTCGACTTTGTCGTATGCTTCCAATATCTCACAGGGTTCTGTGTTGCGCGGAAGCTAAATCATGAATAAGAGCTATTTCCTTGTGGAGTAGGCAAAAAACCTGGAAGCGTACCGAAGCACCGGACACGGAAATTTTACGTCCAATACGAATCACGCCTCGGCGTGCCGCGCGAGCGAGCACTTCATCTACCCGCGCCCGCAAACGATACCAACCATCGGTGAGCTCGAAAACAGGGTGAGGAAGGAGCGGTAGGCCATCATCACCCATCCCGCCTCCTGACCAAATGATGTCCGAGATGCAAAGGATCATGTGAAGGCCTGCAGAGACGTCCTGCGCTGCGATAAGGCGAAGTGCCGGACGTGCCCCGCAATTAAGCTCCTTCTCATAGCTGCAAATAGAGATTAGTTGGAAAAACAAACATCGAAGATACATACCGGTATCGTAACTGTCGCACCGTCTCTGTCCAGCTCCATCGCCTCCGATTGATATCAACCTCGCTCTCCGGATCGAGTGCGGCCATTCCGGCCAACTTCCAAAGGATCAGAGACCAGTGATTGTCGACCCACTCCTGCGTGGCCAAATGGCAGCCAGCTTCTTTTAGCTCCCGCAAAGCGTCAACTGGTCCTCGGGGATAGAACGGAACATCCACACTTGGAATACCCTGAGGGGAAACGTGAAATCGATGTTGCATGGCAGACCTCAGGCTGGGCCCGCGCAGCTCATCCGCATTTCTGAAGATCGAAACATATTGAAAATGCGATATACAAGACGAAACTGGAGGCTTACATTCCCATCTTCGCGAGCGCATCAGAACTATGTGTTCCAGGCCGAAAACCTGACGAAGCCAGAGTTTTTCTGTCGTGTACAGCCGCTACACATTCCGTCAGGACTATCGCTAAACGCACAACCGTAACGACATACAAAGGTCAAAGAAACATCTCCTCTTGGGCTTCCTAGATCCATCGCTCAGTGACAATGCGCTCTCCGTACTGGGACCTGGGGTAGCGTTGACTCTTTCTGCATCGTGATGGGCCTTAAGTTGTATGTGTCCTGGCTCGCCTGGCCGCATGCCCGGCTTGAAGGGTGTAACAAACTTTTTCGTGGGCGGCTTGTGTATTGGCGTGCCTCTGATAGGCACAGGAGTGGAGAGAATAGACCTCGAGGTATTTACTGCACCAGAGAATGAGCTGGTAAGTTTAGGTTCTCTGGTAGGTGTACGGGCCACAGTTTTGAAAAGCGGTGGTGTATCTTGCGGGTTTACGGAGTTCCTTAAAGCAGACGAGTTGAGAACTTGAAGGGGGGATTTAAAAGGCTTCGTAGCAGCGTTTCCCTCGATTCCAGCAACGGATGGCGTCTGAAACGGACGTCTCGCAAACGCACTTGGTGTCGAAAAACAAGCTGCTGATCGGAATGACCCTTTAGCTCCGACCTGACCTAGACTTGGAAGTTCCGACACGTCGTAGGCTACGGTGGCGTGGCCAGATATAGTCTGACCTTCATTCGAGGACCCAGAAGCAGTTGGACCTGTGCTCGTTCCCCGAGCTGAAATTTCTTCAACAGCCTGCAGGGCCTGACGTGAAGATATGGTGACATCCGGCATTTTATCCGTGGAGTCATCTTGATGATCAGGAAATAAACCGTCATCTTCCACTGCCCAAAGGTTTGCCTTCTCCAGAGCTTTCTGCATCGCCGCAGCACTAGGTTGGAACAAATTCTTCTGCTTCCCAAGGGAAGTAAATGCAGCGAACGGCAATGGATTCCGACTGTCAGCCAAGGATACAAACGGATCAGACTCTGTAGTTTGGGCGGAATCTTCATGTGCCTCCTCGTGTGATGGGGACGACGAGCCGTAACGAGTCACTGACACCAGTTGCCCTCCCAGAGCAGATGCAGAAGTAAAACCGACGGACGGGGTCACAAGGTCAGAGGCGGAAGTAAAACCAACACTTGAGGTAATAGCATCCCAAACAGGTTCCAGAGCTAATCCACCTTCATTCTGCCCCCCGCCTGGATCTGGTAGGAGCCGGTTAGTCTGCGGAGGCTGAATGTGGACGGTGGATGCGGAGACAAAGCCCGTAAAAGATCCGGATGTGGACGTGAATGGATCATTAGAACCGTCATCATGATGTCCAACAGCTAGGTGTTGATTTGGCGATGATGTGGGAGAGGGCGCAGGGACGGGTCGATCAGAACAGTCGGACACGTGGCGAGGACTCTATTAATTCATTCAGCTGGATGATGTAAAGCGAGCAAAAGCGACGCATACCTTATGACCAGAAATGCCCTGCGAGTATACTCCAGTAGCAGGACTATGATAGTGGGACACCACCTGGGATAAGCTGAGCTCCAATTGGCCAATGACTGTGAGCTCGTCTTGACTTGGAAATTCAAGCTGCTCATCATAAGTAGGTGAAGACATGCGTCGTCGCTTCCGAGGGGGTGAAGATGAATCTATGCGTGGGTGAGAGAGAGAAAGGTTCGGAAACATGATTGCTAACCGGACATATGAACTTCTAGTCGATGCTGGTATGAGGGAAGTTTGCATGAAGGTGTGTAATGCACGCGTCGAGATATCCTCGGACGGTTAGTCGTGGTGGTTCCAGGTAGAACGAGCAGAATGAGAGCAGACGCGACGCGTCTACCCACGTGGTCTGACTTCTCACACATGTCACGAGGATGTGGACAGTCAACTTGTCAGCTTTATTGCTCTTGTTTCAAACTTCAGCAGCTCTAGAACGTATCTACGGTAATGACCCGTGCAGGCCTATCAAAGTATACAAACTCGTTGGGTCTTCTTCAGAGCTCGTAGTCCACAGCATGTGATGGCCTTGAAGCAGACAAGACCCTCGGGAATCGCTGGGGCCATCACCCTTATGTCGGACCCGTTCAATACCAGCTTGCAAACTATAATGGATGCCCTTGGATCGCTGTGAAGTGATCGCACCCAATTCACGCTGTATTCTCGGAGAATGTGCCTTGGTCGGATGGTTAAGTAGGTGCGCATTGGATGTATCCCGATTTGACTAGTACGGAAGTACGGCATATCATAGCTTTTGGGTGGGGTGGGGCATCAGCACAATGTTTGCACTCAGATCCCCTAATCTTAACTACAACATTGGAAGTAAAAATATCTCATGTGAACAAGAAATGGGTAGTTATGGTGAATTTCGGGTATTATGTGGATTGAGAGCGGCAACGGTCATCCGGCCAGACTCGTGGCGCCAGCTCGCCCGGACTACCGTTCGCGTGGCCCGAGCCGACTGACTACATAACACAAAACCGGGCCCCTCCACCACACCAACACTCCCGCTTCCAGTCCCCTTCATAAAGTGCTTGCGACCCGCCGCTATGAATGGTTCAGCGACGACGACTGCTACAACCTCAGCCGCCTCTCCACGGACGACCAAGCCACCTCCGACATTCCCTGCCCCTACTCCACCATCCGGATCTGCGCGCCAGCTGCACCCAGCTGCTCCTTGCCCCACCGCGAACGGCAAATCCAAAAAGAAGGCGGACCCAGCTCCGATGGACCCGGCGGCGATGTACGAGAGCCTGAGGAATCGCATTGCAGCTCTCGAAGAGGAGGAGGAGTTCGTGGAGGAAGAGGAGCGACGCTTTGGTGCGTGTATCTGTTCCCCACCCACCCCCCGCCCGTTACCCGCTAATTTAGGTCTCACATGATCTTTTCTTTTGCTTACGACAGCTGAGGAGGCCCAGAAGCACGTCCGAGGACTAGAGGAAAATGCGGTACATGTGAAGTACATCGAGCTGGTGCGCCCGCGCCGCCGCCCATTTGCGCCCTGTAGTTGGGTGCTTAGTGCTCACAGTTTGCAGAGTTTAAGCGCATGGAGCGCGAGCACCAGAAGGAGAAACAGAAGTTGCAGAAAGACAAAGATGCCGGTGCGTTCACGCATACATTTCATCCTCATTCACACCTTGACATTCATTGCAGCGAAAAGCCAACTAACGAAGGCTAATCAGACAAAGATAAAGATGGAGAATCTGGCACGGGAATTACAGAAGGTGCGTCATGTACTGCGGACGACTTTAATGACATGGACCAAGGTTCTGCATAGGACAACAAACGGCTGAGGGTGAGTGTACGCCATGAAAGGTATGCTGCTACGTAGGAGTTCAATCAGTCTCAGGATGATGGGAAGCGGCTCTCCCTGTCCGTGGAAGAAGCGCAGGATGAGGTGCGCTGAGACTGTCCTCTGCCAGCAGTAGGTTTCTTTCTCAATTCCTTCCCTCTCAGATTGTGCAAATGAAGAACGACATCTCGCGACGCGCCGAGAAGGCTAAATTGCAAGACCTCAAGTTCCGCCAGTCGCCCGACATCGTCATCAAAGTCGTCTGTCGCTACCGCGCCGAGCTCTTCTTCAAAATTTCGCGCAAAACCAAACTCGCGAAGCTCTTTGCCGCCTGGACGGATCGCATGGAGACGAGCACTGGCGGAGGCGGGAAGAAGGCCGGCGAGTCGAACGCACCATCAAAGTTGGTGAACGGCGTTGTGCCGAGCACTCTGGCGCCGGGTCCGAGTTCAGCGTGCCCGGGAGCCAATTTCATTTTCACGCATAGTGGGCGTCAGGTCGATGCAGAGCAGACCCCGGAGGAGGCTGGCATGGAGGACGGAGACGAGATTCTGGCGGTCGAGCTCATGGATCTGACGGAGGACGTAAGCGCGGATTCATCGGTGCGCCCAGCCTCGTCGGTTCGACAAATGCTTTTTGACTGACTTTTGGTGATCGTACATAGGACGAGGTCGAGTCGCACCGAACAAAGCTGAAAAAGTTTTGGTCTGATGACCCGGCAGAGTAGGCATCACGTTTTTCTTCATTTTGATTGCCGTTCCCGTTAACCGTCTTACGCTATCAGGGCAGTGCGGTCGATGGAGGAGATATTCGACAGCGTGTACGTGGGCCACGATTCGTTTCACAGCATGTTATATCGAATGGCTCACGGTCTGACGTTGGTTTGGGGTGGATGTTTACAGAGTGCGTACGCGCCTCAAGGACATCCTCCGACAGTACGAACTACGAGAACGCCATTTCGAGTGCGTGATTCGGTCCAAGGAGCTCGAGGTCCTGCTATCTCGCGCGCGAGCTGCAGAGCAGAAGCAACTCGCGGAGGGGGAAAAGGCGCGGGCGGAGAGGGTCGAAGAAGAGGCATGTCACCACTTGTGTCTCGTTATCCACAGCCCCTCATCCCTCGGTCGAACGTGGTTTCTTTTTTTAGAACCAGCAACTCCGGAAGGAGCTGGACGACGCGCAGAAGGGTCAGACGATGCTATTAGAGCGGCTGATATCGTGTTGCAAAGAGGTACGCTTCTTTTTTTTTCTTACCCACAATCCGTCTTCTCCGCCAACACACGCGGGCGTTCGCACGCGCACATACCCTCTCCCGCCTGAGTTTGGTTGTCCTGGGTGACCGAGATCGAACATTTACAGCCCAACGCGGAGCGCACGCAGCGCTTATTCGCTTCTCTTCGAGAAGAGCTGGAGAGGAGGGGAGGCAGGGTCCCGAGGGCGGAAGGCGGCGCTGTGAATGGGACAGGTTGACTCTGCCGAACGTCGTCATATACAAATGTACCTTAACCACACGCACCCATTTTTTTCTTTCCCCACTCGTGGATCAATTTTAGGAAGAGGGAAAGCACACGGATTTTTCCACATAAATTGAACCTGAAACAAACAAACTGCGAGTATCGAGGACGGCTACACCGCGTGGGGCTGCAATGCGGCGTGTTTTCAAGTTGTCCTTCTCCATTTTAACGTACATGCCCGTGTCCGGCTTGTCGCCGCGCACGTCCTTCATCTTCCTTCCGGGCCCTCCCTTCCGATCACGCCGCCAGCACGTCCAGCTCCTCCACCGAGCTCACCACACCAGAGCGCCTCAACGTCTTGCCCTTGACGAGCGCCAAGCCCTCGCCAGCATACGTCACAAGCGGCGACAGCTCGATCTCGACGCCCTCCTCGACCGTCGCACCAGCCGCCTCAAGGAAGCGGCGGTGCTGCGCGAGAAGATCGCGGCGGCTCGTCCCGGGATCGTCGGCGCCCGTCCCGGGCGCGTTCTTCAGCGGGGAGAACTCTTCCGCGCGCGCGACCTCGAGCACGGCGAAGCGCTCCGTGTGGGGGAACACGTCAAAGACGAACATCTCGAGCTTCATCCCGTTCGGCTTGGTCGGCTTGACCGAGGCGCCGTCGGGGAGGGCCACGTGCGCGATCTTCTTGCGCGCGATGTGAAACGCGAGGTCGTCCTCGAACCTCGCGACGCCGCGCAAGAACGCCGAGGTGTAAAAGTGGTTCGCGATGTTGCCGGCGCGGAAGGCGAGCTCTGCCGGGGCCGACGGGTCGCGCGCCTCGGCCTGCGCCGCGGTGATCTCCGAGTACTCCACGACGCTGTATTTGCCGCCGCGCTGCGCGACGACGCCGACGGCTTCGGTCGCGTGGGCTTTGGGGACGACTTTGGCGGCGCAGTCGGCCTGCTTGCTGATGCCGTACCCGACGAAGACCGGGTCGGCGACGCGCACGAGACAGTTGTCGACGCAATAGGCGTGCACGTAGAGGACCTTGCGTGATTCGAGATCGCTGAGTACCGTGCGAGTCTTGTCAGCTGGTGAAATGGGGGAACGAAGGGCGGCGTAAACACCGCCGTTGCCGTCTGGCGCGACCGCAACGCGGGACTTCGTCTCCAACAGGACTTTGCCGTCCATCGTGAGACATGGGAGCGTCCCTACATAGACCGAGGCGCGTTATGTCCAAGGGATGATCGTCCGGGCGAGTTTGAGTGACCACGCACCCTGTTCAAAAAAGATGACGTTTTCGGGCTTGAGCCCAAAGTACGCGTTGGTCTTGAAAAACTCCTGGGTTTCCCGCCGCGTAGGCCCGCTGGTCATGATATACCATGGCACGACGGCCGAGCCGGCGGGCTTACCCGCCTCCTCCTGCGCGACCTGCTGCAAGCGTGCGATGCGTTCCGCCTGATACTGGAATAACGATTTGTGCGACGGGAGACCAATATCGTAGCAGCCTTTCGGAGCCGAGCTACCCAGACGAGTGCCCTGTCCACCAGCCATGAGGAGCACGCCGACCTCGCCCCGTGCGATGGCAGCATAGCCGGTCGCCCGCCATTCCGCCTCCTTCTCCGAGCCCGACGTGACCTTGTCGCTTGCGCCCTGAGGCAGAGGCTCGATCGACGCTTCTGCAGCAGTAGCGTCCTGTTCCGCAGAGACGGCCTTCTTGTATATGCGATTGACGCGCTCTATGTCGAGCGATTCTAGTTGTGAGGCGAGCGCCGCGCGATCGGATTCTGAGAGTTGTGGCCAGAAGGTGAAGAGGTGGCCTTGGCCGGCTGTGTCGTAGCGTGCACGGAGAGCATCGATGGTAGCCATGATTGTGAATGAGAAGTTGGTACGACAATGCAAGTGAGTTTCGTAGGGAATTCACGGAAATCGCCGCCCGCCCAACGGCCGCCCTGTCCCGGCGTGTCGATGGTACCGGCATATCGATGTAACACTCGCTTGGCATCGGCGATCTCGAGCGAAAGGGGATGTCAGACGGTGTCGCTTGAATGGACAGAGGTCTGGCGATTCATCCAGCGCATCTCATCAACAAAAAACCCTGTGAATTACTGGATATTTCACGACATTCTTATGATCAGAACTTTGAAGGAGAGCCGATACTTCGCCCCGCTTTATGGCCGGTGAAATTTCGACGAAATCCGATACGTTTCGATTCCACTAGGTAACGGGGGTGTCGGTCACGCAGCGGTGCTCAGCAGCAGTAAGCCCACTTGAGAAAAGCCTTCTCAACGGCCCATAGTCCGCGGCGTATACGTCACTTGTCGTGTAATGAGAATCCGGCGTTGGGTCAACGACAGCATTTCATCCCCATCCGTTTCATTCCTAAGCACCCTCATTACTCATTTCCCCTCCATGTCGGGCGATCTTGGCACAAGTTCCAAGTCAGACCCGGGAAGAGGAAATTTCCACTTGACCTCTCTATAAAACAGGGGAAAACAAGAGACTTCTGTGTAGCTGCAGTGAGTGCTCTGGACGGTGAATCATCGAGCCGACGGAAGAATATGGCTCAGACTTGGCCTAAGGCGATTCGTTGGTCTTGATGACTGTCCCGTGCCAGTGAATACTCAATGGCATGACTGGTCATCAGCACAAGCGAGGATTTCCGGGGTGAGAAGATCTTCAACTCGAGGCGAGATCTCACATGCACGAGTTTCGGTTACGTAACTTGGACTAGTTTAGATCTGTCAAACGAATCTGGAATCTGTTGCCGCCTCTGCCGTCTTCAGCACGCATGGAGGCAGGGGTTACTGCGCCAAGTCGTACTGACCGAGGTGTCTTGAAAGGTTGGCTATTTTCGTACACACCCCGCGGCGTGCATCTACGGCGACTATGGGTAATTTCGGCTGCAGTAGCATTAGTGGGAGGGTACTGCTATGGTGCGTGTCCGAGTCCACGTCTGCTCCAACGATTCTTCTTACTCACGATCATCCATCAATTCTGACATGGCGTTAACTTGGTTTATAACATAGCCGTGTTCGCGTCTTCTCTTCAACCTCCTGGCCTTTCCCTCCATTCCCCCATCCCATTCCTCGCTTTCTCTGCCACTCCCGTTAAGTGGCTTGCTGCTACCACTAACATGTATCCCGGCCTATCCATCGCGTCCCTCCTTGCTTCACTTCCTATTGTTCTGTCTGTTCCATCTTGGACTACTCAAAGTCCATTCAACCCTGGCTTTCCGTATGGTTCCGAACCCGTGCGTGGTGTCAACCTGGGAGGGTGGCTCGTCCTCGAGGTGTGTGATTATCCTTCGCCACCTCCTGAACCGCGTCCTTCACGTCTGCCACCGTCTGTTCACAGCCGTGGATAACACCCAGTTTGTTCGACGGCACGGGAAATCCCGCAATTGTTGACGAGTGGACGTTTGGACAATACCAAAATCCCAGTGACGCGCAAGCAAAGTTAATTCAGCATTGGAATACATGGATCACCGAGGGTGACTTCAAAGCAATCGCGGACGCTGGGTGCGTGTGTGCTTTGCATCTTCTCAAATCCTCAACATGTTCTAAACTGAATGCGTTGTACTTATTTTAGACTCAATCACGTGCGCATCCCGATCGGGTATTGGGCCTACGAAGTCGGTCCGGGCGAACCATTCATCTCGGGGCAACACGACTACCTGCTCAAGGCTGTCACCTGGGCAGGGCAATACAATATCAAGGTTATTGTCGATCTTCACGGTGCTCCCGGCAGTCAAAATGGGTACACGAGGTCTTGTTTCCCATTTCTTTCTTCTGTTCTGATAGGTTTTTCAATGTTCCAGGTTCGATAACTCTGGCCAAAGGATGTCGTTTCCCCAGTGGCATTCAAATCAGACCAACATCGACCGCACAAATAGAGTCCTGAGGCGCATTGCATACGAGTTCCGTTATAGTTCTCAGGTCGTCTCAATCATTGCCCCCCTCAACGAGTAGGTGCCAAGTGGGTGCAACCTTGATAACATCATACTTACCAGACGGTATTCTAGGCCTGCTGGGTTTTACGGTCAGCCAGTGCTCGATGCCACTCGTCAGTATTGGAACGACTCTTATTGGAACATCCGGTAAATACTCCCCCCCAGGTGCTGACCATCTTTGAGGATAAGCTAAAACTTACTTCCGTCAAGGTTTCCCACTGGCCAGCAGAGCAACGTAGTGGCCCTCATACATGATGCATTCCAGCCTCTGAGCTACTGGAATAATTTTATGCCACATGATACATACACCGGCGTCGCCATGGACACACATATCTATCAGATGTTCACCGACGAGGTGTGTTCGTTATATAATGCTCTCCTGTCACAACTCATCGGTATTCCGTTCGTCATTGCAGGTGTCGCACGACAACCAAGGCCACATCCAGTCTGCATGCGGAAACGCGGGACGCCTGATTGACTACAATCAAAATAACCTCTGGACGATTGTCGGCGAGTGGACACCGGCCATGACAGATTGTGCTAAATACCTCAACGGGCGTGGTGTTGGCGCACGATACGATGGGTCTATCAGCCAGGGTGCCCAACGCTATGGCAGCTGTGAGGGCCTGACGGGCCCAGGTTCGTCTTTCAGCGAGGACTACAAGAACTTCTTGCGGCAAACATGGGAAGCGCAGGTGAGCTCATCCAAGGAGCCTAAACTGTAGTGTGGTGCTAATGACTGCGTTCGTTCGGCAAAAGGTCATCACGTATGAGAAAGCAAGCGGCTGGATACAGTGGACTTGGAAAACGGAATCCGCCGATGATTGGTCGTATTCAGCCGGCCTCCAGTACGGCTGGATCCCGAGCGACCCTACAAACCACATTTATCCCAACATCTGCGGCTGATGTTGACGAACGCGCATTTTGCGAATTTATACCCCCGGTTTATGAGGAAGGACGTTGGATCGTGGACAATCGTCTAGATGACGCTACAGACTTTTGATTCGTACTTACGAGAGGACGTTAGGATACCCAGACTTATTTGCAATAGATTACATCCTCTGTGCAAAACGCGAGGAGGCGATATGAACCACTGCGGATGTGGGGATTGCTATAGTGGGCGCTTTCTATCACCACTCCCATAGGTCACTATTACCGCATACTGTCCAAGCTCGTAAGAACACCACCTATCCTGCTCTCAACCACAGACACCATCACAGACTGCCTTTGGGCTAACATGTCTTGCGTCACTTCCAGGAGGATTCGATTGGACCGACAACCTCCCATGATTGATGAGAGGACTTGCGGCTAGCATATAGTACCAGAATAGCACACTATGTGAGTATGAGCAGTCTATGGATACCTGGGCAATCAGCAACATAGAAGTTTGGGAGTGAGCAATCAAGCCCACGCAATACACATGCATGTGGTATCGAGTTTTGTCTGGTTGTCTGGTTCGAAATATGATTTGGGGCCTCAATTTGCTTTCCCAGTCCCGCCGACTGACGAGGTGAACTCCACGAGAATTCAGTGGACCTTATTCAAGGGACCTGAATGGCTGTCCTGTGGCTGTCCCATGGGGTATCATTGAGATGAGTGACACGCCTAACAGCCATGTTATCGGCTGCGCCAGGAGTTCAAGGGGGAGGAACGGGGAAAATGTCACGGTCAAACTTCTTTTCATCGTCGGGGGTGTACGGTATATAATTACGTCATCCGGCAAGCTTCAGCATGGAAGTGGTCTTCGGTTTTCGTTGGCTTCGATCACGGCGGGTCGGCGGCCGAATCGCACTCGTTCAACGTTCAACAACGCATCCTATGACCTGAGCTTAGATCTTTTTACAGTGTTCACTCGGTGCAATTTGTCCATCTAGGTACATCAAAAGTGCTGCTCGGCCTGCTTTCAACTCGCGTTGAGCAGCTTGAGCTGGGTACAGATGCGACAGTATTGTGGAGTTAAGGACGTTTCTGAGAAGAGGAAGCCCGTTGAAATGCTGATACACTTTCATCATGGTGTTCTCATCCGGGATAGAACATGTCAACTCTCGTCCGCCGCGGTACACGAAGCATCAGCCACTCGTCTTCCCTTCCTCTTGGCTCCTTTACACATCGCGTTAAACTTCTTTTATAGCTGGCATGCCCGCTCGAGTTTTCCCTTTCTCAAGGTCCCTTTCCCTCTCCTCCTTTTCTGTTCTCCATCTTCCTTCCTTTCCCCTCCCCTCCTTTGCCACCGCTGACTATGCTGATCAGCTCTTTTTTTCTCGCGTCCCTCCTTGCTACGTTCTCTTCAGCGCACTCCGCACGTGCTTTTTCCCCCGGATTTCCTTATGGTTCCCAACCGGTGCGCGGTGTCAACCTCGGGGGTTGGCTCCTCATCGAGGTGCGTTATCATCCGTCCCCGCCTCTCCGGTAGTGTATTCTTACTTCTCTCGTCGCCGTCATATATAGCCATGGATAAAGCCGAGCTTGTTCGACAACACAGGCAACCCTGCCATCATTGACGAGTGGACTTTTGGGGAGCTCCAAGATCGCAATGTCGCACGCTCAAAGTTAGTAGACCATTGGAATACATGGATTACCGAGGCCGACTTCCAGGCAATTGCTGCTGCTGGGTGCGTTTTTCTAGTGTAGGGCATCATATGCTCCTTACTGAACCAGCGGAAATCTTGTATTTTAGACTCAACCATGTGCGGATCCCGATTGGTTATTGGGCTTACGAAGTCGGTCCTGGCGAACCGTATATACAAGGGCAACACGACTACCTCACCAGGGCTGTCTCCTGGGCAGGAAAATACAACCTTAGGGTCATCATTGATCTTCATGGTGCCCCTGGAAGTCAAAATGGGTATGACAGGAGGCTGTCTCCAACCTTGACCTTCGTACCTGACGTTGCTTTCTACGTCCTAGATTCGATAACTCCGGTCACAAGATCAGTTTTCCCCAATGGCAGTCGGACCCAACCAATATCGCTCGCACGAATAGAATCCTTAAGCGCATTGCGTCTGAGTTTAGCAGCAATCCTCATGTCGTTTCAGGCATTGCTCCCCTGAACGAGTCCGTGATATATGCCAGTGATGCGTGACGTTACGCTAACTGGGACTGTGTTCTAGACCGGCCGGATTTGACGGTCAGCAAATGCTCGATGTCACTCGTCAGTATTGGCTCGACTCTTATGGAAACATTCGGTAAATACCCTTCCCTAAGCCCCGGCCAGTTATGATGGTGTCGACTCGCTGAACATACTTGTGTTAAGGTACCCCTTCGGTACCAGCCAGCAGAGCAACGTACTGACTGTGATACATGACGCATTCCAACCTCTGAGCTTCTGGAACAACTTTATGCCATCGAACAAATTTGTTGGTGTTGCTATGGACACGCATATTTATCAGATGTTCACTGACCAGGTATGTGTTAGTAAACTATACTGTGTCGCCCGACCCATTGAACCGCATTGGCACTCTCGGCTGCCTCACTCCTTAGACCATATCACTCAATGACCAGCAGCATATCCAGAGCGTGTGTGCCAACGTAGGGCCTCTAGTTGATTTCGATCAGCACCAGTTGTGGACAATTGTCGGCGAGTGGACACCAGCGATGACAGATTGCGCTAAATATCTCAATGGTCGTGGTATCGGCGCACGGTTTGACGGAACCATCCGCCCAGGTGCTGCATTCCACGGAAGTTGTGCGGGAAAGACGGGCCTGGGGTCGACATTTTCTCAGAGTTTCAAGGACTTTTTGCGAAAAACATGGGAAGCTCAGGTGAGTTCATGGAGTGCAATATGGCTCTTGTCACTCACGGCGCTCGGTGGCTAATCACGATTTGTGTCTACTTTGAAGGTCATCACATATGAGAAAGCAAGCGGCTGGATAATGTGGACGTGGAAGACGGAGTTGGCCCACGAATGGTCGTATTCTGCTGGCCTTCAGTTTGGATGGATTCCGCAGAACCCTACTTCACGCAAATATCCCACCATCTGCGGCTGATGTTGACAAACAGGCATTTTGCGAAATTTATGTTTCCGTTCTATGAGAAGGACGATGAATCGTGGACAATCGTCTAGATGAAGCTACAGACTTTTGGCTTACGAGAGGAAGTTAGAATACCCAGACTTATTCGCTATAGTTTACATCCTCTGTGCAAAACGCGAGAAGGCGATGTGTATATCGACTTGAAGCATGGCTCGAACTTGTAGAAATGTACAGAAGACGCCGCCCTCCATGTACTCGAATGAGCCTGAGAGTATCATTGCCGCATCCACGACGAAAAAATCCGACTTGTGGAGACACTCGCGTGCACTTGCACGGAGGACAACTCCCCAAACTGGCATTCACTTCCCGGACCGAATTCTTAGTGGATATCCCGTGTAACTGGCGGAGGGCATGATGTATGATAACGACTTACTCTCGGGCAGACCGTTCATCGGGGGAAAACAACTGGGAAAACTTCCGCAAGACATGGTGAGGCACCCCACATACACTGGCAAGAGTGTATTCGGCGCGGTGAGTCTCGAAATCTTTCATCTCCCGCCATTTCGGACCTTTCTCGAGGTGCTTTCAGAGAATTCTTGATGTGTATCCTGTTGACATCCAACGTGACGCAGTGGACCACTATATGGCTCTGGGTCGATCTGCCGAGTTTGGGGATTAGGTAAAGCACTGCTGTGATTTAGATTTAGCGCTACGGGGTGATTGAGACCAATTGCAGATCCTATTCTCGTGGAATAACGGAGATTTGATCTTGCAAGAACGAAATCCGACTCACAAACCTTCCAGCTCATTCCGCGGCCGTGCTGCCAGGTGTCATTCGATTCGGAGGGCTAGTGGGCCGCCGGGACCGTTCCGGTTGATTTCCCACTGACCTAAGCACCTACGCCACACCAGGATGAGAACGAGTCTGAACGACATGGCAGTTTCCGAGGACTTTTCGTATGCAGTCCACTTCTAGGAAACTTTTGTTGTGACTCATGAGAAGGTATCCTTGCATCAGCGGTCCCCTCCCTGGCAGCTAGACAGGATGCTGAGATGGACGGGGTTGTTGATCATGACAGCTGCAGAGATCGGGCCACACGGTACAAGGTCTGCACACCCTGTTATCTTCGCATGGCCGCTTAGCATGACTTGGGACTGACTGATGTCTCGTTGCCA
>Ga0307512_10000894_pt1 | contig 43912 bp, 47 predicted proteins | sample 14_EM_MG_FD_200267 | JGI IMG/M metagenome (GOLD analysis project Ga0307512, IMG submission 200267) | Populus trichocarpa ectomycorrhiza microbial communities from riparian zone in the Pacific Northwest, United States - 14_EM | ecosystem: Host-associated > Plants > Roots > Unclassified | place... | reverse complement strand
ACCGCTGCACCTTTCTATTTGACTACTTTTCGCTCGCTGGATTGTTGCGACTAATCTCCCAAGCTCGTCTTGTCGGAGTGAGTCCCCTGCAATCCCGTCTTCAGTGGGCATGGCTACGAGCGATAGCGGTCCGGTAATAAGCCTTTACAAGACTCAGATAGAAGAAGGCTTGTGCGAGTGACGGCGTATGTGGGCGAGTGATAACAATTGTGCGAGTGATAACAATTGTGCGAGTGATACAGCGTGACACCAGTGAGACTAAAACACAAATCCTGTCGAATTCCGAGATAGAGCCGTTCTGTTGTTAGTTGCGTCGAGTTTTCGATACAAATTGCTGGAGGGAGGTTACTGGCCATGGCAATGACAGATGTACATCGAGACTTGTGGTAATTCCACCAAATTATGCCGTATACGGTTAGTGCAATTTTCGCGACTAGGAAGATGAAGCCAATAGCTACTAGGTAACTTCTCAAACGAAGAGCTCCTTTTGACTCAACAGCTTCGGTATGACGCCGCGGGAAATTTAATTGCGCAAATCCACGAAGGCAGAGGATATCGCCCTCAAATTTGGGAAGGTAGATGCCTGAAGAAATCAGTCTCACGGAGAATGACAAATGGAAAAATGAAGTGATGCCTGGTGTGTTGTGTGTGCTCACTGCTCACGCTCAAATTCACGCCGAAAGGATAGAGTCAATCACGAGGCGGTTCGTTTCAGGCAACCAGTAATGTGCGCTCTAGTATTGGAGCCTCAAAAACTAATGGCGCAAATAACGACGTGTTTGGTAAAAATACAACATTGAGGTGGGGCAACTGCTCCAGTTTCAGTCATTTTGCTCGGTTTCTCACCTCACAACGGTAAGACAAGCTAGAAGCTCACCCCGCCCCACCATTCCATTCTCCGTTCTCTCCCACTACCTTTACTCTGCTCAACCAAACTCAACTCAACCCACATCCACATTCCGCTCTTTCCACCTGGTGCTCTTCTACATACAGTGCACTTATACTTCGTACTGGGTCCAGTCCTGCGCTTGTTCCGCTCTCCTCCATCTGTTTTGTAGTCCAGAGAGTTGCTCCTCCGACCGACAGTGCCACTCGCGCTCGCTTGAGCTCCGCTTTCAGTGGAAGTTCCGATCAGAGCTGGGTACTTGTCAGCCCGACCTATACCATTCTTCCTCACGCACGGCCAGCTGTCACCTCTGCCGTCCACACGACAGCTGGACAGTCAAATATAAATCCGAGCTACGACGACATTCACAAGGGACGGAACCTTTATCCGAAGGACACGGCTTCAAGATGTATCGAGGTAGGTTAATCAAGACTGCATGAATCTTCTTATTCTCTCTTAATTTGATTTCTCCTGATTCTCCTTCATATGTAACTTCTGTTCGGTCGGATTGCGAAGAGGGGATACTTCAGAATCTGTCGTTTATTTGCGCTTCGTATCGGTGCAGTTGATTATCTTTTCTGTTGAACATCTTTTTCGTTGAGCATCTTTTCCGTTGAACCTTTTTTTTTTGCCGTCTTATTGCTGCAGTGACTGTCTTTAGACAAACTTTCTAATTAACTTTGCACAGCAAATCTATATCTCCACCCACATACCCACCACAAAACCTCCACCGTTCCAGGGGCATATCCAACGGCCACCGTCAAAGGCAGCGGAAGTACAGATTTCACTCGTACCATTCAGCTCACCACAGACAAACCGACACAAGCAATTGGACGTAGTAGTAGGAACGAGGCAAAAGGGTTATTCGCTGCGCCTAGCAACGGTTTTTTCGAGAGTCCGGTTATGAGCAGAGCGCATGCCGAAGTGAGGATGGTTTTGGAACCACACCGCAAGGTATGACTCTTCTCCTATTTTTTCATATTTTTTCATTGCATTCTCAGCCTCGGGAGTCATACAATCCCTTCCCACATTATCTGCCTTCCCCGGTTGAGCCATCCTCTTGCTGTTCTTCACCGGCTTGATAAAACATTCCACTAACTGCTCTCCAAATGCAGATTGTTATTCAGGATACCAAATCAATGCACGGCACTTACGTAAACGGGCTACAGCTCCATCTCAATGAGACCGCCGAGCTTCAGCAGGGAACTGAAGTTACATTTGGTGCTGAGGTCACTAGGGGTGATGATGTTTACCCTGCAAAGACCTTCCGTTGTGAAGTCGAATGGGAACGAATGAGGTATGATTTCTTAATGGTGTTGAATGTATGCAAAGGCTTATATATATACTACCAGATCGCCTAGCCCTCGTCTAGATACTGTGGACTCCAAGTCCCGCACTGGGTATGGTCTGTCGTCGGCAGAGTTGGAGTATGAGAGCAACCTAGAGGATGAGGACTTTGACGCGGAGATGGATGACCACTCGCAAGATGAGAGGTCCGCAAGTTCGGGTGACTCGTCTCCGCTCAGATCTCCATCTCGGGAGAAGTCGAGCTCGGCTTCAGGTCTTACTGCGTACTTGCGTCGTGAGGAAATCGCAGAGAGTCACGAGAGAAGCACCAGGGAATCGTTGAAACAGCTCAATAAAGTGTTTGAAGCGAAGTCTTCCAAAATCAAGGACCTCATCGATCGCGACTCTCAAATGATCGATCTTAGAAACTCGGAAGAGCGTACCAACAAGCAGGAAGACAACACCCGTCCCCGAATGCCGACAATCCATAGTCTGGTTAACAAAACTCAGTCCGAACAGTCCAAGTCGCTGAAGGTTGTGAATTTGGTAGATCTTGTGGGGGAAGACAATGATGATGAAGTGGAGATTATCGAGAAGCCGGCTTCCTTCAATACGAGTGTTACTCCAGTCAGGGCGGCGGTTGAATCCTCCAAGGAATCGAAAACTATCTGTATCGACATAGATGATAATGAATCGGAAGACGAGGACCCTCAGTACCTGGTTGATGATGATGACAATGAGGATGGTGATTTAGATGATGAAGATGAAGACGATATGGAATCTGACATCGAGGAGACTGGATCTGTTAGCGAGAACGAGGATGAGGACCATCACATGGAAGAGGAGGAGTCTGACACTTCCGTTAATAATGAAACTAAGAGTACACCAGCTCCAGAAAACAAAGAGGCGTGCGCCAGTGCCACAAAGACCAACGAGCCGGGAACCGTCCCTTCATCCGAGCCCTCCTCTCCTCCAGATGTTATGAGTTCCAAGCGAATTAACGTTTGGGCTGGCTTCCCCGTTCGCGAAGGTAATTGACGAAATACTCCGCTTTGATATAACAATGCTAACTTCGTGGAGCTCCTTCAGTTCTCCCTCCGATTGGAAGACTTCCGCCGTCTCCTTCAACTGCCCCAGTCCCAGTTCGCCTCAACCCGCAACAGCAACTGCAGCAGCTCCAACAGCTCCAACAGCAACAAGCTTATCAGCGAAACATGGCTGGTGCTTCTCGCTGGGCACCTAATAGCCGGTCGTCCAACCCACATGTTGATGGTATCCTCGCCAATTTTATGGATTCTAAGAGGGAGTTTTTCGATGCGAGGGCAAAGAACTTTGCCAGAGTTTCCGCGGAACTCAACCTTGGGACGGATCACACAACAGCTCATCCTGTATTGTATCCTCGTGCTCAATGGACAGACCCTGAGTTGCATCAATGTACTCCACTGCGCCCAGTTCCCGAATGGTACCTCAAATCCGAAACTGGCAACTCGCTCCTTTCGGCCTCGGTTCCTAAAGCGGACGACTCAACTCCAAAGGGACAGACCACAACTACGGAAGAAAGTCCCTTTTCCAGACCGGTCAAAACTGTCAAGTTCTGGGATAAGAAGAAGGAATCCATAGGGATAGTGGAAACGAAGGTCCAAGAGGTCGAGAATGACAAGGAAAAGAATGAAGAGGAAGACGCCGGGACTGCGAGTGCCAAGTCTGGAGCAGATACTGACATCTGTGACGAAGATGGCGACTATGACGATGAAGGTGATTACGAGGTCGGTGACTATTACTGCGAATTGGAGAGCGAGGATGAAGATGTGGGAATATCGGATGAACTGGACGATATCTTCGATGACGAGCCCACTACCCCCAAGACCCCAACTACAAAGACCCAAGGCGATGGAAACTCCAAGACCGGTTACAGTAAGTTCTCGATCGATGATATGATGAACCACGAATCGCCAAAAGGAAAGACACGCACCCTCGAAGCCGCAGTTCTCGCAAGCCCTCCCCCTAGCGAAAGCTCTCCTGATGTCTGTGACGCCCTTGAGAAGTCCAAGGCCGTGCCTGCGCTGGAGGATATCCTTAACCCAGCAGCACCTTCAACGCCTCCACCCACGCTGAAGCGCAAGCGTTCCGGCATTAACGCACCAATTTCTTCGCCCACTCCCACTGCACCTCCGATGATTGTTGATCAAGGTTCATCAGATGCCCCCGAAGTCGTTGATACAACCACAGTTGCCGACTACCCAGAACTTGCAGTTGGTGATGCACAGGCAGTGGTACAGACGGCAGAAGTGTCTGAAGATCGCCCTGCGAAGAGAGTCAAGTCGGAGAAGGGGGGCAGGGGCATTGTCGGATTGGCTACTGCTGCTATGGCTGGTGCAGTTGTGGGGGGTATTGGTATGTTCGCTGCACTGGTGGCCTCTGCGCAGTAGATGGATGGACGGATATACAGCAACCTTTCCTTGTTCTATTAATCATAACTGCAGATTTTATTTCCTTTGCTGTCTCGGTCGGTCTCGGTCGGTCTCGGAGGTTTTAGTGCGGTTGTCAGGAATTCTTGTCTCTCCTATTGTTTTCTATCTGCTACTTCTTGGTGTATAGGGTTGGGATTGGATAGGTTGAGTTGGGTTGAGTTGGACTGGTCGGGATGGTTTGTCTCTGTTTGTTGGTCTGGTGTTTTCTGTCCCCTTTTTCTTTCGTTTTTCTTCTCTCCTTACGGGATCTGATCATGTTCTCCCTTCCTCCGGCCCCCACTCTTCTTTATTTGCATGTTCCCATTATTCAGGTAAGAGAAATGATATTGGCTTTTTTTCACTGCAACTACAACATAGCGATTGCGAGTGCTGGCTGATGCTAACAGTGTACCCCTCGAGTTTGTGAAATCAATAGAAAAAAACCTTCCAAATTATTTTCGGCTGCGGCGCGAGGTGTATACAAAGATATCCGAGTAACTAATAACTATTCATGCCTAAGATGCAATTGTGATGAATGAGTTGGCCAGATGGGTGATGAATCTCCCCCGCAGTGTGCAGCTAACCTGTAACTCCCTGACTCGTCTGAAGTGAACCAATGTGCAATTGGAGAAGTCTGCCCATTGTCACTAAGAAAAAATGTGTTTTCCGTGGAGTCCAAGGGAACACAGGCGGGCGTAATATACTGTGACTATCGTTGCTCTCAATCCCTCCGTGATCTCTGTATCTTCAGCATTGCACGCATCCTTCTGCGCTCCTCGTTACCGAGCTGTTGCAAGTTAGAACTAGACTCCATTCTTGTGTGCAAATGCTTCACTGGTGGTCTTGGTATTATCGATTTCTAGACTATAGTGTGGGGTCTTTTCCAATCAGTTGGACTAGTTGTAAGCCAGTTCCAATCCTCTATTGCACACTAACGCGGTCACTCTTTTTTTCGTATACTTACCCTAGACGCCTGCTACCGTAGGACGTCGTTTCGCGAAAACACTTTATGATATGTAGTAAAGATGGTACCTCGGAACTAAACATGCTACGAATTGAAATATGGTCGCTCCTCTCCTCCCCTCGCAATAGTGCCTGGAAAAAAACCTGGAGTCCGAGTACCTGATGAGGTGGATTGTATGATACCCCAGGCATTATCATGATAGAGCACTCGGGTTGAACTTGCACAACTATGTTGCATATATGGTTTATCTCCCTGACGTATGGCTTCAGTTGGGCTGATGCATAATCTCTTTAAGATGATGGTCATTCCAGACTCAGCTGGAGATGCCAGCTGAGTGCGCATGCATGCGTACAAGACATACAAGACATACTCCGAATACCGTATATATAAGAGCACGAATGTACCTGTACTTGAGAATATAAGCTTCAAGCAATCAGTATTTCAACAAACTAGACTTCAGTTATTTGACTACAATTATCTACAGTACAGAATGAGAAGACCCAAGCATCATTAAAATTGGTATCAAACATAGAAAACCAAAATTAAGTCGTCGCCGTAGCTCTCCTCTTCCCCATAGCACTCCGACTCTCAGCCCTACTACAACTCTCCTCCCTCACTGGCGATAGTGTATCTGCTCGTAGCGCGGCGACTTGATCCCCCTCCACGACGCCAAAGTCACATCCTCTTACTTCCTCACTCCCAATGTTATCAACAACCTTCTCTTCATCACCTTCTGCCTCTTCTGTTATGTTACTCATACTTCTTTCCCTCCCGTTCTTTCTCACCTCCTTCTTCTCCCGCTTCCGCTCCTTAATTCCTGCAATCTCCTTCCCCAGACTCTTCTCGCGTCCAGTCCGTTTCTGCCGTTCCTCGGCGACCTTCTGCCACCCCTCCTGCATCCGCTGCGCTAACACCGCTTCTCCTTCCTCGCGCGCCCGAATAAGCTCTTTATCACCCTGCATTCGTCTTGCGACCATAACGCGTTCTAGCACCTTTCGATCCCGCCCCTTCCGGAACTCCCGGTGCACTCCTTTCATCGAGAATCCAATGACGCCTGCCAAACCCGCCTGCGTCTTAAAGAATACACCGCCCACACCCTTACCCACGCCCTTGAGCGCTCCCTTCACTCCCTCCTCCTTTGCGCCTTTGTATGGCTGTGTGACCAGGCCTGTAAACCCGTCGTATATACCTAGCGCAAACTCCTTCCCCGCAGCCTGCATCCCCGAGTGAAAACCTGTGATCCGCGCGGGGCGGCGTACCTCGTCCCCATACAGCCGCGGCGCATTATGGAAGCCCTGTGCGACGGCGAGACTGACGTCCATGGGCGCGTGGGCAGAGGAGCGTGCGATCCGGGAAAGGCTTTTTTTTGTGCCGTGTGCGATGTCGCGGGGGATGGTTCTGTGATGATGATGGTGGTGAGGGGAGGGTGATGAGGAGCGGGAGGACGCCCAGTCGGATTCGGTGTCTGTTTGTGTCTGTTTGTGACGGCGGAAGCGGTCGCGGAAACGTTGACGGGTTGCGGAGGGCGTCATGTCGACTTCGTCGTCAATGCGTTTTGCGCCCTTGACGAGAGCTAGGGGAACGCCGATTACGCCTTTTGCTACGCCGGCTATGGAACTGAAGAAGGCGCTGAAACCGCCAGAGAGGGGTTCGCCCGGGCCGTCGAAGTCATTCCATTCTGTGTGGCGTAGCCTGGATTGGTCAGTGTTGTGTGGCGAGAGGGGAGAGGGGTGGGTACAATCGAAGATCTTTCCATTCTAGTAGTCCTTGCTCAACCAGCCAGCTCGCTGCCATTGCGCTCAACCTCATCTTTGTCTTCCGAACCCTCCAGACTGCCACCTTCTCTTCTAAGATGTCGCATCGTATTCCGGGCCCTCCGGTACCCCATTTGCCTTCTCCAGGTCCCATCGGTCCTCCTTCACCATACGTCTTCCCCCTCTCTCCTAGGCCCCGCTTTCCCTTGGCGTCCATTTCCGCCAGACCTTTGTAAAAGCTCCTCACAGCGTTCTCTGCGCCATCGCCGTCTTCCTCCTTGATTTTTCTCGATATCTCTTGTGCGGCTTTTTGACACTCCTCACTCAACAGCGTCTTAATCCCATCAGCAAGATTCTCGGCTGTCAGCTCCTTATGTGGAACTGGAACTGGTCCCGCGTTGGCATTGTGAATCATGGAACCCCAGAAGGTTTGATCTCCAAAGAACGGCACCACCATCGTCGGTTTTCCGTGGAAGAGGCCAATTGCTGTTGTTCCAGCGCCACCATGGTGGACTACTGCTGATACTTTTGAGAATAGCCAGTCGTGTGGTGTATTCTCCAGCATGTGCACATTCTCCGGGGCATTGTTCTCACCGCCAAGCCCGCCCCAGCCTTTTGATACTAATGCTCGGACGCCAGTGGATTTGATGGCGGTGAAGAGAGTCTCGGTTAATGCGTCTGGGTTGTCGACAACGATCGAGCCAAAGCCAATATATACTGGCGGCGGACCTGCGTCAAGGAATTCCTGAAGGGCAGGAGGAGGAGAATAGTCTTTTGTCTGATCGAGGAAGACAAACCCAGTGACGTCGATGTGGTCGCCCCAGTCGGAGGGTTTAGGAATTAGAGCGGGAGACCTACTCTATTAGCTAGTTTCGGCGCAGTGAAGAGAGGATCCAAACCACATATATGTATATGGCACCTTCAGCCTCGAGATCATCCCTGGTGCCCATAGCGTGGCAACAGGTTCTAAACATAGCGTCTTCTCGCGGAATCTATTCACTAAATCCCCCAGCCCCTGCCATGTCATCATCTCCACCATCGGATACGTGATTGCATTCGTATACTCGCTCCCCAGATTGCTGCTCTGAATAAACGCTAGCGGATGTGGAATTTCTTGCGTGGGCGAGTAGGGGAAAGTGAACATAAGATGTAAAGGGCACCCCAGTCTCTCCGCACAGTGAACGTGCGCAAATGACGGGGGATTCGCAATAATGGCGTCTGCAATGAATGGCTCCTCAACGTCTTCGTATGTTTTATGCGTGGATGAAGATCGTTCAGACTCCATGCTATTGCGAGGTCTGTAGCTGTCTGACGGCTCGATACATGCTCTCCAGAAGCCTTGGAACATCTCAAACATCTGTTCCCTCCTTTTCGCGATCTCGCCCTGTTTTATCGCTTCCACTCCCGGTACAAGGCCCTATATATAAATCAGCATGTATCCTTCTTTAATCGAGACAACACTTCACACCCACCGGATTCTTAACCATAAACGCCATAAGCTCGCTCGGATCGCCTCCAACATCAAAAAACTCAATCCCAAAACTCTGCACAAACTCCCTGAACGCCCCGTGAGTCGCAAGTCTAACACGATGTCCCCACTGTTCCTTTAGCACCTTCGCAATCGCAATGAACGGCTGCACATCACCTCTGCTCCCAATGACCATGATGACAATATTCAGCTTCGGCGGCGGGGTCTGTACGTCCCCACGTTCTTCCTTCTCTTTTCCCACGACGCTCGCAAGCTCCCGTTCAGTAAGGCTTCCCAGGATCGTCGATAGATGACCATCTTTTATCGCGTTCAACGAGATATGCACCCTTCCATCACGAGGCGAGACATGTGCTTGCGTATTGAATTCCTTGTGCGCGATCGATAGTGAAGAGAGGGCGCCGGGGTTGAGACCTGGTCGTAGTTGGGGAGACCAGGTTTTGCGAACGGAACGGCGGTTTTTGAGAGTTGGTCGCGAAGAGGCGGGAGCGGTTGGTTTACGGGTGGCGGGCGGTTTTGGAGGCGTAGTAGAGTCCGTCATGGCATGTTCTATCGAGATTGTGGTTGTAACTAGATATTTGAACGAATGGCGAATTCGAGAAGAGACGCTTAAAAAGGAATAAGGCAGAGGCAAACGGAATGAAGATACTTTTGTACTCTGTCGTTGGGTTGTCGTTTGGACGGGTGGAACCAGGGCATAACGTTACGTCATAGGTCTAAGATCCCTGTTATAGGAAGCCACTCCCGGAGTAGTGCATTTCCATGTGATTTATCGATTCATCAGGAACGCTTCACGAGATTTACTCCAAGCACAGTACGCATCCGTCATTCGATTCTAGTTTTAGCTTTTATTAGCCGGTTTTGGATTATATGGATCGCTTGCGCTTCAGTTCCCCAGCATTCCCATCTTGGCATGCAGCATTTTAACCCTGAAAGTGTGATGGAAAGGGGTCTCAATCTACTCTATATACGGGCCCTCAAATGGATCCAAGGGCTAAATGCTACTCACAATTTTGATATGGGCAGGTGGTTCGCAAAGCTGTGGCTTTTGGCTTGTCTAACGTCCCACAACTTGACTGCCACCGGACAAACACTACACATACAAGAATTAATTCGGTTAGTTAATAAGTACTATGCCAAAAAACCCCCGTTTATTGATGTGACTGCAGTGCCACATTTACCCGAGTGCAGCATGACTCCCAGAGCAGCATTGAGCATTTGCATAGATGTGGCAGGCAATCCACATTCTTATCACAATGATGTGACAGTAATAAACCAGTATACCTACAAATAGCCCTAACATGATGTTATGTTCAGCAAACTACAAACATAGTATAGTGGTTAGTTGGTGTGTAAAATACCCACTAAAACAGGTTTGAATCATACCAGAGATATTTTTTTACCATACATCAGTCAGCTGGAGAGGTAACACTGGCAGTATTAGTTCTGGAGGCAAGCTATGGGGCATGTGCGGGCATGTGCGAAATATACACATGTGGAAGTAATATAGTATAACTCTACTATTTAACTCAATGCACATCATTTTGAATATGACAGCAATCCAGCATCAATGTGGCATCAATGTACCATCCAATGTGGTCTTCTGTGCTACATTATTGTGAAATTGATCCCACATTCAAAACAATTGATATTGTTGCAAATCCTGAAATACCCCACAAGTTCAGCCAATGTATACATTTATAAAGAATTCAACATTAATACAGCATTAACCCGGCATCAATAAACGGGGCGTTTTTGGTACAGTAGGTAAAGCCTCTCGCCCTTGTCTAAGCGGGTTCTGTGGCGTTTCCGCCTAATTACCTGCTTTGCCGCATGATAAGGACCGAAGCTAACTTCCCCACCAACAGAGGCCAGTAATAAGCATACAATTCTCTAACGGTAGAAGCAACTAATACCCTTTGCTATGCTTCAGCTTCCACCCGAACTGCTTTACCTCGTGGCGGATTTCCTCGGCTTTCCGGATGTAAACTCCTTCATTCAAGTAAGCCGCTGGGTTAACGAGGTATTGAACAGCATATTGTATAAACGGGCGGTCCTGTCAATGTACGAACCCTCACGGAAGTTGGTTGTGGAAGGGAGTTGGGGCTCGACTACGTGGGGGGTGAGGCCCATATAGTTACCACGATACGTCATTTCTTGGACAACGGCGCGAATACCAAGACAAGTTTTATGCACTGGGAGCTGGAGCTAACTCTTCTTGCTGCCAGTGTCGCTGGTGGGGAAGTGCCAATGGCCCGTCTGCTTCTTCAGCGAGGTGCAGATATGAATGCGCTTGATCGAGAGCTTCGCACGCTTCTATATTGTGCGGTAATTTATGGTAGAGACATGGTGTCTTTGCTGCTCGACTATGGAGCTGATGTTAATGCGAAAGATAACATGATGTCCTCGCTACTGCATAAACTCTTAGGTTGCAATTATGAGGTGGTCATGGCCCTCGTAGAAGGGAAATAGTACGATTGATGTTAGATAACGAGGCAAACATTAACGAACTAGACGTGTGGGGAATATCGCCGCTGGGATATGCGCAATGTCAGAGTGACTGGGTAGTAACCTGGATTCTTTTGGCAAGCGGTTCAGGACGCCGACGAAGTTAGAGGAAGATGGGTATCTTTGTAGGATGTTTGGTCTACACCCCTACTAAACCTTTTTTGGAGGTGGGTTTACGCTAATTTTCCGATAGTTCGATCATTAGTCTGTCATACGGCTTAGATACGGCGCCTACGCGCCAGCGAAAATATAGCCGGCTGACAGACTATTTGATCATATGATCAGCAAGAGACGGATTGGGATTATCGTGGCTTGATGGCCTTTCTCCTTGCCATTGTAGTTTGCCGTCAGATTCTCCTAGGATTTGCACTTTCATCAACCGGTGGGCATTCTGTGACTGCTTCAGCATTTGCTTTTGGGGATATTTTTGGCTATTAACAAAATATTAAAATTCATCAACTTCCATGCCTTTTGGCACTGTTCTACTTCTAGTCTGCTTCATGTACATACAAACGGAAAATGCGGTTGCAAACCCCTGCACCATGGGTACCTTGCTGTAACGCATCCGAAGTATCAAGGCAAACCGGGAGGCTGCTGGCTCTGGTACATGGGTCTCAGAACCAAGGCATTATTCGGAACCGACGCATGCCGATATATGATATATAGAGGCATTCCTTGCCAAATCGCAATCAGGAGCGCGAGGCCGTGTTTGCATGAATAACGAACAACGCCACTCTCTAAATTGGGAGGATTTATTGGACCGGCGGTACCGCAGACAAATGGCGTGGGTCACAGCTGACATTCCATCGTATTTATATTTGTTAGAACCCGTTCAGTTGCACCTATTATATTTCTCAACTCTACTTCGCTCCGGCCGGACAAAGTTTGAGATGTAGAGTTTCACATCAGAGTATGTTCGGTTACACATATTTATCACTTCGCCACCTGCGTAGCCACAAACCATAATTCACCTCCGCTGCGCGTATCAATAACCTTCGCCTCCACTATTCCCCACTGCGCGTATTATAAGTCTTAGATATATTTAACCCAGCTGCTTCTGCTGTAATAGTACTTGTTTGATGGTTGTCTGATGTGTGCGTGCGGCCGCGCTTAGCGAAACTTCAATCCCTGACTTTTTGCCGATCACAGTACTCTCCGTATTGAATTCCGGGGAAGAGTGTCTCTGATCCCGGTTCTAACACATCTACAGCCTTGCTGGAGAAAATAATCGAGTCAAGTAGTTCGTTACAACTGATACAACTACCAAATGGCCATCCCTCCTGGTGCGCCTACTGCGGGATGCGGCTGCAGTTTCAACCAATCACATTGCAACATAACAGCCGCCCATTCACGTCAACAAAGCATTCGTTATCAAACCCTCTCATCTGTCGCTGGTCTAGCCGTACTCAACATATTCACCACTCACCGGTTGACAGCGGGAGTGACGCGGCACTTTGTAGACCCCGTGTGTGACTGCTAATTTCCAAACAATAACCTCAAGTTCTATTGTCTGCAGGCGCAGGTGCGGGCGCCCGCACCGAATGATTCACAACCTCCAGATTGAGACGCCGGTCAAACTACCAATTAGACGAAAGCAAATCTGCCTACTAGGAAGTCAACTTTGATAAATACCCCATCCCACCCACCAGATTTTGATCTGATCCATCATCCTTCCAGCAACTTGATTTCTCTCCCTCTCCCAAACAGCATACTTCACTCAACCTCCATCACATTCCCCCCATAACCTTCAACTTTCCCCCATAATCCATCACCTTTCCCCATAATCCATCACCTTTCCCCATAATCCATCATCGTGGCACCTTCAACCCAAAAGAAGAAGAAAGACCGTTTCTTCGACGCAATGACTGACAGACCTAGGCAAGAGGTAAAGGAGGAGGAGAAGCTCGGGAATACTCAGGGCTTTGAGAGCCGTGAGCTTGTCAGGTTATTTGAAATCATCGATAGGCTGAGGGAATGCGGTGTGAGCGAGGATATATCTCTACCTCAGGTATCTATTGCCACCTCAGTATGGTTTGATTGATGATGCTGATTATATGTTTGCGGTAGCTCGTCGTCGTCGGAGATCAGTCGAGTGGGAAATCGTCTGTTCTTGAGGTAAATTCACTTTCGTTTTAAAACTTGGATTATGGATAGGTTATTATGGGTATCACAAGTCTAACTATCCGATAGGCGCTCACCGGTATCCCATTTCCCGTCGCGAGCACCTTATGTACTCGCTTTGCTACCCAGATCAACTTTCGCCGCACCGCCCACGAACGCGTGACCATTACTATTACCCCAGATGTCGATAGTTCCACCTCCCGCGCTGCAAACCTCAAGGCGTTTTCAAGACACTGCGCCACCCTTACTCCCGAGCTGTTCTCAGTTGTCCTGGCTGAAGTAAGTCAACATTTTTTGGCAAAAAGATACAGTAGTGTGAGTTAACGAATGGCAATAGGCTTCTGAAGCTATGGGTCTGCCGAAGCCGGGAGTAGAATGTACCGATACTTCCGCAGGGTCTCGTTTTGCCGACGACGTGCTCAAGATTGAGCTCTGTGGACCTGCGAGACCGCACTTTAGCGTGGTTGATGTTCCAGGGATATTCCAATGTATCCACTCGTACCCTTGTTAAATGTACTAAAGACTAAGGGCTGTGTGCTAGCTGCTACGCCATATCAAACCGAGGAGGATATCGGGATCGTCGAGAATATGGTTGTGAGATACCTCAAGGAACCCCGTACCATTATTTTGTCGGTATTTCTGTCACCTGATTCTAGCTTCAGCTCATTTAACGCTTACACAGGGCTGTTGCATCAGCTCTCAATGAAACTGCCAATCAAAAAATCTTCCGATTGGCAAAGGAGGCCGATCCCAAGGGCTCTCGCACAGTTGGTCTCCTGACAAAGCCTGACGCTGTACAAGCTGGCGATGAAGCCCGCGTGTTGGATGTTGCCCGCAATCGGGTTACCCAACTCACTCACGGCTGGTTTGTAGTTCGCAACCGCTCAACCGAAGAAGTCAGAAATGGAGTTACAGCAGAACGCCGCCTTAAGAACGAACAGAACTTCTTCCAGACAGATCCATGGCGATCCCTCGACAAGAATCGTGTGGGTATCCAGGCTCTCGAACGTTTCCTCCGTGACCTCCTCTACGAGCATGTTCGCAGAGAGTATCCGATCCTTGTCAAGGAGCTGGAGAAAAAGGTGTACGACCTGCGTGCAGCCATCTACGACCTTGGCCCCGCAAGAGAAACCGCTGAACAACAGCGCAGCGTCTTAATCGAGGTTGCAACTAGATTCCAAACTTTGGCTCGCGATGCACTCATGGGTATTTACCGGGAAGAACACGAAGCAGACGATATGCGTCTTCGTACAAACGTCAGGAATTTGAACGACGAATTCGCAGAACAGGTTAAGGTCCGCGGACATCTCCACGACTTTGAGTCCGAAGACGTCAAGAATACCCACGCCTGGATTTTGAAGGTTCACAAACGGTCTCGTGGTGTTGAACTCGATGGCTTGGTCAACTATGACGTTTTTAAGTCGCTTTTCCGCATGCAGACCGAGGGGTGGGAGCAACTTGCGCGTGATCATATCTCACACGTCAATCAACAGGTTAACGGGTTTATCAGCCGCCTGCTCAATGGACAGTGTCACGACTCGGAGTTGCGCTCGAAGGTGGCTTCTTTTCTGGGACCCCAGTTTTCGAGGACTCTTGATAATGCATCCGAAGAACTTAATAAGATCCTCCGGAGTGAACGTGGAGAGGTTATGTTGACTTACGACGACTCCTTCGTCAAGACCTTAGACGAAATCCGTAAGCAACGCATGCTTCAAGATATCTCAAAAACCGAGTATGCCACCGGCGACTCTGAAGGACAGTCGATGTTTTCGATGGATGGCCTGCTATCGCTTTTCAACTCCTCCTACAAAACTCGCGAAGAACAGGCGGTCCACGAGATCTACGACTACCTCAAGTCGTACTACTACGCGGCCAGAACCCGCTTCATCGACTGCGTGTGTCTCCAGGTCATCGAACGCCACTTTTTGGGCTCTGGCGGAAGTGTGCAGGCGTTCTCGCCGGCGTTAGTCGGGAAGATGTCGCCGGAAGAGTTGCAGGGGATTGCAGGCGAGGACTTCTCGATCGTCAGCACCAGGCACGCGTTGATGGAGAAGTTAGAGCGTCTGGAGGCTGCGAGGGCCATTGCAAATGCGGGGTATGTTTGACCTGAAACGACGGTCAATGGGGTTTTGGAGTAGGGGTTGGAGTTTTTTCTTAGGGCTTTTTTGCGGTAAGAATAGGTTTGGATCGGATCGGTAGGGAAATAGGGTTTTTTGCTGGGGATATTTGTATCATTAGAGGAATAGGGGAATAGGGGAATATAAGTGTGCGTTGCTTGTGCGGATGGCCTGGTGGTGTATCATTATATTTGACGCTACTAACCCTAACCTCGTCCCGCTAGCTGGACGCCGGAGTCGTCAGAAATGATCGTGGTCAACATATTTTTCATCATTTGACTTTGTACCAATGTTCCTGAATACTAAGTGAGTAATGTGCACAGGAGTTCAAATCTTAGCGATGGTTATGTGCAATAGGGTAGTTAAAGGTGAAAAGTCTCCAGCCATCGGTTGTTTATTTCTTCCACCTTGTGTGGTCTCGCCGGTTATATATATATATATATATGAATTCATATGACTACATATGCCTTCATACTAAGTATGTATGACTTGTATTTATCACATCTTTTCGACTTCAGATGGCGGTTCCTCCACCAACTGTCGCTCAGCGCATCAAAAATATGAATCTCAAAACCTGTGACTTCATCGGAGGAATGATGATTATTTGGACTACATTCGTTGATGCATTGAAGTGAGTTCAACTAGAGTGAAACTATTGACTGATGTATAACACGGGAAGTTTCAATGTGTGGTGTGGAAGTCAAGAGGATTGTTGCATCACATAAGTAACTATAAGCTACCTAGCAGGGAGTAAGTACATAAAATAGCATCGCTCCGACAAAGATCGAAGTTGTTGCATTTAAGTGAAGACACTGATCACCCCATTATTACGCCATTAATCCCTCGGGTGGAATCACCACCACCACACCACCACCGCACCTCCACTTCCCACATCCCGTTGGGTCCCACCACATAGGCCATATATATTCCGTACCATTGGCGACCCTAACAGTCCGCGAACCGCAGAGACCGGTTCGCAACATTTGCAGTCCAGTTCACGAACTAGTGAGCGTTTGAAACCGACTTTCATCCACAACCGTTAATTTCTGCTACAGATTAATCAACTCTTGCCGAAGCCCACTGTGTATTCCCCAAGCACCCCCCACCGAATTAGCCATTTCTACCTGTACTATTACCATTACCATACCCTCCATCCGTTGCTCGAGAGATCGCTGAAGGTACTTGAGTACGTCGCCGTGTTAATTTAATTCGCAAAGTATTTGTGTGGACCTCTTCCCTCAGGTGAAGCCAGTACTGAGCGAGGCAGGAAGAATTGACAAGGTTGCAGCTGGGCTTCCTAAACGCAAACAGGCCCCAGATTGCAGTTCGAAGGCTTCCAGGTTGCGGTAGGTCCCGGGTCACTCACCGTACGGAACACATACAATGCAAACAACTATCCCACCTCTCAGTATGGACTCCCAATATCCTACACTTAACATATCTCAGCAGCTATCTGATCGCCTCGCACGGTGTTTCCACGGAGCTTGAAGCGTTCCATCGCGGGGTTCAATTGGCGCGGTTTGCGGTACGTTTGGCCCGCCCTACAGCAAGAAGTGGACTGGCGGGATCTCTTCCGGTTCTTCCTCGTTGTCTGGTTCTGGGTGTGGCTTGGAATAAACCCACTGCCAGAATTCCTCCTCAACCGGAAAGTAGTGAGAAATGGACCCTTTGATTGCCGTTGCGCCGACCTCGGTTTGTTTGTTTGTAGCCATGTTGCATTCAGCCTCGAAGGGCTATGGCATATACAAAAGTACCTCTTTCCCCATACCCCACCAATTCCCGTCACTCCCCAAGGAAAAACTTCCCAGTGTTCAAGTCGTGACAATCCCTTCCACTCGTAACAGAAGCACCCGATGGAGGGCACTATGGAATTTTCACTTCGACCCCCAGCCGCAATGCTCACCCGTCTCACTGTCCGAATCCCCCGAAACAGCAAATAAAACTTGTCAGTCCGCCATCCCGCTCCCCCGCAAGGAAATAAATAAAATATAAATTAATCCCCCACACTCCAGTTGTCGTCACATGCACGCACTCGAATGAGCGTCCAGACCACATGTTACGAATGTGAAGCGGATGAAGTCTATTCTACTATCTAAGGAGAAGCTCTGTCCTTATATACATGAGAACCTGGAACACCATGGAAGTCCATGGAAGCTCACGATTGCAAATACCAGTGGCGGTGGCGGTAGCGAGTGAACACTCGTGGATGAGTCTACTGTGAGTCCGTAGCTTGTGAGTCAATTCGGTGATCTCAGTGTACCGGCGACTTTCTCTCAGGTCATATAGTAACACCACACCCGCAGGGTTTCATATGATATCAGTGGCGCCAAGCTCGGTGGACTTGCCGTAAATCCTGAGGGCCACCATGGTACCGTAGCTGGCCTGGTGATCGTTAGTATTCTCCTCTTTGCCAGGGTCTTCGAACTGGTGTTCAAGAAATCGTCGGCAGATTGCATCGGCCAGGTAGCGGTGATATATGTTTATAGCGGGAATCCCAGAAAGAAATCAGTCTCCCCGATCAGAATGCCAGTTAATCTGTCCTTGTGCCAAGGGGTGCCATCTTGATCTACAAAGACTCCGGATGCGAATTCAGTAAGTATTTTGGTTCTCAGTCGAATAGGCAGCAATGTATTGGAGAAATGGCTTCACAAGAATTTCATATATCCGACGTAAAGTTACACACATTGTACCGGGAGAAACTGGGGGATGTTACTAGATCGGTTCTTCGCCCACTGTGATTCAAGTTTGCAGTAGTGGTTGATGAACATGGTCACCCACCGTATACGAAAATATTTCTTGTATTGCTAATTATGCTGACTGGGAAGTTCTCGACCTCTGGCAGGCTGTCCGCACTGCGTATGGAATAGCAGAATAATATATTCCAATAGCATTCTCGCTTTATCGCAATAGTCAGAGACTGCACTCGGTAACCATATCATTCATTTCCCTGCTGAACGCCTTTTGCCTGGTCAAACATATCCATCTCATGCCTAAAAGTCTTGCGAAAACAATATCTGCTAAGGGATAGCTAAACTGTGCGGCTGAGGAAAGTTCAAACGTTTGTGGATCAGGAGTGATAGTTTGTGAATCCTAGTCTACAGACTATGTGAACCCAAGTCGCAACTCATACAGATGAGGAAATATGCGCACGTATAAACCCATACGGCAAGTTTACATATGGTGGAAACGTGACAACTCTTTGCTCCAATATCAATTGGAACTTGCAGCCGGCGTCTTAAGTCTATGCACATCTCTTCTTAATGTTGTGAGGTTCAGTTACATTAACCAAGCATTCAAACTACATTAAATCACAGCTGTCTATCTACTCAAACCGAATCCTCCCCTTCACAACCTCAGACACCACCGGCGCCACCTTCTCCCACCCCAATTCCTCAAGCTCCTTCCACCCCCTTTCATTCCTTCTTCTTCCCACCTCCTCCTTCTCCACAACCCTCACCTCTTCATCCGTAAACAACAACACCTTCTCCTCCACCCCCTTCTCCCACACCGCCTCTCCCACCACAAACCGAACCCAAACTTTCCTCATCTCGCTTCCAACCTTCTCCTGCCTTTCCCCCATCTCAAACCCGCCAAAAAGATACAGCAGCTCCACACCATGGTGCGATCCCGCCTTGGGAACAAAGGGGTTCCGTGCGTCGAATAGGTAGCGGTATACATTCTTGTTTTCGGCAAGAAACTCGCGATAGAACGTTTCCGTGTGGAGATGAAACTTCCCATCCCCCGCAAAGCGTAGCACGCCCTCGTGGCTATCCCCGTATGCAGCCAGGATCTTTTCCGACTGCGGAAGCGACGGGAAGACACTGCATGGCTTGGAGAGTGAGAGGATGCTGGAGCTGTAGAGACTCGACTCCTGTGCGTTATCGCCGATCAGCACCGCGCCGGACCATGGCTTCTGTGTTTGTCCCCGCCAGAACGATCCGGCGACGATGGGTGGCAATGTTCCTATTTTTAGGATCTGCTGGGCGTGGAGAATGTCGGATACTGGGACCTTGCGGAGCTCGGAGATACTGGAGAGGGAGAGCTGCGTGAGGAGCTTGGAGATGAGGATATCACCCAGTGCGGGAAGGACGGCGGGGATGGTGTTTGCGGTACCGGATTGGAGGATGATGCGTTTTATCAGTGAGGAGTGCGCGGAGAGGGTATGGAAGTGTGTTGAAATGGAGCCTGCGCTTTCGCCTGCAAGCGTGATGTTGTTCTATTCCGTCAGCATAGCTTGGGGTAGGAGAACGGAAAAGGTACCGGGTCGCCACCGAAGCTGCGGATGTGCCGGTGGACCCATTCGATTGCGTGTTTCTGGTCAAATAGTCCAAAGTTTGTCTTTTCCTCCGAGATGTGTGCAAACCCCAGAGCGTTGAGACGATAGTTCATCGCGACGTATATTATGGGCGTCCCCGCTGCGATCGAGGTAGCGACGAGCTTTGTTGGGTCTTTGTATTGTTAGCTATAGAAGCGATGGTGGTGGTGGTGGTGGTGGTGGTGGTGGTGGTGGGGGGATGCGAACCACATACTCCCGACTCTGCACTCCCGACTGTAACTACAAAGCTGCCTCCGTAGATCCAGATTAGAACGGGGACGTTATCCCCTGCTTTCACATTCTCTGGAACAGTGACGTGTAGGTTCAGACACTCGAATTCATCCTCATCCTCTTTCCAGTTTGGCACGCTCTCGGGTGGGATTCGGAACAGCGTGTTGGCATCAGCAGGGAGCTGGGGACACCGCGGTCTTGTTTTCCTGTCAGCTGCTGAATCCCAGACGGACGGATAAAGGAACAAACCCATGTTTTTCGGTCCCAATCGCGGCGCCGTTCCAATCATGAATTGGCACCGATTGTGCAAAACGTTCGGGGATAGAGGCGTACTTGATGTTCCGGTACTGCAGGATTCCGGGGGAGGTAGAGATGGAGACGGGAGTGAGTTTTGCGTTTAAGGAGATGTGGTGGAACGACATTTTGCAGTTTGAGAAAGAAGGAAGAAATCATTGTGTTTTTGAGGTGGCGGGTGATATACCGAGATGTAGCAAATGTACATGTGGGGCAGGTGTGGGGTACCTGCAGGCGGATCTAATCTCGGCGCAGTAGTGGGGCGCCAGGACCACAACCGCGGAGAAGTGCGCTTGGCCCGGATAAATTCAGTCGGATTAACGGCGCCATCGAGCTCACGCCGAACAAGGGAAATGTTCAGCTACGACGAGGAAGATCGGGCTCTCTTATGTCCCCTTTGCCATTGAATTCATCTATACTCTCGGGATTTACTGATATCTGGTGGATCGCAGGGTTGTCAGCCGTTACTGCGCTTTGAAAGGCTCAGTCTTACTCAGAAAGTCGGAGGGACGGGATACACCTTGATGTCAAGTCCTGTGGCGTAAAGAGTGAGTGCCGCAATACTGATCACACTAATTTGCTCAATGTCGATTGAGATATAGAAATAGGATATGTAAAGGTGATTGTAAGAGTAGCGAGCAGGTAGTGAGAGTGATTTCAGACTGCCTTTCACCTCTTATATCAAGCATACTAATATAGTCTCTATCCCAGTCCCCCTCATCGGCGAACTAGCAGTGACTGCTGAGTGTCATTTCACGATGCACGGTGGGAGAAATAAATTTGCCAACAACCCATTATAGTATTGCTAAAATTACAAGTACTATTGACCTTCGACAAACAAATGAACTTGAATAGCGCCTTATCATGATGCAACCCTCTAACCTAAAAAGAGACTAACGCTTAATCATGATGCAATACTCTAACTTTAATAGGGCGTTCAAGCAACTAGCCTTTCCTCCTTCAGCAGCAGGAGCTGGATACTTCGACTTCATGTTGAGGATACCCTTGATAAGATCACAGTCCTTTTCACCGGACCGAGCGTATAGTGTTGCACATAACAGATGTCCCGCCTCGTTGGCAAGTGAGGCTCAGGGTCTCGAGACTTTTGAGCGATAAAGCTCGAACCCCAAGTGGCGATTGGTGGTAGCGGTGAAATGGTCTAAATTATTGACAATCTCCCAAGCCACCACAACTAGCAATCCTTGATGCCGTTTACAACCTCTCAACGCTTTTTGACAATCAGTGAAGCTACTAAAAATTTCCCAAGTCAGCATAAATTGTGAACATCATAGTGAAGAAGTACACTGCTAGTACCTTCTTAGTTAGGTTTCGTCATCATATATCATTCACGAAGTCTCGAGACTACTCAAAATAGCGCTCGAGTCAGCTCGTCTCGTGTGAAACACTACGAGCGCATTTTTCCAGATCAGCCAACGAATTGAACGAGTCTTCTTTCCGTTGATAGCCTTGAGAATGATGAATGATAAATGTTGGCCCAACTGAACCGCCTGAATATCTTCCGACTTGGCGGCAATCTGAGTAACATGTTTGAACAGCGTGACTTTGGTATTGGTAGTACCAATAGCCGCCCCTTCTCAGAAGCTACACGAACCGTAGTAGGCGTTGTACCCAACAATTGAGCCAAATAAACGGACAGACCAGTAAAGAGCTGGATGAGTCCCTCTAAAATGGTTGTTAGCGGCAAGATAGAAAGAAGCACGAGGATCAAGTACACATTCCAGCGTTCATATTAATCTTAATTAAGATGCAAACCGACGAGTGAGGTTTTTTGTTTTAATCATGCTGTATTCACTCTATCTAGAGTATGACAGTACCGGATTCCCCACCCCTCCGGCTAGGCGGGGGAGCCTCCCTCCTTCTACCCTTCGTCCCATTGCCGGTGAGTGAGGCTGCAGGAGGCTGGGTCGATGTATGTCTTCGAAGCGAAAGAACAAGGGTCTTGATTTTGGTTGCTGTAGTGAACGAACGAAAGAAAGATGGCATTGCTGTGGGTATGGTCCTTAGAATAATAGAATCCTTGCAGAAGATATTCATAACCGGTACTCACTATATAAATTCGGTATACTACTAGCTTTTGGTATGGGTATATCCGGAAATTTTGTATCCCGGAAGAAAGGCAAATGATTCCAATGCTGGTAAGTAGGGATTGGATGCCGGGAAGGACCAGAGGCTATGGAGAGGGGAATGTGGCGTTTTTGAAGAGGGTGGCGGGGGAGGTGGATCCTGGGAGAGTGTTTCAGAGGTTGGAGAAGGGGGAGTTTAAGTTGCCGTGAGGTTTTGGGGGCAAGCGGGGGGTTGCATACATAAAGATTGATGGATAGCAGCGACCACTGCCTGCGCCCCAATCTCAAAACCAGCCCCCAACCTCTCACGTCACTGTAGCATACACTCGTAAATCAGCATCAGCCTCGTTCACAGACGAAAACTCTAGAAACAAGAGCAACTGTGACACAAACGGCTAGTCTCGGACAGACGCCTTTCTCCTGCTGCGCCGAAGCCTTGTTGGGTGAGTGGCTAATCTGAGCGGCTAATCGAGACTAACAAATGGCAACTTTCTCCCTCAGTATCACACGATCACTAACATTTGATCAACATCATAGGGCATAGGATTAGGGTTAGCAGTCCGCATCATCTGGAGCGAAGCACAGACGTCGAACCTTTCCTACTTGTTCACCAATTAGGGCTATGGCTTAATGCAGGATGAGCAGCAGTCTCACGCTTTTACCCTTTATAAATAGTCCACAATAGGGCTTTAGTCTCTCTTCCCTTAATGCTTCCCACTCGCGGCTCACCAGAGCCCAAAACGCGCTCAGAGACAGCCTCAACTTCAAATATTCAGGCCACGATGGTGGGTTGACAATTTCTAACTGTATTCCTTATTTGTGCTTTTATTATTAACGGTTGTGTTTAGCGCCGACTCACTACCCGGAACCGCTACTACTGATGCGTTTCTCCAGTCTTTCCCTCAAACGCTGAACCAGAACCGCCACTTTCAGCTGCACATTCGGCAAGAAGGGCTAGAAGAAGGATCAATACACCGATCCTCTTTATTTGAGAACCGGAAATAGGTGTGAAGATGGTCCAACATACCACCATCCGCTCTCGTTCCCGGATTTTCTGGTCGCTCGCAAGCTCTGTCGACGGCTGGTTTTTGAGTGCACCTGCCATCCGAGAAGCACATCTTATGCCTCATCGGTGCACACAGAGCGGCAAACTACACGGCTCCCTACCTCACACCAACTGGCAGCAGTGTTCTTAAAGCTTGTCGGTAGCTACGGAAAAGTTAAGGATACAGAGATAGCTGTCAGTTCTGCTCCCACCCTTTCTTCTATCTTCTTTACCGCCTACTAATGCAACTAAGAGAATAATCCGCTGTCCTCAGCAGACGAAACGATTAGCGTATGGAGAATCAAAGCATGGTCTTGATGAGACCACCTAAGGCCTCCTGCAGTGTTCCTAAGCGGCTAGGCTAGCCCGGATTTGCAGAGGCCTGGCCTGGCCTGCTTTGGCGGCGTCTTTGAAATGAGGGCCGGGCCGGCCTGCAGGCTTTATCTGCCAGCCTATAGATTTAATTGAACAAAGGATAACAAGATATTTTGTTTGAAAGACACCGTTTGCTAGATACAGTAAGAAGGCTTCTAAAGCACGAACCAAGTACCGTATCCAACGCAACCATCCTACCATTAACCACCTCATGAGGCTCTTTAAATATATGCAGGTCGTCACTAGCGCGGGATTTTAAATGGAGGCTCGGCCTGCCTGGCCTGCAGGCCACTTGGGAACACTGGCCTCCTGGAAATTTACCGGTCGATTGTGGAGAGTCCTGGTCGCCCCCAGTAGGCAATACGATACCGGTAAAGGGTTGAACTTCCAGGCCTGCTGGAGGACGGCCCGACCAGCCGCCAGGCTTTTTGCGGCGTAGGCTTTTCAAATGGAGGCCGGGCCTGGTCTGCGCCAAGGCAGGCCTCAGATTTTGCGGCCGGGCCGGCCTGATCTGCAGGCCGCTAAAAAGGCTGCCGGCCGGTCGGGCCGCTTAGGAACACTGAATATATGCAGCGCCAGAGCAACGTCCTCTTTGCCAACGGGACACATCTTACGATCGGGGCCGACCCCCTCTTCCGATGGCCGGACTTTCCACACCTAAAGGCAAAAGGAACAATAGCAAGTCCAAAAATAACCAAGAGGAGTGTCTACTTAGAATACAAGTTCTGCTGCTGCCAGATACCACACACGAGAAGTCCGAGCAGCAGTGCTGGCACGAGATGGGATCTACAAGGATGTCTTTCTCAAAGTGTCCTCATACCCATCAAAAACATCATCAAATACCTCTCATCTGCCAATTTGGTTTGGATCGGTGGTCAGCAACTATCTAACTCCGTTCACTTCATGGAGACGGAACGGTTTTTGGAAACTCAAGGAAATCTTTGGATAATGATATACGATCAATACCCAGTGTTCCTAAGCAAGGCGGCCAGGCACTGCCACGATCTCGCCAGTTGCCTTTAGCACAGGCCAGGCCGGACGGCCATTTCAAAAGCCTACTCTGCAAAAGTCTGCGGGCTTTCAGATATCTGAGGCCGCCCACAGATCTGGCCGGTGTCAATTTTAAAGACTTGCCTTGGTAGAGGCCAGGCCGCGCCGCTTAGAAACTCTGCCAATGCACTTGTTCGGTTGAGATACAACCACCGGTTTCACCCCACTCTGCCTATCTCTCTCTTGCCACGCCCCGTGGCTACGTGAGAAGGGAATAGTTGAAGGACTAGCACTGTCGGTGTGACGGCGTCCTTGATGGAGACTTAAGCGGTGTACTGTTGGAAGTTGACGTTCATCAATTGGTATTTGGCATGGTCAGGTGTAGTTTCTCCATCTTTACTACACTTCACATACGATTGAACCTTTTTGTCTATTACCGAACCTTATTTCTAACAGGAAAGAGTGCTGAAGCTTGACATGTGCTCTAGAGGGTTCACTGTTTGGGCAACTAGACCTGGAGGCAATACTATGTGTACGTGAAAAGTAGGATTTAAATCCCTTGTCTTAGTTTTATTGTTGGTCCATTTTTACGGATTGGTTTGTTTGTTCTGGGTTTGTTGACTTTTTATTTTTGGTTTCTTTTCTTTTCGGGCTTGTTTGCTCTTTCGGTTTGGTGGAATTGCTTGATAATTTGAGGGGAAGGATTTTACAGAATGTAGACTGAGTTGAGTCCAGTGGTCTCAACGGTTCGAACTAGTCTTGGCCCGAGGTGTGAACCAGTTCCCATGGTCTGGTCCGAGCAGTGAACCAGTCCAGTCATCGAACTGCCGGCTCGGTCAATATTTGGACTAGTTCGAGCCAGTTCCTCAATGGTTCCTCTCATATAACTTTCAATAAATCCAATTTCTCTCCCAAAACAGAATCATGATAATGGATTACTGATGTCAAACTGCGTTTTTGTACTCTCGGGGATCTTGGGTTTAAGTGAGGAGAGAAGGAGCGTGAGTGTGCTGGCTGCGTTCAAGTACCATGGTGATTATAATCTGAAGGCGTCGAGAGAGCAGAGAGTTCGCTGTCGGTAGCTGATGGTAGGTCGGTATTGGCATCGAAGACTGGTAAAGAGAAGTCCATACCCGTGAAGGGGTCACCATCAAAGACATCAGAAGGCATTCCATCCATGAGATCTTGGTGGAGGTCACTGTTGTGAGTAGTTGTTGAATGAAGAGCGAGAAACCCTCATTTACAGATCTTTCGGTCACCTCTGTTAAGTATGAGGGAACTGGTTCGAACCGTTGAGGTCTCTGGTTGAGTCACCGTGGCCATAAAAGGCCACCAAACAGCAGAAGGCGTCCGCCTACGGGATGAAGGGTAGAGGGGGGTCTCCTCTGTCTAGCCGGTCGTCCGGAGGGGGAGGGGAAGCGGGCACTATCATACTCTAGATAGAGTGAATACAGTATGATTAAAAAAAAGGCGTTCGCCTACAATATTCCGAACAAAAGATGAGGAAGGGCTAAGAATCTATGGTAAACAAAATACAAATAACTAAGTTTAAGACATTTGTACAGTCTGCATATCAAGACCATCACATTACTAGGAAAACTAAGAGTATAACCCATGGTATTGTAAGTAATAAACACTTATAAAGTTATTGACAACCTCACGCGGGGAAAGGCTACTACATCCTGGACTGATGCGGATAGGAAAACATACTATCGTTTCCAAAGCTATTAGAATTAAGAAGGCCGTGCCTGTAATGCTAGATGCATCAAATCAGTGTACCTTGGTCTCCTGGGAACTCGAGACGTCTTGTCTCTTTGCCCGTCTCCGCCTCGCAATTTCGAGGCATAAGGAAGGTCTCTCGGTGTTGTGAGAAACGTGAGGGACTAGCGGGGGTGACGAATGTTAGCTGTCAGCAAGCAATAAGAATGTAGGGAGATTGCTGTCATAGTCAACCAACAGTAAAGGCTGTAAAGCTTATGCTTAAAATCCGGTATTTTTCTATGCATATTGCAGGGTTGAATTGTGCCCGCTATCATGGTTGAACGACGTGAATTGCAATGGGGTGTGTGATTTGCACTGCGACACCACAGAATTTAGGCATACTTAAGGTCGGTATTCAGACGTATGAGGTTCGCGGGAAAGCCGCAATCAAACCTTGAAGTTAATTTATAGTTAGTCGCATGTTGATATGGATTTCAGATGAATTAAAATAGAATTCTGCATTAATACCTTTTTGGTGTGAGGTTGATTTCGACCCAAGTAGCTGGACGACTCCTGTGCTGACAGATAAAGGAAGCGACAACGAGAAGAGAAGAAGAAGTTTGACCATCCACATTGCTGTTTGCAAGTTTAGCCTTCGACTCTCCGGATCAAAGAACCGCTATTGCAAAGCTGATGCGACGGTTCCGACAATCCACTTCATTGCAGTATGACACCGGCTATTGCCTTTCCGCACATGACTTGCTGCTTCTCATGCAAACAACCTCAAAGAGTCTTAACCTCTCTTCTATGTCGCCAATTCTACGCATTTTTACACACTGTACGTAGAAGATGACGGCGCCAATTGTTAGGAAGGAACATTCAACGCTCATCCGTCTCACCGCTGAATATCTGGGTGGAAAGGGTGTGATATACACATATGAGGAAGAATTGCAACATACTGGGTATATGTTTGGAGTGGTTAAGAGTGGACGTCAAAATAAGCCTTCCCAGGATTAGAGCACGTGACAGTTACACGAACAACTGCGACAACCTCAACGATCGCCCGAAACACACTCAGCGACACAGCAGACCACCGTCTACCAAGAATCAATCTCCCTCCTACTCTCTACCGACTTTACTACCATTACAGCGCACCTGAAATGGCCCCACCAAACTCCAAGCGCGTCAAGGTACCAGCCTCAAGACCCACGGAACACCGCGGGTTCGCATTTCTTTTGTGCCCTCAATCCACTCCGCTCCACCCACCGTTTCTCACTTCTGCGCTGCATAGGGCATTAGCATCTCACGCCCCATACTCTATGGCAATATCGCATACCCCATCGACCCTGCCGAGCGCCCGCGCGGTATGCCCGCCGACCACACGCACTCCTGGACCATCTCCGTGACCGGCGTCGATGGCGCCGACATCACACACTTCATCAAAAAGGTCCAATTCAAATTACACGCAGATACATATGCGAACCCGACACGAAGTACCTCTCCTCGTGTCCCTCTTCCTTCGCCGCTAACGCGATCCTGCACAAAGCACTCGAGCACCCGCCATTCGAAGTTACGGAGTCCGGTTGGGGCGAGTTCGAAATTCAGATCAAGCTCTTCTTCCACGCGGAAAGCAACGAAAAGCCGATTACGCTGTTCCACTACCTCAAGCTTCATCCGTACCTCGGCGATGAAGGGGAGATGGAGGCCGCGCGATTGGATAGACGACCGGTTAAGAGCACTGTGTACGACGAGTTAGTGTTTAATGAGCCTACAGAGGCGATGTATGACGTGCTCACATCGAGAGGGACGGCGAGATTACCCGCTAAAGCGAAAGCGAAGAGTAGGGAAGAGTTCGTGGCGGAGACAGAGGCGCTGGAGTTGGATCGCCTTGGCGAGGGGCTGAGGGTCGTGCAGGAACATGTCCAAGATATTAGGGAGAAATTGGCGGAGAGGGAGAGGGAGGTGGCAGAGATGAGGAAGAGACTTGAGAGGTAACTCGAGTAGTGGCTGGAGGGGGGGTGATGGCTGGATATAGGCGGCGTTTGGCGCAGGGTTTGAGATTAATCGCTAATTCGAATTGAGGTGTTTGGACGTTACTCTTCGTGTCTTCGCATGCTTTCTCGCTTCGCCTCGTCGTGTGTTGTTTCTATCGAGCAGCCGAGGTACGTATCTGCTGTGTTTATTGATATCATGTACCTTAATGCTTATCTCCCCGCTTGCACTCGCGCGGTTCTGGACCGTTACTTTATGGCATACGATGGACCCATCCAATTTCAATACTCAATTTGTGTATCGTTAGGAACAGGATTGAGGACATTATACTTATTCTTGGCAGGTAAAGAGCGCTAGTCTCGCGCTGTTTAACGGCTACTAAGCTACATCACACTTCAACCCAAAGCCTTAATAATTGGTACTAAAGGCAAGCACAACACTTAGTCGCAAAATCCATATTCTGAAAAAAACACAACGCCCTCTCCCGCAACGTTAGACCCCACTACCTTTCACCTTCGACAGCCATTGTCTACTAACAATGCTTGTTACTCTTCCATTTGAGTTACTGCGCCATATCATATCATATGTAAGTATATTCCATACCTAGCACTCTACAAACGCCTTCTCTCCGCCAACATTCTCATGTGCTTCAGGTCGATGAACCAACCTTCCTCGCACTCTGCCGTACTTGTTGGACAACTCGAATCAACGCGGCTCCATTCGCCTTCCGCAGCCTTGCCATCAGCTTCAGACATGCCAGGGGTAGCGAAACTCTTTGCAGTTCTCTTCTCAAGCCAGGAATCACTCGTTCTTCGGCCGAGAAGTATACGCAAGAGCTGTGGGTGTTATTAGGCCGCCGCGCTGTATTGGACATTTCCGGGGTCCTCGCATGTCTTCCCCGGCTACATAGCCTCCATATTGAGAGTCCGATTTCGCCCGACTTCGTTCCACTGCCCGGACTCGGCCCTTGTTCACAGCTGAAGTATTTGACGGTGGTCTCTGACAGCAATACATCGGACAGTATCCCTAGGTTAACCATTGAGTACACCAAGCAGGAGTTCCTACAGTCCCTCGCGCGCACTCTTGCTCGCACTCCTAGGCTCGAACGCCTTGCTGTCGTTCCGCGTATTTCTCCAAATTTTGGGTACAAAAACAATTACAAGCTTGTGGAGCTCTTCGGTCTGGATTGTATCGCGAGATGTCCCCCACTTTCATTGAGATACCTGGTGTTGGACTACTGGATGGTCACTCCTTTGGGTGTTGAAGCGATGCTCCCACATATCCGCCACCTCACTAGCCTCGTGCTGGGTAAGTATATAACTGGGGACGGCGACGCGCTATGGGGTGCGCTAGCGACAACAGGGACTTGCTTATCAGTGTTAGAAGCGCGTGCATCAAAGAGATTGATGGACTACCTAGGATCGTACGAAGGAATAGTGCGGCTTAAACTCTGGTATATGAGCTTCAAATACGACACTTACATTGTACCTATATTGCATGTCCATAGGGCTTCATTGAAAGATCTATCTATTTTCTTGCGGTACCATCAGGATCATGGTTATAACGACATACTTTCCAGGGCCATCTCTGAGTGCAAGAATCTTCAAAGGCTTGCAATTAATGTTCAGCAATGGGTGATACTCTCCATTTTCCTTCATTTACTCCGATACCTTCAGGTCTAATTTTTGACGGCACAGGCGCCACTCCTCCGCGATGCTGTTTTGCTCCCCCGACTTAAAACTTTGGAATTTTGCGTGGATTTTGAATGCACATATGTAACTGAAGTGAGGCCGAGACTAAAGGAATTTGTAGTGGCACCGGAGAGTATGCTTGCAACCATCCATGTGCGATGCGGACGAAGATGGAATAACTGGACTTTCGAATCTTTCAGACGGGTTGCGGGGAGGTTAGTCGCGGATATTTCCTGACTCTTCAAGTATTCAACCCCAATGTTCGTTTTTAGTTTTAATTTAACACAACTAGGCCTTACATTATAAGCACCACAAACCTTCAAACTACCGCAACAAAACTTGGAGTCTGAGGAATATAGGTATAAAAATCTAATATATTGCTTTTGGTTATTATAAGACAGGTTGTTTTAAGTACCTACTTTAATCCCTTTCTCTGATCCCATTACATACAGTCTATCCTCGATGATCATCCAAGAAATGATAACTAGTCCAACTGAAGAAATCGGGTCAGCCATTGCCCTCACGGCGATCGAATATTCCCAATCACGCAAAAGCTGCAACAGAATTGTTATTGGCATTCCTCCCAGCGCTTGATAATAGAGTACTGGATAAACCCTGACTCTGCACTGTCTCCGCTCAAAGTACTAGCTCTCTTGTAAGCCGCTTGTATGGAAAAGGACTCCACCCATTAAGCAAACTTCCAAAGATGTGTCTTAACACCAACTATATATCTTTGTCTGCCTTGAATTCCATATCCCGGGTAGTCGTTCCAGTAGTCCATATATCTCAGAGTTGCATGTACGGGCACTTGTCATGGTACTGAAGAACTGTTGCATACTAAAGGCGCTGATGGGGAATGTCTGTGTCGTTCACGACCCATAAATAACCCCATACCGTAAAGTCAGTTTTCTTCGTTTCAACTACTGAATAGCTACGAGCTTAGGATACTTGTACTTTCCGCATTCCCTCATCAGCACTAAGTAATTTTGATATATGCTGGTATTTGTCCACATCTCTCCCTCACACACACAACACATAGTACAATGGAATACATACTATTATACCAAACACAATCCATCTAAAACGTACACCAGAAAGAAGTAAGTCGTAACGTCCAACAAAGAATTCCAATTGACAATGAACCATCTAAAGCCGCCTGTCAGTTACCTCCTGACAATCAGTCACGTGCTACATGCATGACAACTCCGCATCTCAGCCAAGGCGGCTCTTCCCCGCATTTCCTCGCATACAGGCCGACGGGTGGATTCTCTTGCAGGCCAAGTCGGCTATTCTCCGATAGAGTCATAGTCCCGGAGTTTATGTATGTCTTTGAACCCCTCAGATACTTCCAGTACGCAAAAAATGGCAACGCTTCACCAATTACCGACCGAGATCCTCCTCATTATTACGGATACTTTTGTCACCTTCAAGGACCTCTACTCCCTCCTCCGTACAAGCAAGCGGTTCTACAATCTCCTCTTACATCGCGTGCAGCAAGCAACCCCACCGATCTTCAGGCTCCCACCTTCGCTCCTCCAAGTCGTCGTCACCAGTCGTCTGAACAAGCTCGGGGATTTAAACTCTCTCGTCCGCACGAACTGGTTTCTGTACAAGCAAGGAAATGGCAACTTGTACAAGCGCGCTATCGCACTTGGTGTGGGCAGACAGGATTCTGTTGGTTCTCCTGCAGCTCCCTCTCCGGTTTTTGACAGGATTATTGCATTTGCGTTCAGGGAATGTCCGGCTTCTTCAATAGAGCTCCTCCTTGACCACGGCCTCGACATCAACACCAGACTGCCCAATGTGTATGGAGGAAGGGGGCCAACACTGCTGTGTATGGCCGTCTTTTACTACCGCGAGACGCTGGTACGCTTACTGATTAAGCGCGGTGCCGACGTCAATGCCGACGCCTATCATGGTAGTACTTTGCTGTATACAGCAATGCTGGGCATCCGCAGCCATGGCGCTCTGTTCAGCACTTTCCCCATCGAGCAACGTGCGGATTTGGGTGGCTTCGACGACTATGACACGCCAGAAGGCGTGGATCAAAGGGGATTGGGAATCATACGGTTGCTTCTGACGAAAGGCGCCGATCCATACGCGGATGATTGGCTGTGGAGTCAGTCGCAGGTGTTTCGAAGGATTTGTGCGGATATGCAAATTCCGGAGCCGGTCTATGACACGGTAACTCCGCCGGATGGTTTGGAGGTCACTGCATTTGATGTGGGAAGTGGGCCAAGGAAGAGAATACGCCGGCGTCCCTCGCTACAGGTTGCCCATCTTTCGGTCAAGAATGCTCTAGGTAGCCTCACCGGATCGTGAAATGACTACCGGATTAGGAGGGAAAAGAGGGGAGTGGATTATTTAATTTCGGCTACGTCCATTGGACCTTTCCCTAACGGCACCGAAACTTCAAGAACACGTACAATCTGCCCTGAAAACCGAATGAAATCAATAAAACACCATATGCACCAACGCTATATTCCCGCCCGAAGAAAGTTCATATTCGCCAAAAAGAAACACAAAAGACACCACCAAACACCAATCCAACGCTTTCCTCCTGTTCGTTACCGTCTACCTCCGAATCGTCCCTATTCTAATTCTCCCCAATCGTTGATCATGGTATTCCTCCAGCACATCATTAAACTCATCCGTATACTCCTCGCTCTCCATCTCTTCGTCGATATCCGCCCACAAGTCGTCACTAAATGTCAACGATTTGCGCACCTGACTGAATAGGCTTGCACTTGACGGTGTTGGTGGCGCGGAGAGTGGTCTTTGGATAGGAGTCGACTGAATGGACGTTGAGATCGAAGGCGTAGGCGGTGTTAGGGCTCTAAAAGCATCCGGCGCGCAGAGCGGCGTAGCCAGGTAATCCCCCCCGGGACTCGCATGGACTATTTCAATATCGTCTGACTGTTCCCGTGAAATACCTTCGATCGAGGCTTGTACCATCGTTGAAATCTCATCTACCCCGCTCTTTACCGGTTTCTTGGCTCCGAAGGGTACATATTCCCCAGTTGGCAGTTCTGCGGGGATGTATTTCGATCTTGGCAGGGCCTGAGCTCCTGTTTCTGGTTGCCGCGTGCGCGGTGCGGTCGTGTATGAACGGTACGAGACGGGACGTGCGATGCGGAGAGGTGTGGGAAGCTCTCGCGGCGGCGGCGGTTGGGACTGTCGTTGCCGTGCGGGAATGGGTGGGTAGGCAGCGATGGTGTATTGTGGCTGTGGAGCGGTTGAGAAACGTGTATATAAACGAGGCAACTGGGTGTGCTTTGGTCGCGGGCGCTGAGATTGGTACATGGTGTTTGACATGGTGTTGTAGATGGGATATCGAAGGAGGGGTTGTAGGTACTCTATCTGGTATTTATCATCCAGCCAAGTAAAAAGTGGTGTGGGTATTCTCTGAGCCATCGTGACTCGGTCAGCACTTGGCGGAGATACTGCTGTTTTGTCATGTATATGCCGAAGAGAATTGCTTTGCTGATACCGCTAAAGACATGGACTAATAATATGAATAGAGGAAGCAGCACATGCGGATCAGATGTCATGTCTCAAAACTCAGCCCTGGAGTAGAAGGGTGTGTGGTAAGCTGCAATGTGATCGGTCAGCAAGACCATCTATTCTGGGAGGAAGGGCTTTTTTGACAGTATATTTACTCGATAATAAGCTTTTGCGCTAAAATTGTGGCGGAGTGGGCTACAGTCTGTGTGTGAGCCACGGTGGCTTAGGTATGTGAGCACCATACATGCAGCTTGCATACTCGAGGTCAGTAATCACTTCCATTCGCCTTGGCGTTTGGGGCCGGAAACCTGGCGAATAAACGCAGCATATTCACCCTCCTGTGCAACCTACACGTACTACAATAATGCGACACTTTGAGTGACACCGAGAGAAATGGATTACCGGCTCTGAGTATCACCATGTCATCGAGTTAACTTAGTCCCCAGGCCCCGGAGGTTTGTCCTAAGTTCCAGGCCTGTAAGATCCGTTCGCTAGTTTTTCAGGCCAACACAGGCAGTGCGCTGCGATCGAAGTCTTGTTATGAGGTGGTAACAGCTGTGATTAGGGCTTGGGTTAAGGATTGCATTCGTATTTTAACCCACACTATCTGCGGAAATCTCCGGCATATGGTACGCTAAACTACGCCCCACTTGTTAACGAGGTGTCACTCATAGGAAGGTTGCAGAGATGGCTCAAGCGACCAAACAACCAAAAACTATAGCGGCCGAAAGTTTCCCCCCTACAGTAAGGCTGCTGAGCTTATGGCCAGCCTCCATATCAGGGCGTCTTAACCATGAGATAGGCCAACCCGTGCTAGGATGCAACAACTGGTCCGTTGGCAACAGCCTCTACTGTACTATTGAGGCCAAAATCGTGGCCTAACCTACCTTGAATATACCGCTTACTGCGAAGATGTACTCTACCATACGATCTCATCATGAGAGCTGGCCATTGTAGTTTCAAATTGTCTTCTCACTTTGATGCACGCATATAATTGCGGAATTCTGTATCGCGGATCTTGTTTGCGTTGGGCGTAATTTTTGTTTTTTTGAGGCTGTGAGTCCTAGCCATTTTATGGAACTAGCTCACTTTCATTGATAACTACTTACCCTATAGTAATAGTCTCGGTTCGAGACTACCTATAGGAAGTTCAATAAAACTTAAAATCCTTATAAAGCTAAAGCTTCTGTATATGGCTTATGAAAGCCTTAGGGAATGGTTCTGTATGGCGTTTGGGACGCTTCTCTAAGGATAAAAGCCAGATTTTAGTTTTATATAAAAGGCTCAACACTTTTATCATACCCATAGTTATGTATTTTAGGTCTTTAGCGACCTCTAGCTAGGCTCCTTCCACAATTTCAGCGAAGCATTAATGGTTGATGATAAGGGATCATAGGCAGGGAGATTGGAGTTGGTGGGGCGCGCAGTACCGATTTGAGGAAGTTTATAGAAGGGGACGGCGTTGATTGGATGTTGGCTATTTTCGCATGTAGTCGGATAAGACGTCCTATTCTTCTGTTTATTTCCTCGCTAAGTTTTCCCCAACCAGTTCGTTACTGCACTCTTCTCATTACATATACAATCAATTGATCAAATAGCTTCTCTTACAATCACATGACAAAAATTGGGAGTCAGAATGCATGAACCGGATTTATTTCCCTCTGAAACGGCCATTAACGAATTTTACGCTGTATTCAAATTTGACATCCTCGAACAACACCTCCATGGCTCTATTTTGCCGGTTGCAATATATATCGTATTATGTGCATTAGACATCGTTAGTAGTCCAGATCGGGTCATACCGATGGTTTCGGAGTACATATAGTACAACCTGTGAATCCGCCAAGCGATGTAGAGACCCTGCAATGCAGAGCTGATAAATAAAGCATCATCAGCGGGGTCCTTCGGCGAATTATCAAACGGCAAACGAACACGAAACAATCGGTTACATATACCGTCATAACCTGGGGAGAAAAGATCGTATCAGACGACACAGTACTAGAAACAAAAAGTCAGTTGCGGATAGAATACATTCGGTTGCATCATAGAATAAAGAGGTGACGTTTCCATAAGGCTTCCAGATTAATTAAAGTCAGCTTCGCAGTCCCCAGATCTGCGGACCCTGCTAGTGGGTAACTACCTGCAGAAAAAACTGCCCTTTCTGCCGGGCAACTAGGAAAGCAAAGCGATCGTAGTACAATCAGGGTCAGGGCTGTTAGCTTTGCATATGGGTATCCTTCAGGCAATAACCATTTATACTCACTAGTCCCACTCTTTCTTCTCCCACGTTGAGATCAAGGTGGGTACATAATCCAACCCGCGTCTAAGTCGAGAGGGAATTACTTCAAGTAACGGTATTTAACAGAGGTATGTAGCAGGTCCTCCGTACGCCACGTTCAAAATTCATATTCCAATTATATACCCCAAGTTATCAACAAACTAATGTGAGGCCTTCAATAAGCACGGCTTTTTCAGCCAAATGAGATATAGACCGAAGTCTTGGGCATTGAAATCTTTAAAAAGCCCGCCAGGGCGGCCGTGCAAGATCAACTTCTCCACTATGCCCATGGCGGCTGCTATTGTAAGCAACCCCTAAAACTCCCTAGATTCAATAATATATCTTAGTCTAGCAAGTAATTCATTCATCTCTCCTTATTACCATCAAGCATATAAAGCTCAAATCGGTGCCATTCCAAAACTAACGTTCCCATACTCAAATAGTTCCTAACAGCAAATAGAAGCTATAATCTCAGCGACTTGTGACTATTATGTAGCCCACAGTGTAAGTAGTTGTATAACAGGTAAATAGTAGTGTGTAACAGGGGCTAGAAACAGGTGATTGTTTTGGGGATGGACGAGATGGGCTGTGGTTGAGCTGATGAGGCATTCTTGATTCTGATGATCCTGATATAATGTTGCGGGTAGCACAAGAGCTCTATTATAGCTATTCGACATGTCAGCAGTCAGCAAATGTGGCAGGAAGGAGGGAAGGAGGGAAGGAGGGAAGAAGGGAGACCGTGTCCCCTCATACCTTCCAACAAGCATTTCCGCAAGAAAGCTCCAGCCAAAAACCCTCTCCGTCTCAACCCTCCCGCCTCCGCAAATTTCCACCAACCTCATTCTCACCCTCCCAAAGCCCCATCGCCTCATCTGCCTCCTTAACCAACCTCCACCAAATGCCATATCTCCCCGCATTCTTACTCTCCCAAATCCTTCCATTTCACAATAAATTCTCTTTTGCGTTGGTACTTCTCGCCATCTCCGAAATCCACCCACCCCAGAGCAAAAACGGGTTCCGCATGTGCGAATATCGGCCGAGCGTAAGCGTATCTTATCGACTATATCGTGCGCCGGATTTAAGCACTCGGCACATGTAACCATGTCTTAATGAGAGCAACCGCGTTGAATCTGCTCCGGATGATAGGGCATCAAGACGTACTTTTGGGAAGCCGCTGAGGAGGATGGGGTGGCAGAAGGAAGGGTAGCTAACTCGGATTATGTCCACGGTCGTGTAGATAACTGGTGACGCATGTTGCTGATGGCTTCGGCATGTGGGGAATAATGGAAGTTATACCGCTTGGCTTGGCCGGTGTTGGTTTGTTGAGTTTAATGTTGAAATAGTGATGCTAGAGAAGCTTGATTGTATATTATCTAAGAGTGCCACAAGGCCATATATATACGAGTACAAGTGTAGATGCGTGCGTACGCATCTATGTATAGACCCTTCAGGCCGACAGCAATCTCCGGTCATACGAGACTCACCTCCGGCCATACGAGAGTCATCTCCGGCCATAAGATGGCAGAGACCTATCATGCAATATTTAAGATCCGGGGATGCGTGAGTGAGCGTTTGTGATTACGTTGCATGAACCATTTATCATAATGAGTATGCGTGCTATTGAAGAGAGGAGGTTCTCTCTCCTCATCAATGTTGAATCCTAGATGGACTGTGTTGTGACCCATTCGTGGTAGCCGTCCATGGATGAGGCGATTCCACGAATGGGTCAGAACAACTAGCATACTGCCACTGTAGGAACAAGCCGTCAATTTGCATAACTTCGAACCAGGAACCGCGAACAAAAGTTATAAAGCGAAGTGTGACAGAATGTCTATTCTGATAAGATGAAGAAAAGCCGGCAAATCCCACTTCCTAGTAACCACATCGAATGAAGCTAGTGCATGACTTCCAAAGTTGCTATGGTGCTGCAAATATCTCTGGTAATATACCAGAGAAAATATAAGCTGCATTCACCCACATCCACTCCCTTCAATCCCTTTTCCTGCCCCACCTAACCTCTTCAAGCTCACTCGCAAACTCTCCCACAGCCCTGATCCCACCCTTCCCCTCGGCATGAATCCACACCGTCTCACCACAATCCAGCACCTCCTTCGTGCCTCCTCTCCCTTCGGTCCACCGCCACTGGTACTCCTCCCAAAACCTGCCCCCCTTAGTACCTTCCACCACTCCCGGCTTTCTAATCCCTTCCTTAAGGTGCGCCAACTCACCCTGAACCCTCATCACCAGCACGTTCTTCTCCGTGTCGTGGAAGCGCCATGTAAACCCGCTCTCAAACGCTATCGGGATATCGACTCTGATTGGCGCTTCAATTCCTGGAATGTGGATGGACAACTCGCAGTAGTATGAGTCAAGGGTAAGGGAGAGTGGGTATGTGCAGTGTCTAGGAGAGCCAGTATAGGTTACGTAGTGTGAGAGGGTGAAGAGATGGAGGTTGTGGAGATGCAAGACTGAGCGCTGGAGACGCTTGGGCGGTGGAAGAAGCAGTCGGTCGCTTGTTAGCTGTGAGTAGGAGAGCCACACTGGAGAGCGTGTGTTGGAACGTAAGTCAAAATCGGGGAGGGGTGGCGAGGCATGACGTATCCATTCGGAATTCGTGGGAGTGCTGGGGGATGGGGACAAGAGGAGGGTGGTGCTTTTGACGACCTCCGGGGAAGGAGGGACGGCGTTGTTCAGAATTGTTTCTACCTCATCGTCACCGTTAATTGGTACTTCTATAGGAGGAACCTTCGACTGTTGTGGCAGTGGGGGCGGCGGGAGCGATGGTGGTGGTAGTTGAGACGATCCACCCGCCCTGGCCCGATCAAACTATCGCCATCGTCAGCAACGCCCCTCTTCTCCAGACGCACGGAACTTACCTCCTCAATAAACCCCGCCCACGATTGCCTGCCTTTCTCTCCAAGTCCGCCAACAAACACACACTCAGGCCCGCCTTTCATTGAATCCATCAACGGCGACCCCTCCCACTTTTTCGACAAGCCCTCGATCACTTGCTGAGCAACGACGGTGGCCGCACATAGGAACCGCACTTCCACCTTATCCCCACCTTCGCTCCTTGTGATCAAAACATCCTGTAATCCGTTGTTGGGGAACAACCGTACTCTCATCGTGCCCCGGTGGCCTGGAAGAAGCGCAAGGAAGTGGACAGAAAGCTTTGGCGGGATACCCATTAAGGGTCGGATGTCAAGCCGTATCTCCCCTGTGAATGCACCGGTGTTGTCAAGGTCCGGCGGACGATAGTACGGGAAACTGGTTGGGGCCATCGAAGTGAGGTAGAGTTTGGTGATCGTGGTGGGCTGTTTGTTGTTGTTTGTTAGCAATTAGAGATGTACAGAAGGGAACAACCGCAAACCCTCATCGTGTCGGTCGACCGTGATAGTTGCCGCACGGTCTCACGAAAGGCCGGGGTGGTGGACAATGCGTATGTGGCTGCCGGTAGTGGTGGAGACTCTTCGCGGTAGGGGAAGTAGGCGTTGTGGCGGTCTAGCCTTATTTGAAGTTGCTTGGAAGAGTGTGAGCGGTACTCGGAGTCTTCGGGGCCGGGGGAAGAGGTTGCTGGAGGGAGATTAAATTCACCACGGCTGTCAGTCTTCTCAAGGATGATGTTGTTTGCCATGTGTGCGGCGGCAAGACAGCGGCTATCTGCTTTGAATGCTACAATGGTAGAAATCAGTAAGGTATTAGGGGTCTGATCAGCACTCATTGCTCGGGGCCTGTCTGAAGTGTTCTAAGTGCTGTTTTCTCAAATTGGTCTGAGATCAAACGTCTCACATGCGCTGCTGAAAAGTGCATAATTTGATAGAGAGCATGGTTACACCGTTTAAGTCTACGCAGACGCACAAATGCTGCAGCTTCCACACCCCATAAACATCAAACAAAGTAAGTCCACAAGTTATTAATTGTTTTACAAACTAGAGTGTAGCTCAAACCTTGCTACATTTATCTAGCTCCAGTCCACCGTGATGTCAACACGTCGCGATAGAAAAACGTCCCGCAATTAATTGGGTCTTGGCATTCATGTAACCTGCACATTCGAGTGGGGGGTACTCTCCTCCTTACTTAATACTAGCATCGGTGGCGGCTTTGCCGCCCCCAGGATTCGAAACGTTGAGCATGGTGGACTTGTTACGATATCAGGCAGATCACCTAGACTTCTGCTGTGTGTCCACCACTGTGTATCTTGATTTGGTGCTGCTGTGTATCCGCTGCTGTGTATCTGCTGCCGTGTATCTGCCACTGTGTTTGCTGTGTTGTATATCTGCCATTGTTTTTGACGTTGTATATCTACCGCTGTGTATCCGCCCCTGTGTATCTGCCTCTGTGAATGTGCCGCTGTGGATCTGCTGCTGTTTATCTGCCACTGTGTATCTGCCACTGTATCTGCTACTGTATATCAACCACTGTATCTGCTGTGTTGTATATCCACTGCTGTATCTGCCGCTGTATATCCACCGCTGTATAATTACCTCTGTGTCTGCTGTGTGATCGAGTACAAAGAGAGATTGAATTATCTATCTTACAAAAGTGATTGTCTACCGAACTATCTAATGGTAGAATCAATGCCTTTATATGCCTAAGAAATTTGAAGTTCGCTGGAGATGGTAGAGTGGCGCCGGCAGTGGCAAATGGCAGGTGGCGAGTGAAAATTTGTGAATGAGTCTACACAAATGACTCAGTGCATTAGCAAGCACTCTCCAATGCTTTCTAGCAGCGTCGATGGCGTTCTAACAACTTGTAGGTCTTCGGGATAAATCATGAGTCAACATGTGGATATCCGCCACTGTACCCGCCACTGTATCTGCCACTGCCACACGCGCCACGTGGCAAGTTCACCCGACCAATGAGAATGCTTCGAGCGGACAAACCAAGTGTATAACTATTAGATAACATGCCTCTGTTATAGGAGCAATCATTTCACACTTACTTATTCACCAGCATCTACTTTTTGCTCTTTTTTGGGAGGGAACCAGGAAATAATCCTTCCTCCGCCCGCCCCTCACAACGACGACTCACATCTCCTCTTCCTCGGGCCCATACCACACCACATTCAACGCCACAGATACAAGCACCACTTGAACCTGCTCATTACACAGCAACACGGTTCGGCCATTGTTCTTGTCATTCTAGGCGCTTGGAGTTGTTGTATGTTGGGTTTGTTGATTACTTCATATCATCACGAGCTTGTACATAGTTAACGCGCTCATCTTCTCTTCACTGCTTTAGTTCGTGGATGGCGATAATAGGTGTGCGGCTTAAGTACCTTCTCGTCCCAAAACAAGTGACAGTCACAAATCACGCCCAGGAAGCGATGGGCAAAAGCGATGGTTCAGAGTCAAGCCTAGAGGGTTGGGAGGTGGAGGCTGGAACCGAGTGCGCGTTTGTGGTATTTACTGTGATTGGCTCCCCTCAACGTCACCCAAACATTATCACCATCAATACCTCCCCACCCCCCACCAGAATACCAATATCTCCATTTTCGACTGTACCATGAACGCAGACAACCCCTCCATCGACCCGGCGACCCTGTGGGCACTCAGCGGCAGCGGAGATCACGGCAGAAAGAACGTACACGTGATCAAACGAGGCTAGGAGCGCTACAGTGGCTGTGGTGGCTGTGTCTTCCGAAGTATTCTCTGGGGATTTTCAAGTCACTTTCGACGAGGATTACATCACATCACATATTCTGGCTGGAGGTGCGGGTGGGGAGCAGATCCATGTCGACATTGAAGCCCATCTCTAAAACGGAAAGGCGATGCGTTTGGATGGACTTTAGAGTGTCGGCCGTCTTCGTGGATCCACAAACACTATTCTCGGCGCCAGGCAAGATGTGGAAGAAAGTCGCAATATCTCGTCTGATGAGATACCAACTTGGTTGCCGGTGCCTGTGAAGTTGCGTAAGAACTAAGGTATAAGTATGTGGTCTGCAGACTTATGAGGATTCGTTGAGTCACGACCCTCCAACCGGCCGTGCTCAGAGAAGAGATACCATGAAGAAGTGATCAATGTTAAGACGCTCAGCGTTTCTGGTACTAACTACTAATTCAGTGTCGTCTTCGACGAGTTCCGGCTCAACGGAAATTAGTCCTGGTGGGAATCCGGACGTACATACGTTTTCGGTAGTCTCAGTTAGCCACTAAAACAACAAGTTGTGGAACACTTGATGTCTAAGCGTATGATTAAGACCGAGACTACGATCAACTGCACGTGTCATCTACTCCATGTCTATGGATCGAGTGCTCACCAGAAGGAGCCGCTCTGAAACCAAGGTAAAACAACCGACGACGAACACCAAAAGACCGGCTATCTCTTGCCGGATACTGTACCGAATGATCCAGCCCGGGGTGTGTTTCAGTTTTTGGTCCACATGGCGTCAGTTTATAATTTATCTGCAAAGCCCCGGTATCAGCAATACGCTCTACGAAAAGCGGCAAATTTTCTGCCAACGCCGGTCGTTGGAATAAGGTTGATCGACATACATAGCGTCCGTGCACGTGGGAACGGTGGTTCATATAGAGTGAGGAGGGGTCTTGTCCTCGAAGCAAAATCCGCTGCAGGGGTATATATATGTGGATCGGAACTGTAGGGCCTGGATGCGGGGTATTGATGCAGATTCGATGACATCAATGACCTAGATATTCCTCTTGACTACCATGTTACACACTGTTACCAGCAAATATATTGAGATTGGTCAGTGAAAACCCGGCAGCGTTACCATTTCCCAGGCGATCGATGGAGTTTCCACGGCTGACGATGTAGACAGATCCAGGGCCCGATATCGTCCTTCACCGATCGATAGCTGTATGGTAATAATACTGTCTTATCTCGAACTTTGTGCACGATATCTCGGATCTGGATGCCGCCACCTGGTGTTCGTCGCACCAGAATTTCTCCCGCAGGTAAGTAAGTAATCAGTCCCCCCACGTCCAGGCACAAGCGTTGCAGCGAAAAAAATAATTTCTCATCGCATTCGAAACGACCGCGAATATCTCCCCCTGGCCGATATCGATGCTCATCGCCAACCACTAGCATTCACGATTGCCTATTATTGGTCAGGTCCCCCCACCACCATCGTGTTGTCAGTGCCAGTTCCATTCAATGCGCGGCATTTTTGCACAATGTGGGGTAGTACAATTGCGCGGCCGGGCCGAGAGCTGAGGGTGCGGGGTATCAGAGCTACCACGAACTCACAAAGCCACACAACGTCGCATTCCGTTGATCCTTTTCTGCGGTTCAATACTTTCCCACCCGGGGGCGCTCTGGACTCTATATAAGCTGCTTGGACGAAGGAGACGAGATTATAAAAATGCCGCACGGACGCCGCGACGCAACGCGCTTATCACATCCCTGCCTCCCGGGATCCAGCCAGGTACCACATTCGAGCGAACATTAGGGGTTTCGGTGGTTCGATTATTGAAACATGCATACGCACACCCAACACTCTTCATCCCAACCATCTACATGCCCCCCCCCCACCAGCAGGCCGCCGAAGATCCCATCCTCCTCCGTTTCCGCCTGATCGCGGGGTGGAAAGCTTAACCATAACCATCACCACCACCAGCACCACCACCGCGATGTCAGCCTCCTCCCTCATCTCCGTCGTCACATTCTACATCTTCTCCTGCTCCTGCCTGCAGCGTACGCGTCCACGTTCCGACTCAGCGTCAAAACACACCGTGAAGGCGTCCGCCCACATCTGGCGCGAAGAAATCGAGAACTACCCGCAGCGCTCGGGGACCTCGCACTCGCTCCAACCCCCCCCAACCCCCATCACCGAGCAGCCCGTGACCCCCGTGTCAATGCTGTCGCTCCCCGCTCCCGCCC
>Ga0307512_10000893_pt1 | contig 43924 bp, 33 predicted proteins | sample 14_EM_MG_FD_200267 | JGI IMG/M metagenome (GOLD analysis project Ga0307512, IMG submission 200267) | Populus trichocarpa ectomycorrhiza microbial communities from riparian zone in the Pacific Northwest, United States - 14_EM | ecosystem: Host-associated > Plants > Roots > Unclassified | place... | reverse complement strand
TATTACCCTGATTTCTCATAGCCGCTCGTATCCTCCACATCATTCTCATCTTCATCTCCCATCTCTCTGTTTCTCGTCCACAACTCTACCATCATCGCAAGAACACAAAGTTAATTCATCCCTCTCTATCTCTCCATGCCATGATCATGAGTTAACACTGAGTACAGCATACACGTAAGATTGTCTGTCGTCCCTTCATTCTCGCGATTTCGAGTTGAGCCCTGAATGTAGCTTCAGCTTTGGTCGTACCTCCCTACCAATCGACCGCCACCAGCCAGTTCTCCATAAGAGCTTCAAAGGTAAAGTCACCTTGTGACATTCCCATGGTTGCGAGTTAACTAACTGATGAATTGAGTCCCGGCGCGCCGTCCATCGGCTGCCTCCAAGTACTCGTCCAATCTCGCCCGATCACGGCCTCGAAGTGTATCTACAAACTCGCTCGATCACAGCATCCAAGTGCATCTCCAAACTCGCCCGATCACGGCCTCCAAGTGTATCTCCAGACTCGCTCGATTATGGCCTGCAAGTTCGCACGATCATGGCCTCCAAGTGCATCTCCAAACTTGCTCGATCCCGGCCTCCAAGTGCATCTCTGATTTCACTCGATCTCAGTCTCCAAGTGCATCTCTGAGTTCACTCAATCTCCGTCTCCAAGTGCATCTCAAACACGCTCGATCAAGTATATCGTCAAGGAACGACGGCGGTTGTACGGAGATACCGGGGTAACGGAGGTGGACAGCGTGACGGGGAGTATATATTCGGCAGACCGCAGCCAGTCCAGATATAGCGTGTGTCGATGGGTAGCTATATAGATACATAGATACATAGATGAGAATACAAACTGAATACATGACTGTGATTCGAGGTGCTCCCAGACATGTCGCCGGCGCTTCCAGGTGCTCCCAGGCTTGTCGTCGATCGCCAGGCGTTGTGTAAACGGGTTCAGCATAACTGCAGCCCCTGGGAAGAGTGTAGCACACGTGTCGTTCTGATGATGCGTATACGTCACCACAAAGTAAAGGAGGTACGTATGCAACGCGACCCGTCACCTGGGCGACGGGTAGCATGTAATTCTCCGTCAGAGCGTACGAGGTTCTGTCAGAGCCGTCAGAGCCGTCCGGAACACTCGGGTGTTTTAGACAGAAATTAGGGTTGTTGCTGATGCGGTTGACGTATAAATGATTGAGGCATCTCTTCAGTAGTCCAGGATCCCTGGATGTTTGGTTGGCGATCGCGGATAATCGCATCCACTTCTCATTTCCGCTGGAGTCACTCAGGATTTCCTGGAGTTCGGGATCGTGTTGCCAGAGGTCTCCCAGCTTCTTCGTTGCCCATGTCTCCCACCGCTGCGGAGAGTGATGTTGCTTTCCCATTTCCCTTACCCTGCCCGAGCTGTCGGGAGCCTTAAGGAAGTCATTGTATCGCTTGAACTTGACCTTCTTCCAGTCAAGGTTTCTCTCCGCAGAGTTGAACAGCGAAGCTACCTGGGCGTTGGGGGCATCGGTAATGTCACCAAAGAGAACATAGATCTCGAGCATGAAATACGCTTGGTTTTGGGGGGAGAGCTCTCGAGCAGCGATCTCCACGGCTTCTTGTAGCGATCCGACAGGTGTATTGGAAAAGAATTCCCAGGTGGGGTGTGATAGTCTCTCTGACGAAAGAGTTGCTGGAGAGGGGTGGCTAGCGATAGTAGAGCTATCCGAGGAGGGGGTATACGTAGTAATGGCGGTGGAGGTGGCCTCGGTGGTGGTGGCTGCAGTAGTGGTGGCTGCGGTGGAGGCTGCTGCGGGGGTAGAGTGGAGCCTCGTAGCGGCGGTGGTAGTGGTTAAGGAGGCTTCGAGATCCATGGCATCGTTGAGTACTGCGGCAATGTCGCTGATTGATGTAAACGACATGTCAGTCGTCGGTTATGTTTGAGATGGCGATATTGGGCGCAGTCATCTGTGTGCAGAGGGAGGTGAACAGTACAGACGGTGGTGGTCTTTCCTTAGCAACGTAAGGGGGGGTCAGGCTCTTTACATACCTGGAGGGGTGCTGTGTGCCAGATCCTTCTTTTTCCACTCTCTATGTGGTTCCCGATATCCCTACTATGCTCTTCTCGTATCTCTTCACAACTTCTTCGCCTCTTCCCCTTCTCTTCCTCCGCTTGTACTCGGTGGTTTGTGATATTTTGCTCGTCGTTCCTGTTCTCGGTGGTGAATTTTCTGCCCACTCCTGCAATAGTTGTCATCTCTCTTGTCTCGAGGTTACTAGGGGGTTAGGGGAGAATGGTAGGAATTTTTCGTGTAATGTGGGTGCAACTCTGCCAATAGGAATAGTTCTTCCCCCTCCATCTCACGAATCCACGCAATTTTGTGGATTCGCGATATTCCCAACTCTTTTTGTTATGGTCCATGCAATGGATCTCCTCCCTTCCCCCCTTTCCTTCCCCCTCCATCCGTCTTGCCCATCATTGTTTGGACAGGTGGCCTGCCGGCACCGGGTGTGCGGCATTCCACTTATCCATTAGTTCCTTACTCCCCACCATATCCTCCGCCCGTACCCACGATCCTTTCTCCGAGTCTTTCCACTTAACTGATAACATCCATCGTCCTGCTATATATTTCTGGCCTGCTACTGCCTCCCCCTCACATTCCTCAAATTCCTCCGATTCCTCCTCTTGTGTGGTGCTAGGCGTACTGATTTCTCATGTACCGTGTACGCCTTGGTTGCGAGTGAAGAACTTCTTGAGTCGACTACCATCTATCCAGCCTGTGAGTTCTGCCCCATCTAGTTCTGGAAGTAGATAAGTCCCCAAGCTCTGGGCGATTTCTGTGACTTGGTAGGGTCCTCGCCACCTAGCATGCAGTTTGGCGCCGTGAGACTGCTCTATCCTGGTTTCGTGCACAAGGGCCAAGCCGCCAATTTGGAGATCTTCAGCTCGGATATTGGCTGCTTGGTCGAAATAATGTTTGTTGGCATATCTTAACTCCTTTAGGTTTTGTATGGCCACATCGATAGCCTCTCGTCGTGGTTCCAGCTGTCTTGCTCTAGCCGCTATCATTGATGCCGTATCGCATATTCCTTGGATCCAGTTAGCGGTATTCCATGTAAAGTTCTCCAGCTCTATCGGGAGTACTGCATCTTTGCCGAACATAAGGCAGAATAGCGAATATCTGGTCGTACATCTGACAGTGATTCTGTCAGCCCAAAGCACTGCCGGTAGGTGGTCAATCCACATCTCTTTCGGTTCGTCTGAACACGCCGTCAGTTTGGCTAGTGCATCTGCGATCGGTCGGTGTCCTCGTTCCATTACTACATTTGCGGAGGCAGGGTACGGGTTTACGGTGATCTTCCGGGTATTGTAGCATCAGCGGAGGAGGTCGGTCCATTTCTAGTTCTCTGAACCTACGTCCACTACCACACTTTCCGGGGTTCCAAACCGACAAGTTACCTCTTCGTACGAGATCTCTGCTGCTTTCTCTGATGTACCCTGTTTTAGTTGTTGCGCCTCGGCCCACCCGCTGAGATAATCCCTGGCTACCACTAGTGGGTGATATCCGTCTTCCATTTTGGGCATGTATGATATATCCATCCCTACTCGCTGCCATAGGTGACTGACGGTTAGGCTTTTCAGGGGTTCATCATACCGTAGAGGCGCTCTCTTCCCGCACAGCTCACACTTTGTCAACCAGTCTATGACGTCAACATACATTTCGGGCAGCCAGTACCGCTCCACTACCTTTCGTAACATTCCTTCTCTTCCACGGTGCCAGCTCAGTTCGTGTGCAACTTCCATTGATTTGCTATTCTGCTCCGCGCTCTCTAACACCTTTGCTGGCGGTTCATCGGTTTCTCGCCCCCGGTAGAGTATTCCATCTGGAAGAAGGCATTTCGTGGCATCCTGCCGAAATTGTGGCATTTTCTTCGTAGTCTTTCCTTCCGGTCTCTTCAGGTTCCCCAGAAACTCACCTATCTCCTTCTATCTCACTGTGTATTCCTCCACCAGTCTTAACCCAACAAATGGTTCGTATGCTCTCCCTCTCCTCTGTCATTCCGGTCCTCCTTCCACCCGTATTCCTCGTAAGATTGCTTCAATTGTTTCTTCTCGATCGTCCTCCTCTGCTGGCTCCGGCTCCCGTTCCCCTCGCGGCCGCCGTGGGAGGCCATCCGGGCCTCCATTGAGTCTCCCTGGAACATGTTTCACATCGAAATCGAACAGTCATATCGACGCGATCCAGCAGGTGACTAGTGCTCCTGGCAGGTCGTTGGCGGGCAAGAGTAGTTGATATACTAATGTGTTAGCATCTGTCTCCACGGGGAATCTGACCCCATATACGTAGTTGAGACACATTTCATGTGCCCTCATCAGCCCACCAAACTCACGTTTCCCTGGGTCATATCTAGTCTCGGCTGTGTTCCAGAGCCCGCTCCCATAGCGACACGGGTGCCGGTCCTTATTTTCGTCTTCCTGCTGCAAGATGGCCCCCCACCCCCCTAAGCTGGCGTCAACTCCCATGATTATTTGCCCGGCACCATCGCTAATGTCTAATGTCTTCAATGCAAGAGAGTTGCAGAGAGCCTCCTTCAAGATTGCCATAGCTTGCGTTTCTTCAGTCTCCCATTGAAACTCGACGTCCTCCCACAAGATTCGGGATAGGGGGCCTGGAACTATTGCATACTCGCGGATCAATATTCGATAGTATGTGCAAAGTCCTGAAAATGCCCTGCACTCGGGACAGTTTATGCACCGGGGCCAATTCCACACCTTGCCGACCTTTGACGCTTGCGGCCACCTTCCTGCTTCCCAACAGACAAACCCGACTATTTTTACCACGTTCCAGCACCAGTCAGATTTCTCTCCGGAAATGGTGGCTCCAGCTCTCTCCACATCGGCAAGTACGTCATCGCGGTTCTGGAGGTGTTCCAGAATACACCTTCGAACTCCAGGCAACCCTTCCACCTCCTCTTCTCCGTACCGAGTCTTTGGGCCTCCCACTCCAACATCATGGACGAATATTTCCGCGATTGATCCCAGGTGAGCATTTAGTATTTTCCGAGATACCTTGACAAATGCTAATCTCAAATTGGTAGCTCCCTGTACCAGTCTGGTCGGCCAATACATGCCTTGCATAGTCTGGAAGGCCATATAGTCTCGGCTATCCTCGTGCAACATTTTCTGGTTGTACCCAGAGTGAAATTCAATCAGTGAAAAAATGTGCAGCCCGGCGAAGGGTTCGGAAAACACTTTGCTGTTAGGCGGAATCTTGGCGTCTTCCAGTGTATGCCGATTCGCGCTCACAGTAGTGATGATGAAGCAGTACTTTCCATTCTCTTCCGGAACTCAGCAGTTGGCATTCTGGTAGGTGCCCCAAGCGGGCTTGAATAGGCCCTGCCGAAATCTCTCTTCTATGATCTCTTATTCCACGGGAATGACTTTCTTCGGTATGCGGAATACACGATCCTTTGAGCCCTTATGACCGGACTCCAGTCGGATATGATGGGGTGGCTCGACTTTGTCGCTGATCGTTCCCAGTTCCTCCCATGTCCATGAGAGTGCGTATTCTCCACTCGCTGGCATACCCAGGAGGGCATCCGTTTCCTTCCCCTTACTATGCTCCCAATCCATAGCTCTCGTAATCACTCAGGTGTCAACCTTCCGCCTCTTGCTCCATGGGAGAATTTTGCAATAAACCACTCGTCCCAGGGCCCTGGTACTGGTACGGCCCGGGCGATAGCTCTTCCTCTCCAGTCGAGGGCGGCATCTGGTGTACTTCCATCCGACATGGGAACAGGCTTCACTCTCTGGGCAACACATTTGTAGCGGCCGCACAACCAGGCTGCTTTGGTGTTTTCGTCTAAGTTGCACTTCGCCGAATCAAGGCACCAGGAAAAGGGTTGGATTTGACTAAGTTCCGGAGCAATGCTGTTTTTAGAAACCCATGCAAAAGCCATGGATTCTCTCCCGGTTACCCTCCTTTCCTTCACCAGAGCCTCTTCTCCCATCGACCACTCTTCTGCTACCATCCACCTACCCAACTCTCCCACTACCAGTCCTTTCTCCTCTTCCTGCTCATCCTCCGAATTCATTTCTCTTCCCATTACCTTCCTCACCACCTTCGATAGCCCCCCTTTTTTGACTGACTGTTTTCCGTCATTTTTGAATGTTTCCTGCTCTTTCCCGCTGTACAATCCTTCCACTTTCCCTGCAAGCGCCCTCTTCCTATCAACCAACTCCTTCTCTTGTCCTTTTCTACCAGTCGAGACCTTCTCATTCCCATCTTTCTTCCCAGAACTCTCCAACCTCTTTCCTTTGTAGTGCCGGGCCCCATCATGCTTAGTTGCCCTTACTTTAACTAAACGTATATGTTTCCCGAGCTGCTGGCGACTCTGTCCCTCTTGTCTCCCGGAATGGTAGCGACAAATGTCACTTGCTCTGACCCATCGACGGCTGAGATGGTGATCTCGCAACTGCTATTGTCCAGGTTCCTCTCACACTTTCGAGTGTATGTTTCCCAGGGGCGGCCCAAGATTACCTGTTCGCATCCAGATTTTGCTAAAAAGATAGGCACGGGAATGACGATGCCATGGACGTTGACGGGCACGGACTCTGCCACCTTCGACAGATCAGACTGATTGCCATTGGCAGGGATCACTTCCCAGTCTGCAAATTTCCACCCGATGTTCAACTCTCTGGCGACCTCTTTGCTGATCACACAAATCCCAGATCCGCCATTGAGGAACCTGCGAAGTTCGTGACGGTGTATCTTTCCGGGACCGGTTGGAGAGGCCCTGGCGTACTGCTATTCAGTGTATCTGGCGTAATCTTTCAGGCCGGAGTAGGCAGAAACCTGAGCGATTCCGATTTTCATTGTTGCAGCCTGGGTCCTAGCAGTAACTCATTTGTCCTTGGGAACAGATAATGTTTTAGCCTTTGGTAGCAGTCGAAAGGTCAATTGGCCGGTCTCTCACTCCTGACAGGTTAGGATAATGTAATCGAGTTGGCTGCTTCCGAGGACTTCGTAGTTTGCAGTATCCAAGGCCAGTGATTGCTTTCCCGGCACTTTCGGAGCCTGTGGGGTCTTTGGACTTGTGTTTTCAACGCAGTCCGCCTTGGCCAGTTGCTTGCTGAATGCCGACGCTATCCTGATAGTTCGCTTTCCCTGGTTACTAGCACTCGTTGAGACCTCCGGAACCTCTTCCTTGATACGTGCCCGCTTGTTATCACCCCTGGTCACCCAGTCAGTCCTCTTCCTTCTCTCATCCACGAAGGCATATCCTACCTGAGTGCAAACATCTGCCGACTTTCTTTCTCTCTCTTCCTCGTCTAAACACGCGTCTCTCACCTCCTCAGTATCACTTTCCTCCTCATCCTCCATACTGCTGTCACCTTGCCCCTCTTCTTGCTCTTCATCCTCCTCGCTCAATTCCTCGATACGGTCTTGGTTACCTTCTTCCATACCTTCGTTACCTGTAGACCGAGCAGAGTAATACCCAATGATTTTTGACAGCTGTCGGGCAATCCCTGAGCGAAATGCAGTCACCTGAGCACTGGCCTTCTGAAACAGCAGAGATTTTGCAACGTGCAGTGGCTGAGGCGGCTGAGGTGCAGCCGCAGTGGCTACTCATGCTCCCTGCTACTCTTGTCAAGCTACTTCCCGGGCGTACTCCCACATTGACAATCACGTTCCCTCCGGTCGATACCCGGAGATCTCACCTCCATTCCCTCCTCTTGGTCCGAAGGTTAGTCTTCCACGATCATTGAGGTGGACAATACCAGTATGCTGGTCGGTGCGCACTTCGGGACAGAACATGCAGATGTGTCCTAGCTCATCACAACAGATACAGGGTTTTAATCCTTGCCATGGATAGTGCGGGTAATTGCGTACTGGTCGATAGTAAGCGAGTCCCATGGGTGCACTTGGAGGTGGGAAGGTGATTGGTGTGTGCGGAGGTGGGTGGTCAGCTAGGAAGGCGTACGCCGTGGCAGTCTGGTAGCCTCCGTATCTGGGCTCATTCGCTTTGCTCAGCTGGAACGTCCAAGCCTCGAAGGCCAGAATGATATTGTCCATTTTTGTGTCCATTGTATTTTCGGCCTTAGCGATGGGAGTTTCTTCCATGGCTTATGCTGGTGATGGCGTCTCTTCGTTATGGATTGCCGGAAGGTTTGCCACTCCTGGGATCTGTGGGAGCGGAACTCCAGCTGGGATTGAGTAAGGAGAGTCTCCCAGTGCAGTACGTGCCCCTTCCGAATCCAGGAGTGCGAGGGCATTGGGGGATGCACATTTGTCGAGGACATGCTTTCGGAGTTTGACGTCTTTGAACATCGAGGGGTCTCTGGGATATAGTTCGAGTTTCATTACCGCTTTTGCTCTCAATTCTCTTGGGAGGGCTCTGAGCAACATTTCCACCTCTGAGTACTCGGCCAAAGCTCCCTTGTTGATCATAATGCGGCTGATGTTGTCGTAGGCAAGGATAAAGGCTTTCAGGCCGACGTTCCCACATTCGACTTCGTCCCTGCACAGTGGGTCCAAGTAGAATCTCGTGTACATATTGACCCGGCAATCAGCGTGTCGGAAGGTGTCCTTCAACTCCTCATTCAACTGCACCCAGTCCTTCCTCAGATATCCGTGCATCATCTTGATAGTTTGCTGGATGGTTTCCGAGCAGTGGTACAGGCCTGTTGCGATAGCATCTTCGGCCACCGGGTCGGTCCCGATGCGAGAGGAGAGGCTTTCGTACGGCTCAATGAATTTGGTGACGTCCGCTCCTCCGAGGACTGGGGCGCCCATGGTGCCCCGGAGTGGCATCTGCTTCGTTTCCTTCGCCATGGCGAGGGCCAAGGACTCGATGAATTGCCTTTGATCGTGTGCATGATTCGGCGAAGGGTTGGCAGAAGGTAGTGTTAGCAACGGGTCCGGGTAACCCGCCAGCGGTCCGGGTTTGGACCTGCGGTTCGGTTCAGTTCGGTTCCAGAACCGGCCAAAAACCCGAACCGCTTTTGTCTTGGGGGGTTGTTACCCGGCCCGGACATAGAACCACGGGTATTTGACCGGGTTGGAACCGAACCACGGTTCCAAATATACGGTTCCTACAGCTTTGGCTCCTATTAAGTATATGAGTTCTGATCGTATCGTGACATGATCAATATGTAAATTGTGCGGTGTCAGCCCCTCTTTCACCACCTGCATTCAGATTTGCGATCGGACTGATATTCGTGGAGTGGCTGTGAAATAAAGTCTATTTTTAATCGAATTTCGCGGGTTTTCGATAGCGCCTCCACTATTATTGGGCCGATCGCAAATCTGAATGCGGGAGGTGAAAGAGGGGCTAAAACTAGACAATTTACGTACTGATCATGTCATGATACGATCAGAACTCAAATACTTAATTGGAGAGAAAATTGTGGACTTGAAATGCCGGGTTTTTGGTGGTAAAACTGCCCCATTTCCTACGGTCCGGGTTTTTCATGTGGTAAGACCCGTTGCAACGGTCCGGTTTCGGGTGGAACCGAACCCGGAACCGACCCGGGAATTTGGACCCGTTGCTAACACTAGCAGAAGGTCCAGTGCTGCTGGAGGATCTGGCATGGCGTGATGGTCGAGCACTGGAGGGAGCGGTACGGCCACTGGAACCGTTGGCGGAAGTGGATCGAGAGTGTTCAGTTGACATCTTTGTACTGTTTGAAGTGGTTTGGAGGTGGGGTGGTGGGATAGGTGTTGATTTGGCAGTAATTGGTGATCCAAGGTCAATTGCTAGTTTGTGAGTTTTGGAGGGGGGGTCAGGTCAATTGGTGCTCTTTTTGAGGTGAGCTCTTTGTTTCGTTCCTTTTCTTGGTCCAGCTTCACCACCTCCCACGGTCTTCTCTCGTAGCTTCCTGCCAAGTCGTCTATTGTGGTCTATTTCCTGTGACTTCCCCCTACGACTAGTAGTATCCTCATTAGTACTTCTCACAATCTTACTGGAATAGTTGATGCCGTTTCTTAGTATTCCTTCGGATCAGTGTATTCATCAGTACGGGGTTGGCGTCTTTCCTTTCGCTTGTGTTTTCTCGTACCAGTATAAGGTCGGTGCCTGTTGTCCCAGTGTTAGGTTAGTGCCTGTCATCGGGTGTTAGTTCGGCGCCATTTCCTTAGTGTTCGTCCCGGTAATATGTCGGTGCCTTTCGTCCAGTGTTTGTCCCGGTATGAGGTCGGTGGCATTCGTCCGGTGTTTGTCCCGGTATGAGGTCGGTGCCTGTGCTGCCGGGATGAAGTGGTTGCCTTTCGTCCCATCTGCGAGGTCGGTGCCTGTTGTCCCGGTATGAGGTCGATGCCTTTCGTCCCAGTGTTAGGTTGATGCCTGTCATCCCGTCTGCGAGGTGGGTTCCTTGCGTCCTGGTATGAGGTGGGTGCCATTCGTCTGGTGTTAGTTCGGCGCCATGTCCTTAGTGCTCGTCCCAGTATTAGGTCTGTGCTGTCCGTCCGGTGTTTGTCCCGGTATGAGGTCGGTGCCCTTCGTCCGGTGTTCTGCCCAGTATGAGGTCGGTGCCTGTCGTCCCGGTATGAGGTCGGTGCCTTTCGTCGCGGTGTTAGGATGGTGCCTTTCGTCCACTCTGCGAGGTCAGTGCCTGTCGTCCCAGTATGCGGTCGGTGCCTATCGTCCCGGTGTAAGGTTGGTGCCTGTCGTCCCGTCTGCGAGGTCGTTCCCTTTCGTCCAGGTAGGAGGTAGGTGCCATTCGTCCGGTGATGGTTCGGCGCCATTTCCTTAGTGTTCGTCCCGGTATAAGGTCGGTGCCTTTCTAGTTAGCGACGTCAATGTACCCAGCTTGCCGCATCCGGGATCCTAACCGGACATTGTTAGTATCGTCCACTAGTCGCTTCTCTCCGTATTGTCTCGTATTGGCTAGTAGGGGTCTTTCCCACCATTCCGTACCCAGCTTGCCGAACCAGAATCCGCGTTTGGGCTCCATTTGTGGTGAAACGGCAGATCTAGAAGGCCAAGAGCTCATCATCAAAATACTGCCGCACCTCGCACGGCATTCCAAACAGCATTGGTGAGACAGGGCGGGTCTGGCTCGAGGAGCGTAGGAAGAGGGTGAGAAGGTATGATACTACCCGGCTGTAAGGATACACGCAATTGCGCGGATCCACAGGGAGTCTCGGAAAGAGCAAGTGAGATCAAAAAATGCGAAAGATTGAGTGTATAATTCGTTGTATGATAAGATGATGAGATGAGATCCAAGATACCATGCAAGCTATCTACCCCGGGGCCTCCCAGATGTATACCACCCATTACTCCGTCCATCTCCGCCACCCCGGTATCCCCGCATGCCCCCGTCACCCAGTCTGTCTCCATCATCCTTTTATCTCCGTACACCCGCCGTAGCTCAGTTCTCTGCCAAGTTGCTTGGTGGTGGTGGTGAGAAACGGATTTTCCCGCCACAGCGTCAACGATCGTTGGCAACCCAACATGGGTAATCAAATGGTGATGTGACCATTAATGTCTATATACAATGTCTTGACTATTTATATAGACTAAAACGCTCGTGAACTCTTGATTGCGGCATTATAAATAAAATAAGTTTTTACTGTCCGAGAGGCTGTCGCAGGAATATCTCTTGGTTATCTGCATGTAACGGCTGCCTTGTACTGGGTTATACAAATCTGCAATCAAGCGCCAGTTGGATTACCCAAGATGCGAAAGCAGAAATCCTTGACGCTGCGTTGATGCTCATGTCCATGATGGGGCTCCCTGCGTGTTGCTTTCTCCATTGCCTATAAAGGCGTCCAAAACCTCATTTAGAATGTTCGCAACCAATTGCCACTCTGATTACACAAGATGCAAGACAAAAAATTGTTGACCCCTGGTTAACTCTCACCTCAATGACCTATTAACTGTCATTGTACGCGAAACAATTGTGGGCAAAATGCATACCGCCAATATTGGCCGGCATAATATCATTTCTATATATAATTATTTCCATCCAAAAGCTTTGAGGCCTCTCAATTTCTAATCCACCACTAAAGGCTGTATGCAAGGGATCATGAATGATGTAGGCCCATTGCGTTTCAGTGCTTTCGGCGGGCAATTTGCAGCATAAAGATCGATCTACCAGTTAGAGCTATATTTAGCCAGGCTTCAACATAGTGTTAGCGATGGTTACGGGTTACCCCGCGTTAGTCCTGGTTGGAACCGGAACCGAGACCCTCGTCCGGGTTATTAACCGCTAAGGAACCCAACTGGCCAACTAGGGCCAGGTCATTACCAGGACCGCAGCTCTATCCTGCGGGTCCTACAATGTTGGCTGCAATCAAGTATTTGAGTTCTGATCATATTGCGACATGATCAGTAAATAGTTTGCGCAGTTTGAGGTGCACTTTCACCTCCCACAATCTGATTTGCGATCTGCCTGATAATTGTGGAGTGGCTGGGACACAAGGGCAAATTATAAGGTACATACTCGGATTTTCGATTGCGACTCAATGATTATTTGTCAGAATACAATTCGGATAGCAGAAGGTGAAAGAGCGGCTAGAACTGCACGATCTACATACTGATCATGTCACAATACGATCACAACTAATATACCTAATTGGAGAGAAAAATCTGGGCTTGCAAAGACCGGGTTTTCAGGTGGAAACCGGCCCAAATGCAACGATTCGGGTTTTTTGTGTGGTATAACCTTTGCCACGGTTGGGTTGCGGTTCCAACCCAAACCCGGAACCATTCTAGCGGGTTGGAACCGTTGCTAACACTACTTCCACACCTTTTCTTATCCATCTCCTTCTTCTTGATTTCCATGACCTACCCTAGGCAATGATCAAAATCCCGACCATGTCCACCAGGTCTGTGCGGAACGTTATCCAGTTGGCTGCATGGATAAATGCAGCCAGATAGTAGACATTTATCCTGGGTCATATTGGGCTCTGACCGCCCCTTGAAATAAATCATATGTTATCACTCATCTGAATTTTGGTACTGAATTTCATGTTGGTTTTAGTTGTTGTTTTCTCACTTAACCATAGCATGCAAGATGATATCATTCGTGTTGGTTTTCTATCAACTGGATTTGGAGTCACAAAATTTTGCATGACCCGAACAACCCTTGCACATTGACCGACAAATCAACGTCTCTCACAAGTTGGTCACTGAGCTCAAGGAAACGCTGACAGATTGCACAATAGGTACCCGAATCGTGTTTCAAAGAGATATGTCATCAAACATTGCGATTAATCTATCTATTTCTCTGGCAACACACAAGCTGTCAATATTTCTTTATCCTATTCTGATTTCTATATGTTAATCAGCAAGGGACACTATTTGCAAGGGTTGAAGGTTACAGGTTTAACAAGCTGTGCTTCGTTGATTGTCGATGAATCAGAACACATGACCAGCGGGTGGGACGTTCTGCAATAGTTTGACTGTGGTTGCCTGGAATCGATCCTCATATGACTACTTCTTGGTCCAGAAGTCCTGTGTGGCATTTGAGATTTTCCTGGGATGATATTGTGAGCCGCCATAAGCTCTCCAAATGTTGTTGTTGAAGATGAGGCCCATTCTTCATTGGTTAGCAGCTTAATGAATTCTAGAACCATCTATTCCACTGTCCCATATGTCTGATCTCTAGCATGGGGGTTGCAGGCTGTGTCCCCCCATCCTGGTTTAGTCAATACCTCAAGCTCCATGGGCTATTGTCGGATACACTCCATGCATTGCTGATGCGTTTTGCAGATTGTGCCCATTACCCAGTGAGATTCGTCATCTTCGCTCAACTAGCCCAGCTCTGTATGATTCTCATCATCCTGCTTGCCTTCCCTATCCTCGTCAGGGTTGGAACTGGCAAGATCCTTCTGAGTCTCGCAAATCGCGTTCAGCATCTGTTGAAAGATTTTTCCGCGCTTTGTGGATGTGAATCCCACCTGTTCAGAATGGATCATATCGTCCTGCTCTTGCGTAATGGCTGTCTGTGCATGTTCAACTTGTTTCATGCCACAGTGGTGTCTCTATCCACATAATCCTCAATCCAATTCTCTTTCTCTGTTTGATTGAAAATGTGCATTTCTGGATGTTTTTCCGGTGCAAGATGCTGCTTGAATCATAAGCCACAAAACACTACACGTGTTCGGACCAGTTCTGCTTTCAAGCTGCTCTACTGTGCATTGGGTTGATGACGTTGTTGTGTGGAGTTGTTTCTCAATATGCGTAGGTCTATGGAGCAGTGCAGGTCAGCTAACCTGCAACTGCATCGTATGAGTGGGATTCACGTTGCACGCCAGAGGATTCTGTTGCAGCGGGTGGAAACCGGGGTCTGACCTGCCATAGGATGCACATTCAGGGGTTCTAACCTGCTACCATAGGATGCAGTACAGGGATCTGACCCGCTGCCACAGGATGCAGTTCAGGGGTGTGAACTACTCCTGCCTATCTGGGGTTAATACTATATCTCCACCCACAATAAAAATTCTCACCAGCCTTGATGAGACCCTTCATCATACATTTGTATATCCTCACAATGTCACAATAGACAGAAAAAATAATTAAAAGGGATTGAAGATAAGTATGAAGAGAAGCCAATAACAAAATTTCAGACTTCTAATTGCATTATTTGGGGAGTAGTTGTGAAGAATACTGGTGAATAGGGATAAATATAGCAAAAAATGCGACAGGTGAAGAGAAGGGGTGGTACCACACCGAGAATATGTCTTGGCATCTGAAAGTGGTTCTTTTTCATCTAGTTCTATTTATCTACAATCCCACAATAGAGGGTGAAATTAAATACAAGGCATGATAGATAAGTATTAAGAGAAGCTGCTAACGAAGTTTCATACTGAGAATAGCATCACAACTTGAGTTATGGCATATTTGGCAGGGGAAGATAAAAGCAAATACAAACAATACGACAGGTAATATGACAATGTGGTACCCCACCCAAAAATATAGCTTGCCAGCATGGATGGTTCCACTCTCAGCCTGGTACTCTGTGTCTATAATTGCACATCGGGCAGAAATACTAAGTTCATGACTATAAGAATATGCGCGAAGTGAAGTGACTAACAAAATCTCCAACTACGGATACCATTATATGTTGAGTGGTTGTTAATTTTGAGACGGAGAATGCAAGAAAATATAAAAAAATGAAACTAGTCATGTGATAGTAAGGTACCTTACATGCTTGGTTGCTTGCTAGCCGCTACAGTTCTAGTCGTTAGCTACATTCCTGCATTAGAGTCGAAAGACGATACAATTCATTTCAGATACTCATTACGAGAAGGTTCAAATCATCATTATCAACTGATAATATTATTCACAGTCAAATTACATGAACAACTGAAGTATCACTTCTCAATAACATAATTGTACTTGGATAGGTGGAGTAACATTTACCAACAAGTTAGTATTTTTACTGGACAGTATATTTAAACAATATGATACTAAAATTGACTTTGCATTCGCCACTGATACTAGTATTCACGTTCAAATTGAATGAATGAGTGTAGTATTAGCTCTCAATGACTTATTCCTATCTGGATAGCTGGAGTAACATTTACCAAGTTGTTAGTATTTTTAGTGGACAGCATGTTTGTAAACTATGATACCAAAAGTATCTTTCCATTATCCATTATTGCGAGTATGAATATTGAAATGAAATGAACAACTGTAGTATCACTGCTGAACAATATATTCGTGTCTGGATAGGTTGAGTAACATTTACGCAGTTGTTAGTATCTTCACTGGACAGCATGTTAATACAGTATGATATAGAATTTTTTCTTGCATTTTCCAGTGATAATGGTATTCACAATCATATAAATTGAACTACAGTAGTATTAGTTCTCAACGACATATTTGTATCTGGATAGGTTAAGTAATATATATCAAACTGTTAGTATCTTACTGGAAAGCATATCTATACAACATGATACACAAATTCGCTCTGCATTATCAGCTGATACTAGTATTCACATTCAAATTGAATGAACCACTGGACTGTCAGTTCTCAACAAGAAATTCCGGTCTGGAAAGGTGGAGTAACATTTACCAAGTTGTTGTCATCTTTGCTGCACTCCGTATTAATACAATATGATAGTGAAATCATTGTTCCACTTTCTGGTGAGGCTAGTATTTACATTCCAATTCGATGAGCCACTGCAGTATCAGTTCTCAACAACATATTCGTATCTGAACAGCTGAAGTAACATTCACCAAGTTGTTACTATCTTTACTTGACAGCAGATATATAAAATATGATACTAAAATTCTCCTTACATTATCAACTGATACTAGAAGTCACATTCAAATTAAAATAATGACTGTAGTAACCCTTCTGAATGATATATTCGTATCTGGATATCTAGAGTAACATTTCACAAGTTGTTAGTATCATTACTGGATGGCATATTGATACAATTTGATACCAAAAATATCTTTTCACTTTTCAAAGATACTAGTAATCACATTCAAATTAAAGAAACAATTCTAGTATCACTTCTGCAAGATATAATACTAGCTAGATAGTTCAAGTAACATTTACCAAGGTGTTAGAATCATTAATCGATAGCATAATTATACAATTCGATACTAAAAATATCATCGCATTTCCCACGGAATACTACTACTCACACTCAAATTACAATAACGACTGTAGTATCACAACTCAACAGCATACTAGTATCTAGACAGGTGAAGTATTATTTACGCAGTTCAAAGTACTTCCACTTGAAAGCATGATAACACAATATGATATAAAAATTATCCTTACACTTTCCACCGAAACAAGTATTCAGAATCAAGTTGGACGAAGTAGTCTAGTAGCAGTTTCCGAGGATATATTTGTATGTGGATTGGTGACATAATATTAACCAAGGTGTCAGTTCCTTGGCTAGACAGCATATATACCAGAGTAGATAACAAAATTTTGTTGGCATTATACCGTGATACTAGGATTCCCATTCAACATGAATAAATGACTGCAGTATCACTTCTGAACAATATATTAGTATCTTGATTGGTGCAGTATCATCTACCAACTCGTTAGTATCTTCGCTGGACAGCATATATGTATAGTGTGATATTACAATTTTTGTTGCAGTGTCCAGTTATACCAATATTGACATTTATATTAAATCAACGTATGTGGTATAGGTTTTCAATGACATATTCGTATCTTGATTGCTGATGTAACATTCACCAAGTTGTTAGTATTGTACTGGACAGCATATATATACAATAAGATAGTAAAATTCACTTTCCATAATCCACTGATACTAGTATTCACATTCAAATTGAATAAACAACTGTGGTATCAGGTCTGAACTACATATCCATATCTGGATAGGTGGAGTAACATTTATGAAGTTGTGAGTATCTTTATTGGACAGTACATTGATACAGTATGATACTAAAACTATCGTTGCATTTTCCATGGATAGTAGTATTCACATTCAGATTGAATCAATAACTGTAGTATCAGTTCTCAATAACATAGTCGTAACTGGATACTTGAAGTAACATTTATCAAGTAGTTAGTATTTTCACTGGACAGCCTATTCATACAGTTTGATAGTAAAATTATCCTGGCATTTGCCATTGATATGAGTATTCATATTGAAATGGGATGAAAGACTGTAGTATCAGTTCTCATCAACATAGTCGTACCGGGATAGGTGAAGTAACATTTATCAAGTAGTTAGTATTTTCACTGGACAGCCTATTCATACAGTTTGATAGTATAATTATCCCACCATTTGCCATTAAGAATAGGATTCATATTGAAATGAGATGAAGGACTGTAGTATCAGATCTCAACGACATATTCCTATCTGGACAGTCGACCTCACATTGAGCAAGTTGTTAGTATCTTTACTGGACAGCATATATATAAAATACGATACAAAAATTCGCTTAGCATTATCCACCAATACTGGTTTTCACATTGAAATACTGTGAACTACTGTGGTATCAGTTCTGAACGATATATTCCTATCTAAATAGGTGGCGTACCATAACCAAGTGGTTAGTATCTTTACTGGACAGTATAGTTAAAAAATATCGTGCTAAAATTCTCTTTGCATTATCCACCGATACTAGTATTCACAGTCAAATGGAAAGAATGACTGTGGTATCACCTCTGAACAATATATACTACTATTCATAGTATTTTGCTAGAATGACACTTCCTTCATCCACTCATACTAGTATTCACTATCAGATTGATTCGATGATTATAGTATTGGTTCCGAATGACATATTCGTATCTTGATAGGTGGACAATAAGTTGCTAAGTAGTTTGAATCTTTACCACACAGCTTATTTATACAATACGATAAGAAAATGATATATGCATGATTCACTGAAGATAGTATTCACTTACAAAATAAATGAATGACTGAAGTATCAGCGATGAATGACATAATGGTATCTCGATAGGTGGAGTAACATTTAGCCACTAGTGAGTATCCTTACTGGGAAGCATATATATAAAATATGATACTAAAGGTATCTTTGCATGATCCACTGACATTAGTATTCACATTCAAATTTAATGAACAACTGCAGTATCAGTTCATAACGACATATTCGTATCTCGATGAATGTTTACCAAGTTGTTGGATCTTTTCTGGACGACACATTCGTACAATATGACACAAAGATGATCTATACATATTCCAGCGATGCTAGTTTTCACATTCGAATTAATTGAACGACAGTAGTATTGGTTCCCCATAACATATTCATAACTGGATTGGTGAAATAACGTTCACCCAATGGTCAGTGTCTTCCGGGTAGTGTGAGCAACGGGTCCAAATTCCCGGGTCGGTTCCGGGTCCAGTTCCAACCCGGAACTGAACCGTTGCAACAGGTTTCCACACAAAACCCGCTCCTCAAAAGTTAACATTTCTTGCTGCATTCAAGTATTTGAGTTCTGATTGTATCACAACATGAACAATATGTAGATTGTGCAGTTTTAGTCGCTCCTTCACCTCCCGCTTTCGGATTTGCGATCCGACAAGTATTCATTGAGTCGTGATCGAAAATCCGCCAATTTCGCTTAAATTCAGCCATGATTTCACAGCCACTCAACGAATATCAGTCGGATCGCTAATCTGAAAGCGGGGGGTGAAAGAGCGACTAATGCTGCACAATTTACGTACTGATCATGTCATGATACAATCAGAACTCAAATACTTAATTGCAGCGAAAGTTGTAGGAACCGTAAAATGGAACCGCGGTCCAGTTCTAACCCGTCCCCGAGCCCGGTGGGTACCGCTGCATTCCGTGTAACAACCAGGACAGGACCATCCGGTCCGGTTCCAAACCCGGACCGCAGCCGGGTAACCCGGAACCGTTGGTAACACTACTTCCGGGACAGCATCTATATAAACATGATACAAAGATTCTCTTTGCCTGAGCCACCAATACTACACTTCACATTCAAATTAAATGAATGTCTGTAGTATCAGTTCTCAATGATACATTTGTATCTGGATAGATGGATTCACATTTGTCAGGTCGATAGTTGCGTTACTGTGCAGCATATTAATACGATATGATAGTACAATCATGTTTGCATTTTCCAGTGATACCAGTATTCACATTCAAATTACACGAAGTAATGTAGTATCATTTCTCAAAAACATATTCGTATCAGGATAGCTGAAGTGACATTTACCGAGTTGTTAGTATCTTACTGGGCAACATATTTATTGAATATAACACTGAAATTCTCTTTGCATTATCTTGTAATACTAGTATTCACATTCAAATCAAATGAACGACTGTAGTATCAGTTCTCAATAACATATTCGTCTCTGCATCGATGTAGTAACATTTACATAGCTGTTACTATCTTCACTAGACTGCATATATTTAAAATATGATACCAAAATTTCCTTTGCATTATCCACTGATTCTAGTATTCACATTCAAATTAAAAAAATGACTGTGGTATTACTTCTGAAGAATATATTAGTACCTGGATAGCTGGAGTAACATGTACTAAGTTGTTAGTATCATACCGGGACAGATTATTGAAACAATTTGATACCACAATTATTGTTGCATCTGCAATGGATACTGGTATTCACATTCAAAATCAATCAACGATATAGTCGTATCTGGATAGGTGAAGTAACTTTCACTCAGTTGTCAGTACCTTTACTTGATTGCATATCAACACAATATGATAAAAAAATTATACTTTCATTTTCCACCTATTCTAGTATTCACATTCAAATTCAACAAACGAGTATAGTAACAGTTCTCAAGAATATATTCGTATAAGAATAGGTGAGGAAACATTTCTCAAGTTGTTAACTTCTTAACTGGACAGCATATATATTAAATATGATAATAAAATTCTATTTGCATTATCCACTGTTACTAGTATTATAACCAGATTTTCATTCACTAGGTTGAGGTTAAGGCTACAATTCCGACCGGAAAGTTGGATCATTTCAAAAGGGAACTACATCCTCTGTCCAGAAGTTGGGAGTCTATGAATCATCCGGCCGGAAGTTTCAAATTTCTCACAAAAAATTGCTTCATACTCCGACCTGAAGTTGAGAATTGATCCCAGGCAGATTATATTTAATCTTCTGGCCAGGAGGTAATAGTATCTCTCATTGTTGAACTAAGCCTTTCGAGTAGAAACCTCCCAGATTCTGCTAAGTTGATCTCAATTCTCCGGCCGGAGAGTTGAAACTTTCCAAAGAGGAATTGTATTCTCTGACCGGAAATTGAGAAGTTCTTCCAGGCAAGGTAGCATTGAATCTGCAGGCCGGTAGATGATAGATTCTACCAGCGTTGAACTTGGCCTTTTGTGTAGGAAACTCCAATAATCTGCCATGTAGATTTCAATTCACCGGGCGGATAGTTCAAACTTTCCCAAGAAGAATTGCAGTCTCCGACCCCAAGTTGAGAATTTCTCCCTGGCAGGAGGTATCCAATTCTCCAGCCGGAAGTTGATAGTTTCTACCACCGTTGAACTCAGTCCTCCAACTAGAAAGTTTCGAGCTTCTGCTAGGTAGATCCCAATTCTCCGGCGGGAAGTTGGAACTTTCAAATGAGCGCAACATCCTCTGACCAAAAGTTGGTAGTCTATCTAGGCCCAAAAATAATCCTCCTGCCAGATATTGAAACTTTCCCACAAAGCATTGCATTCTCAGGCCAGATGTTGAGGATTTCTCCCAGGCAGGTTGTATTTAATCTTCCGGCCGGTTCATGATAGTTTCTAGCATTGTTGAACTAAGTGTTCCCACAAAAAAGTTCAAGGCGTCTGAAAGATAGATCTCAATTCTCCGGCCTGAAGTTGAAACTTTCCCAAGAAGAAATGCATTCTCCAACCGGAAGTTGAGAATTTCTCCCAGGCAGGTGATATTTAATCATGGGGCAGGAAGATGATAGTGGCCACCATCGTTGAACTCAGACCTCCAACTAGAAAGTGTCTAGCTGAGGCTAGATACATTTCAATTCTCCGGCCGGAAGATGAGACTTTCCCAAACAGAATTGCATGCCCCAACCGGAAGTTCAGAATTTCTCCTAGGCACATAATATATAATCATCTGGCCTGGAAGATAATAGTTTCTACCAGTGTTGAGCTGAGTCCTCCAACTAGAAAGTTTCGAAGTTTCTGCTAGGCAGATCTCAATTCTCTGGGCATAAGTTGGAACTTTTCCAAAGATTACTATATCCCCTGACCAGAAGGTGGGATTCTATCCAATCCTAAAACTAATCCTCCTGCCGGGAGCTGAAACTGTCCCCCAAAGAATGGCATCCTCAGACCAGAAGTTGAGACTGTCTCCCCGGTAGATAGTATTGCATCTTCCAGCCAGGTGGTTGTCAATCTTCCGACCGGAAGTAGTGAGTTCCTACCAGCCTTGAACTCAGTTCTGGGACCAGAAAGTTAATAATTTCTCCCAGACAGAACTCTCTCTTCCGGCCGGAAGTTGGCACTTGGTACCTGGTCTACCAAGGGAGACCACCATATAATCATGTGTGGCATGGTCTAGTTATGGGCGACCATGTGAGGCCTTCTAAATCCTCCGACCAGAAAGTTGAGAATTCCTCCAAGGCAGGTACCGTTCCCAATTCTCCGGCAGGAAGTTGGAGCTTTGTACTTAGGTCTATCAAGAGGACTACCATTAAGTCACATATAGCACAATCCTGTGATGGGCAACTATGTGAGGCTGTGTAAATCCTCCGGCCGGTGATCTGAGGTTTTCTGCTATGCAGGCTGACCTCTATCTTCCGCCCGGAAGATGGCTACTCAACAGAATGACTTTGACAGGCCTGATTCTTCCGCCCGGAAGTAGTAGCCTTACAAGCTAGCCCATAGGTCAGCCAGGATTCTGTACCCAGAAGCTAGACTATGAATCCATGTAACCCCCATTGATGTTCTGGGTTCCAATTTGGGTTCAGGTCAGTGCCCCCAAGTCAGGACTTGGCAGTGAGAAATTATATATTGGCGAATTCTCCGACCGGATGTTGGGATTCGCAATTGACTCTGAAAGTCTTCGATTGAGGTCCCGTTTGGGGTCCTGTTTGGGTCCTTTCGTGTCCTGTTTGGGTCCTGTTCCGGTCATGTTCAGATCCTGGTCGGGTCGTGTACAAATTGCATTGAAGTTCTTAGTTTCATTCTATCAGAGATTTATAAAAACGTTCGCTATAGTGTATAATCAACTTCTGTTCGAGGTCATCTAACACCATCCTGGATCAGTGTAATGTTCATATATACGTGCCATCAAAAGCTCTCCTTCTCTATTGAACTCCATCTTATCGTACTTTCCAATGTTACAGGCCCGCCACCTTCTACTCCCTGGTTCACAAATGAAGATACGTTTCTATCATCATCGTCCGTTATCTGTGGACCTTAGCGATCTATGACATATCTTCCTATATACTCCACTAGGTGTCATACGTCAATAATGTCTACCTTGTGCAACACCTTGTTTAAACCTGGATGGACATTACTGCTGCAGAAATGGAAGATATACATATATATTACGCTACCCATTCCATGAAGTGGGAATGCTGGTGCACGGGACAAAGAGCAATTGGATTGTAGTCTGACTTCTGTCTTGTGGATTTTGGTTTTCAAGATTCTAGAAATGGGTTCTTCTCTTTTTAGGTACTTGAATTTCTTTGCATTAACTGCAGATGATGTACATTTCACTACACTTATTTTGATTAAGGATTGCGAGTATTGCACACAAGACAATCGCGCTCGAGACCACAAGCTGCTTCAGAGCTTGAGACCGGGCATCTTGAGTCCAAATTGATCTTTGTTTCATCCTTTCTTTTGAGCAACAATTATCTATCAACACTCTACAGTTACATTGTACTTCATGTCATCATTTGAAACTGTCTCTTCTGCCTCGTTGCATTCTTCCACCACATTATCCACGTCCACCACGCCAAAGATCTCATCGTTCTCGGGAGCTTTTCCTTCCACGATATACCGTCCGGTGAAATCAATTTCCGGGCTATCTTGAGTAGTATTCTCCGTGCTATCCTGACCGGAACAGGGATTAGTCTGCTTTGAAGCATATTCGTTGTTGTTCAATAATACTGTATTCACTTCAATTAGAGCATGACAGGACCTTAATAACCATCTCTGCTTCCAGGAGAGACAGCTAGATGGCGGAGCTCCCACCCCGCTACCCTTCGTCCCTGCTGACAAAAGAAGGAAAAAGGGAATGAGTGAAAGGAAGCTAGAAAGAACAGATGAAAGAGGGGTATAACCCCATTATCGCCGCCCCCTCCGCACCTGGGATCTGTGCCCGCTCCACACCACCATGTCTTCTGTTTTGGGCGGGAACTTCCCGGCTTCAGTGGCCGCAAGGGAAGTCCATCACCTGTTGGTCGCACTCATGTATGGAAAACAGCTCAGAGGTCTGCACGCATAGGCATCTGCCCGGTTTCCAGCCTGTCACCATTCCCACCCCTTTCCATACTGCTTTCTGCTGGTCTCTCCAACGGCTGCAGTGGTGGAAGAGGTGTTCCCGTGTCTGGGCCGCTGTACTACCTCCACCGCCGCACTCTCAGCATTTGGCGTCCTCTTGATGGCTGAACCGTTTTAGGTAGACTCCAGTGGGTGCATGGCCGGACTTTAGTCGGTAAAAGGTCGCGGCCAGCGATTTCGCGCTTGTCATTGGGATAGGTCTCTTGGTCCCCGCCTTCCTCTTGAGTCTGTGGCTGAAGTGTTTGAACCACTTGTCGGCTTGCCACATCGTCTTGGCTGCTGATCTCCCCTCGGAGATTCGTCCAGCCCTGTTCTTGGCCGCGGAGGATCGCCATTCTATCACAGTGCTTCCGCCTGCATCTCGGCCGAAATTCACCTGATGGTCTGCTTCTTCGTTCCTAGGGATGCAGGATTGCCCTGGGATCCAGTGGATCTCGGTTGTGATGCCGTGGGCGAGGAGAGTCTCCGCCGTTCGGTTCATCCGCCTTGCTACTGTCTGCTACGTATCGGTGCACCGGAAGAGGGGTTTTGTTGTAACTCTTGTTGCTTGCTACTATATGCGTCTGCGTGTCTCGCTGCGAATCACTGTTGTCTGGAGTCTGAGATTGCAGGCGCGGGTGTAAGCCCTGACTCTCTCATAAGTGCACACAGTGGGGTTGTGGGCAGCGCGCCCAGGATGGACCTGGCTTGAAGCATCTTCGTGTTGAATTCCTCGATCTTTGCTTTGATTCGGACTCAGCCCATTTGGAGCAATTCTTTATGTGCTTCATTTAGGTTTGGCATTACCGGGTGCAGCTGAAGAAAATGCAGTATTCGAGCCCAGTACGCCACCATCTTGGCCATGGCAATGCAGTGTGTAGTCAACTTCGATTTTGAAATACTTGGAGAGATTGTTTATGCTGAGCGCGGATAGATGCATGCATATCATTAATCAATCCCTGCTGAGCATTCACCAAGTGTCGGCTATCTCAAGAAACCTGTCAGCCCAAGGAGTGTGTACACTCAACGTAGCAAAATCCTCCGTGAATGGACTAGGACAAGTTTTTACAATCGACACCCGGAGAGTGTTAGGTCACCCTCGGTCACTCGCCTTTACCAGATTACGTCAGGAGCATATCAACGGGTCTCAATTTACCATCGCGGCAATAACGAATAAAATACAACATAATCGCTGATTACAGTTTGAACGATTAAGTCTGATACATTATCCATGGGGCTGCGCCATGGGGTGAAGTTCCGCCAGGAGCCCTGTCACAGCTGGTGGCAGAATCAATTGCACATTGAATTTCGGTATGTATTCATTACTCCTGTAAGAGAAAGCTAATCCACTGTATTCAATAGACAAGCGGTTTGGCTATAATAGGTATTGATTTGGATCATAGATTGTGGAGGCTGCCAAGACCCAAGTAGCAAGTGGTACAATTTACGCAGTAACTCCAGAAGATAGTGGATAACTCAGCTTGGATGAGATAGGCCACCTTCCTTTCACCCAACTCTTGTGATTAATCATAACATCATGCTGGGCATACGTGTTGGGTCAACAGTGGTAAGTTCTGTTGCCATTCTAAATTTGAGAAGTCAACTGCTCCCAGGAATCCTGAACGAAACTCGAATGGACAATACTCCGACAACCCCCAAATGGGATCAGATCAACGCTCTTCGGGAGTTCAGGAGCAGAAAGAAGACATCAGACATTGAGATTGTGGCGATTAGCATTGAGAGAGCCTGTGTTACTTGGCAAGGTTATAATACTGCAGGAGTGTTCCTGATGGATATCAACGCAGCCTTCCCAAGAGGAGGTTGCTCAACATTTCAAAGGCAATGTGATCAACAGCAATCTTGTGAGAGGAACCAATGGCATCCAAAATGTCAGGACTGTCAAATTAGCATTGGAGGGAAACACAGTTGGGATACAATCTGTGGAGAGACGAATTTCTCACGGAGAGATGTGAATCATACAGCTAGGCAGCTTAAGCAGTGTGCTGCCGACACGATCGGGCTGCCATCTCAATAGTCCGTACCTACCAGGCCAGCATTGATACTTACGCGGGGCTACGGCAGTAAAATTCAGCTTCAGACCGCTCGGTCCTGAGTGTTTGTGCAGTCATGGGAACGAAGAAGTATATTGGCAAATGAACGCAATCCGTGAAGGAGGCGAAAGCACAGTGTAAGTAGAAACCTGGGTCTCAACAGCAAATCGATCAAGAAGGATCCGTGAATAGCGAACAGCGACAAAATCTCACTGCACATATCCGAGGGAAACATGAGAGGAAGCAGTGATTGACTACATTGCAGCCACTGTGGTCGGGGTGTTCTCATGCCTAGGAGTGTACTGAGCAGTGTTTCGTTTGGTTCCTCCTGTTTCAGGTGTGACCATTAATTTGCTTTTACTTCATTTCTTTAAAGGGAATAAGCGGTAGAAGGATAGAAAGAGGGGAGCAGCTCGTACCTAGCTAAACATCCGGAGGAGTTGATGTGATTTCCATTCACTAGTTAGAGTGAATGCAGAAGGATTGAAACAAACTAGGTCAATCAGCTAGGTGTAATGTCAATAAGAAAAATGGGAAGTTATATTAGAGCTGCTGATCCATTCTATTGATTAACGATTTACTTTGCACCAAGTTCCACAAGTTCAGGACTTGTTAGTTCAGAATTATATATACAGGAAATCCTCCAGCCAGAAGTTAGAGCTTTCTAATCAACCTTGTAAGTCTCTGGAAGCATGCACAAGAGCAAGCAAGCCCAAGAGCAAGTGTCGACTGGGCCGATAGGCGAGGTCTAGCTTTCGACACTTCATCAAGCCAAGCGGCACTCTTCACATGCAGATGAGGCCACCAGAGACACCTCCGGCCGAAGCTCATTGCAAAGACAAGCGCGCGAGATGGCTTGGTCAAATTTATCAAACAAGCGACTAGGTGGCTGGGAGATTGGATGGATGCCCACCTGATATTCAAGGAGCATCTCAATCGCTGTATGAAGATGGCTACAGCTGCAGAAGCATGTCTCCTGTCACTCAAAAAACCTTATGCAGTTGTACCAGCAGGCGTGTGAGCCGTCCAGGTAGCACATTTCATAGCGTGGCTAGCAGACATGTGTGAGGGATTCAAATTGAAGAAGCTGCATGACGACCCCACCTCTGGCGCACCATTATGCAGAGTAGTCAAGAAAGAGCACGAACGCAGCTGGACAGCAGAAACCATGTGCTGGCCAGACCCTGGTAGGAGCCAGCAGTCAAGACTATCATACTGGACAACATGGTTGCAGCTAAGAGAGCCGCCAAACAACCAGCGAGAGACAAGGAAGGAAAACCGGGATCAGGTGTCTCGGTGTGGTGGACAGATGGCTCTCGAACGGACGACGGGAGAGTGGGAGCCGCAGCGCTCTTATTACACGGAGACAGTTCAATAGTCTACTGGAGCTACTTTGGGACAGGATGAATGGAGTAATTTAACGCAGAGCTGTGGGAATTCGGAATTGCACTTCCCAAGTCCGACGATACATAGTACGCATGCGACTATACACCTCGGCCGCGTACAGAGCCAGACGGATATCTGAGTGACAATAAACGGCGAAGGCACAGTGGGAGGCCTCCAAGTGCAGCAAGCTCTGCAGTGACTGACTGAAAGGCAAGGCCGCACGCAAGAGACCCATCCCAATGACAAATGTGAAGTCATTGGCAACCAGGTTCTAAAAACCAAAGCCCAGGTATGCACCGACAGGAGTATACCTGGAATGCTTCAGACACCGAGAAGATGACCAGTGCTTGTGGTGTGGTGGAATGACAGCCCTGACACAGTAGCACCTCGTTTGCCACTCCAGCCAATCGAAAGAAGAACAGCAGGAGCTATGGAGACAGGTTGGGAAGGCGATAGGCGGGAAAGTGACCAGATTACAGAATATCCAGATCTCAAAACTATACTCCATGGAGTCATGTGTTCAGGCGGTGATGGACTTACTAGCAGCGACCGACAGTGGACAGTTCTCGCACTAGCAAATTACTTCCTGGAGATTGACGAGACGGTCTTCGTTCTCTTCCTTTCCTATTTCATTTCTTATCCCCTTTGCCAGGTGAGCTTTTGGGTAGGGTCAGTCTCTTATTGTTTTCATCTGTCAGCAGGGATGAAGGGTAGTGGGTGGGGATCTCTGCCACCATCACCGGCCCGCCAGGAGGCGGAGGGAAATTTGGTTCTATCATACTCTGGTGAGAGTGAATACAGTATGAATAAAACAAACAAACAAACTGTTCCTTTAAGGTGTTATTTGGGTCATGTTCTCAAGCCAACAGAGCTTTTATTGATTTCCATACCCGCGGACCAGATGGGGAATTTTGTATCGTTCTGATACAAGCCCAGTTTGGGATATTCAGATGGTCGCTATTCAATCCCCGTTCGGGAATATGGTATCGTTTCTATTCAACACCCGTTCGGGGCTCGTTCAAATTGCATTCAGGGTTTTTAGGCACACCTGCTTGGGAATCCTCTCTCTCGAAGTTGGCGCACTATTTAGATAACGTCTCTATCCAGGTCTTGTTTGGGACCTTTTCAAAGTTATTCAATTTCTTCGTGCCCAGTTCAGCAACATGACTCGCTCAGACATGTAAGCCCATTCGATCACATTTGGGGCAATTGAGGGAGCACGATCCACGGCATGTAAATGATGGCCCGCCAGGAAGTGTTCAACTGCACTGCAGTTGGCCCAACAAACTGTTACGAGGTAACCAAGCCAGGCTTCCCAATTGTCTGATCGATCGCTAGTCTATCAGGCCCAACCATCGCCATTCAGGGCATGGTATACGTAGTTACCTAGAGCCCTTGGCGGGGATCTTGCTGGCCCTGGCGGAGGTTAATGCTCCGTATCTCGGGGTTTTTTACATTAAAAACCACTCATTGCATAATGAATTATATGGCATAAATTTCTCTTATCTCAATACTAGACATTGGAACCTTGTAACTGGTCTAGATGAGCAAAATTGCAATGAAGGCTAGTCACTAGTATAGCACTCGCTTCATTCGAATATCACTCGGTTTCGCGTGGCACTGTTTCAAAATCTCTCGGCCTGACCAATCGCGGTCCGGGATCGGGCAGCCATATTCCCACTCCGGATGGACTTTAAGGAAGCCAGAGTGAAGCTACTTGAGTGCTTACCGATCTCGTCACTTTGCTGGGGATGTTGGTTTAGATAGCGTCGTTTCAAAGCTGCCACTGGCCAGACTATGCTATTGAGATTGCTGCCAGGAACAATATCCAGTCAAGTGGGCAGTTTAACAATCAACTTCAGGGTAGATTTTGCACTATTGTGCGAAAGACTCCCTGCCTTTTACCATCGCGTGCCCAATCAGCCATGTACAATCAGCATCAAGATCTCCCTTGCTCTAAAACTTCATCTCATCATACATTCTAATGTCACGGAGGCCTGCAACCTTTACTCTCCACTGTACCCATGATCCATCAAAAGCAAAAAAATCATTGGAAAGTAACGGATGAGGAAAAGAAAATCCTAAATAGTGCTGCAGTTGAATGTATAAAAGCTTTGACCATCTGCAACCTATCTTCTTGATCATGCGGCAGTTCCTTCGTTTCAATATTTGATCCCCGATCTTACATTGTTGCCTTCTTCTCCCGGTGTTCCACTCGTTCTTGTGAGTCGATGCCCAAAATAGGTTCCATGAGTGATGAGTTCCGGTCAGGAACACCTATGAATGATCTGCAAGAAAGTAAAACCCCCGTATCTGGTATTGGATATTCCGTATTCAGGGATTCCAATGTACCAAGAGGTCACTTTTTCTGAACAGCTGTTTGAAGTCGTCGCTTTATTGTTTCCTTTTTCTGAACTTTTGCCGTCCTTTTAATTTTCTCCATTGGTTCTCGGTCAGGCTGAGTGTTGTGAAGCGGAACATGTCAATCAGGGTTTTAGTGGCCAAGATATCTCAGGAATCCTTAGAGTTCATTGATGTTGCGCTGTTGAATCAGTAAAACTGCAACCATCTTCAACCAATTTTGTCGATTGTATCATCCCGCCATATCCTTCATAGCTTCCAAAATAGCATCCAATTCTGCACCAAATTTTAGGCATTGATTGCGATGATCTGCTTTACTCCACTCAGGCTGACGGTGAAACAATACAGGAAAATACAGGCAAAGCAAAGGTCGAGGAAAAGAAACATATAGAGCAACCACTTCAAACAGCAGTTCCGAAAAAGCGATCTCTTGGTACATCTGGAACCCCGCATGCATGTAGGGAGGTTTCTTCGCATATGCCACCATGTCTTCTTCCACTTTCCCTTCATCTTCCAAATGACAGCACATCCTACCCATTCCTCTTCCAATTTCAATATATCCGTAGACCCAACCAATACATCAACAGCACCGCACTCGGGATCCAGTACAGCTGCTCTCAAGGTTCCCAGGGTGTACTTTTGAAGGTTCTTTTCCAGATATTGGCGTTTCGAAAAGCAGAGTGATCTGAAATTGAATGTTATACATCTGAGTGCGATGTTCAAGGGTAAACCAATTATTGACTGCAAGTTTTGATGACGGACTGGATGGAACTGAATATTATTGAGGACAACAGATAGAAGAAACTATTATCCCCTCTGGTTCAACTTGCGCATGAAAGGATTGAATCATTCCACTTCCAGTGTCCACGACTGGATATTGGATTGGGAAAGACAATGCCATCCGAGTCGATTGTCGGATGTGCCAGTTGCAATGACCAGGTGATGCCACTCAAGAAATAACTAGAACCAAAGTAGAACACAGAAGGAAATCGAGAGAAGTCGGCGAGAGCAGAAAAATATTCAGGAATCATGAATATGGCGATGTCGGGCAACAGTTGGGTGATAGTCCAAGTATTATGCTGCTGGACAGATTGAAACTCGATGCCTAACGATGAGTTGTAGTCAAACCTAATTAATTGGATGATCCAGTCGAACGCACCTGTCGGGAGTTTTTGGCCTCATACTGGCTTTGGAAGTATATTAAGCCTCTTCCTGAAAACCCAAGCTAGCTTGAACATACTGGTGTTGTCTGACGATTCATCCAGTGAGATTCATAGGTCGAAGTGTCGAACTTGGTGGTGTAGATAGACAAGATTATCGGGAAGGTCCCGATGAATGATGATTTCCACTTGTCGGGTACTGTATGGCCAACACAGGTTTCGAGTGCTAGGTACCTAGGTATATGGAGTAGTGCAGGTCATGCAACCTGCAACTGCATGCTTTGTGTTGCATGCATGTTACACCGCCATAGCATGCAGTTACAAGGGGTGCAACAGGCCTCTGACCTTCCATAGCATGCAGTTGCACGGGGCCTGACCTGCTGCCATAGCATGCAGTACTGGGATCTGACCAGCAACCATAGCATGCAGTACAGGGGTGTGAACTACTCCTGCCTATCTGGGATGCATTCAGTCTAACCACCCACACTAAAAATTATCTCCAGCCTTGATGAGACTCAATCACATACTGTACTATTTCTCCACAATTGCACAATAGAGAGAAGAAATAATTGAAAGAGATTAGAGATAAGTATGAAGAGAGCATGATAACAAAATTTCAGACTGAGATTTGCATTATTGATTGAGTAGTAGCTGACTATGCCCAGGAACAGGGAAAAATATAACAAAAAAATGCGACAGGGGTTGAGGTGATGTGAATCCCCACCCAAAATATATCTTGGCAGCTCAAAGTTTCCCCATTTTTGCTGCTCTGATGAATCAACAATTACATCATAGAGAGTGAAAATACATACAAGGAATCGAAGACAACTATGAAGAAAAGCTGCTCACAAAGTTCCAGGGTGAATATCATATTATTTGTTGAGTTGTTGTTGAATTGGGATTGAAAGATGAAACAAAATACTAAACAATGCCACAGGGGATAGTATAGGGTAGCAATCCACTTTACATATATCCTTCCAGCACTGATGGCTCCACACTCCAGCAGGAACTATGCGTCTACGGTGGTACAATAGAGAGAATTACTGAATTGATAACTTTACAGGCAAATATGAAAAGAAGCTGTTAAGGAAGTTTTGGACAGATTTTAGCATTTTGGTTGAGTTGTGGTGATTGTTGCCATGAAGCATGGAAGAAAATACGAAAAAATCTGACCGGTAGCCAGATGTCGCATTTGGCAGCATACATAATTCTGGCATCTTATTGTAAAAATAGGTTGTCCATAGAAGATACCAACAGCTTCGTAAATGTTTGTCCAGCTATCACAATATCAATATGTCTTTCAGTACTTAAACTACAGTGATCGTTATAGTTTGAATTTGAATACTAGTATTGGAGGATAATGCAAAGATAATTCTCCTACCATTGTTAACAAACCATTCTCCAGAAAAGATACAAAGAAATGTGTAAATGTGTCTCCACCTATCCAGATGAAACTATATCATTCAAAACTGATACTACAGTCGCTCATTCAATTTCAATTTGAATACTAGTATCAGTGAATAATGCAAAGGTACTTTTCGAATGATATTTTATAAATGAGATGTCTAGAGAAGTTAATGTAAACTCGGTAAATCGTAAACCACATTTCCAAATACGAATATGTCATTGAGAACTGATACTACAGTCGTTCATTCAATTTGACTGTGATTACTAGTATCAGTGGATAAAGCATACATAATTTTGGTATCATATTGTATAAATATGGTGTCCAGAAATGACACTAACCTGTTGGTAAATGATGCTCCACCTATCCAGATACCAAGATGTAGTTTAGAACTGATATTATGATCATTAATTCAATCTGAATGTTAATACAACTATCAGTTGTCAATGTAGGCATCATCAGAGTATTATACAGTAAATAGTAGTATATGTTGTGCAGAGGTGATACCACAGTCTTTTTATCAATATAAAAGTGAATACTAGACAGTATCAGTGGATAATGCAAAGAGAATCTTAGTATCATACATTGTAAATATGCTGTCCAGTAAAAATACTAACAACTAGATAAATCTTACTCCACCGTTGCAGATATGAATATATCGTTGAGAACAGAGACTACAGATGTTCATTTAATTTGAATGTCAATACTTGTCTCAGTGCATCATGCAAAGAGAATTTCATTATAATATTTAATCTATATGCTATCCAATAAGATACTAACAACTGGGTAAATGTTAATTCACCTGTCCATCCATGAATATCTGGTTGTGAACTGATACCAACGTCATTCATTTGATATGAATATCATTCCAAGTATGATTTGAAACTGCCGATAAAACATTGATATCACATTCAATGGATCTGCTGCTCGGTGGTGATACTCACGATGTGGTAAATGTCACTATACCTATCTAGATACCAATATGCCGTGGAGAAGTTATACTACAGTCGTTTATTTAAGTTGTATGTCAATAGTTGTATCATTGGATCACGCAATGAGAATTTCAGTATCATGATTTATATATACACCATCAAGTGAGATAATGAAACGTGGTAAATGATATATCACCTGTCCTGACTCGAATATGTTGTTGGGAACCTATACTACAGTTGTTGATTTCATTTCAACGTGAATACTAGTACCTGTGGACAATGCCAAGAGTGTTGCAGTATCATATTGTACAAATAAACCGTCCAGTCAAGATACTAACACCTTGGAAAATGTTACTCTACATGTCCTGATACGATTTGGTCGGTGAGAATTTATACCACAGTCGTTCGTATAATTTGAATGTGAATACTAGTAACAGTGAATCATACAAAGACAATTTCAGTATCGCATATTGTGTATATGCTTTCCACTAAGATACTGACAACATGGTAAATCTCACTTCACCTATCTAGATACGAATATGTCGTTCCAAAATAATCCTACAGTTGGTCATTGGATTGGACTGTCAATACTAATATCAGTGGATCATGCCAAGATAATTTTTCAATCATATTCTATATATATGCTGTTGAGTAATGATACTCCCCAGTTGCTAAATGTCACTCCACCTATCCAGATGTAATTATTTCATTCATAACAGATAACTCAGTTGTTCATATCATCAGAATTTGAATAAATTCATCCGGGGATAATTCGAAGACTCTTTTCGTATCGTATGGTATAACTATGTTGTCCAGTATTGATACTAACCACTTGGTAAACCATACTCCACCTACCCAGAAACCAATATGTCATTCAGAACCGATACTATAATCATTCATTCAATCTGAGTTTGAATATCAATATCTCTGGATTATGTAGGCAACATTCCAGTATCATACAATAAACAGTAGTATATATTGTTCAGAAATGATAACACAGTAATTGCTTTAATTTGAATGTGAATACTAGTATCAGTGTATAATGCTAAGAGAATATTGCTATCATATTGTATAAATATGCTGTCAAGTAAAGATACTAACAACTTGTTAAATATTACTCCACGTATCAAGATACGAATATGTTGTTCAGAACTGATTCTACTGTCGTTTGTGTAATTATAGCCAGATTTTCAGTCACTGCATTGAGGTTAAGGCTACACTTCCGGCCGGAAAATTGGAACTTTCAAATTTCGAACTATATCTTCAGACCAGAAATTCGGGGTCTATGAATCCTCTGGCCGGAAGATGCAACTTCCTCAAGAAGAATTGCATCTTCTCCGACTAGAAGTTTAGAATTACGCCCAGGGAGATTATATCGAATCTTCCGCCGGGGAAATAATAGTTTCTACCACTGTTGAACGAAGTCTTTCACATACCAAGCTCTCCCATTTTGCCAGGTAGATCTCAGTACTCCGGCCGGATAGTTGAAACGTTCCCAGGAGGATTTGCATTCTCCAACCAGATGTTGAGAATTTCTCCAAAGCAGATTGAATTTAATCTCCCGGCTGGGTGATAACAGTTTCTACCAGTGTTGAACTAAGTGTTTTCAGTAGAAAGCTCCAAGTTTCTGCTAGGTTGATCTCCATTCTCCGGCCGGAAAGTTGAAACTTTCCCCAGAGGAATTGTATTCTCCGACCGGATGTTGAGAATTTCTCATAGGCAGATAGTTCTTGATCTTCCGGCAAGGAATTAATGGTTTCTATCACTGTCGAACTAGGTGTTTCTAGTAGATAGCTCCAAGATTCTGGCAAGTAGATCTCAATTCTCCAGCCGGAAAGTTGAAACTTTCCCAAGAGGAATAGCATTCTCCAACCGGAAGTTGAGAATTCCTCCTGGGCAGGTAGAATTGAATCACCTGGCCGGAAGATGTTTGTTTCAACCAGTGTTGAAATCAACCTTTGGAGTAGAAAACTCCCAGTTTCCACTGGGTATATTTCAATTCCCCGGCTGGAAAGTTGAAACTTTCCCAAGAAGAGTTGCATTCTCCCACCGGAGGTTGAGAGTTTCTCCCCGACAGATTCCAATTAATCTTCTGGCCGGGATGTATCAGTTTCTACCAGTGTTGACCTAAGTCTTTCGAGTAGAAAGCTCCCAGATTCTGACAGGTAGATCCAAATCCTCTGGCCGGAAAGTTGACACTTTCCAAATGGGAATTGCATTCTCCGGCCGGAATTTGTGCTTTTCTCCCAGCCAGGAAACATTGAATGTTCCGGCCAGAAGATGATACCTTCTACGAGTGTTGAACTAAGCCTTTCGAGTAGAAAGCTCCCTGTTTCGGCTATGTAGATTTCAATTCTCCGGCCAGAGGGTTCAAACATTCCCAAGAAGAATTTCATTTTCCGATCGGAAGTTGGGAATATCTCTGAGCCAGGTAGTATTCAATGTTCTGGCCGGATAATGATAGTTTCTACCAGCGTTGATCCCAGTTGTCGGACTAGAAAGTGTAGAGCTTCTGCTAGGTCTATTTCAATTCTCCAGCCAGGATTCGGAATTTTCAAATGACCACAACATCCTCCGACCAGAAGTTGTCCATCCATCCAGACCGAAAAACGAATCCCCAGGCCAGAAGTTGCGACTTTGCCCCAAAGAATTGCATCCTCCAACCATATGTTGAGAATTTCACCCAGGCCAATTTCAATTAATCATCCGGCCAGAGGATGACAATATCTACCAGCGTTGAACTCAGTCTTCCGACTAGAAAGTTCCGAACTTCTGCTTGATAGATCCCAATCCTCCGGCCAGAAGTTTAAACTTTCCCAAGCAAAATGGCATTCTCCGACCGGAAGTTCAAAATTGCACCAAGGCAGTTACCGTTTAATCATCCGACCGGAAGATGATAGTTGCTACCAGCGTTAAACTAAGCCTATCGAGTAGAAATCTCCTAAGTTCTGCTAGGTAGATCTCAATTCTCCGGCCGGAAAGTTGCAACTGTGCCAAGAAGTATTGTATTCTCCGATCGGAAGTTGAGAATTTCTCTCAGGCATATAGTATTGATTCTTCCGGCCGGAAGGTGATAGTATCGGCCAGCTCTGAACTCAGTCATTCAACTGGAAAGTTTCAATCTTCTGCCAGGCGGAACTAAATTGTCCCGCCAGAAGATGAATCTGTCCCTAGAGGAATTGCATATTCCCCGATCCGAAGTGGGGAATGTCTCCCAGGCAGGCTATATTTACACTTCCGGCCGCAATATCAAAGTTTCTACCAGGGTTGAACTGAGTCTGCCGACTGGAGTGTACTGCTCTTCTGCTAGGTAGAGCTCAATACTCCAGCCGGAAGTTGGAATTCTCCAAAGCGGAATGGCATTCCCATACAGGAAGCTAGGAATTTCACTTAGGGAAATGGTATTGAAATCTCCGGCCGGAAGGTGATAGTATCTGCCAACTTTGAAATCAGTTTTTCAACTAGAACATTCCGAGCTTTTGATAGGTAGAGCTCAATCCTCCGGTCGGAAGTTGAAACTTTCCCAAGAAGAAATGCCTTCTGCTACAGGAAGTTGAAAATTTCTCCCAGCTACATAGTATTTGATCATCCGGCTGGAAGATGCTAGTCTCTGCCAGCTTTGAACTCAGTTCTCAAAATAGAAAGTTGAGAACGTCTGCTAGGTCAAGCTCAATCCTCCGGTGGGAAGTCGATGGTTGGTACCTCATCAACCACGAGGGACCGCCATGAAGTTGTATATGACATGATCCAGTTACAGTTAACCATATGGGACATTCTAAATCCTTCGACCGGAATGGTGAGCATTTCTCTCTTCGAGAAAGGAAACCTCCGGCCGGACCTCCAATTTTGGTACCTAGTGCAGCAAAGAGGTCAACCATGAGGTTGCGTATGACAAGGTCTAGGTGTGAAACAGTATGTGTGACTTGCTGAATCCACCAACCGAAAAAATCAGAATTATTCACACCCAGGTGGTAGTGAATCTTCCGACAGGTAGATGTGAGTTTCAACCAGCCTGGAACTCAGTTCTCTAAACAGAGGGTTGATAATTTCTCCTAGCCAGGACTCTCTCTTCCGGCCGGAAATTGGCATTTGGTACCTAGTCTACGAAGTGAGACCACCTAGATCTCACGTGTGGCATGGTCCAGTTAAGGGGGACCATATGAAACTTCCTGAATCCTCCGCCCGGAAGTTGACAGTTTGACACCTGGTGTAGCAAGAGGACTACAATGATGCCGCAGATGGCAAGGTCTAGTTATGGATGACTATGTGTGACCTGCTCAATCGTCCAACCGAAAAGATGAGAATTATCCCCAGCCAGGTGGAAATCAATCATCCGACCGGAAGTAGAGAGTTTTTACCACCCTTGAACTCAGTTCTGTGACCAGAGGGTTGATAATTTCTCCCAGCCAGAACTCTCTCTTCCGGCCGGAAGTAGGCACTTGGTACCTGGTCTACGAAGGGAGACTACCAAACAATCACGTGTGGCATGGTGTAGTTATGGGCAACCATGTGTGAGTTTCTGAATTCTCTGCCCGGAGAGTTGAGACTATCTCCAAGGCGGGTATCGTCATACATTTTCCGCCCGGATATTGAACCTTGGTAATTTGGTTTATCAAGACGGCCTCCCTAAAGTCATATATAGCACAGTCCGGAGAGGTGCAACTGTCTGAGACTTTTTAGATCCTCTGTCCGGTGATTTGATGCGTTCTCCTACGCAGGCTGAACTCTGTCTTCCGCCCGTAAGGTTGCTACTCAACAGAATAACCTTGCCAGTCTTGAATCTTCCGCCCGGAAGTTGCAGCCTTACAAGCTGGCCTATAGGTGAGCCAGATTCAGTACCCGGATGTTGGACTTTGAATCTATGTAACCCCATTCATGTTCTGGGTTCCAATTCAGGTTCAGGTCAGTTACTCCAATTCAGGACTTGGCAGTGAGAAATTATATATTGGGGAATCCTCCAGCTGGAAGTTGGCATTTGGAATTGGCTCTGGAAGTCTTCCATGGAGGTCTTGTTCGGGTCCTGTTCAGTTCCTGTTCAGATTCTGTTCGGGTCTGGTTGAGGTCCGCTTCGGATAATGTTCTGATCCTAATCTGGGTTCATTCAAATCTCATTGAAGTTCGTAGTTTCATTTCTTCAGAGATTGTCAAACTGTTTGCTCTAGTTTGAATTCAAGTTCCGTTCGCAGTCATCCATAACCAACCTTGATCCTGGTATAGTTCTTATATACACGCCATGAAAGGCTCTGCGTCTCTATCGAACCCCTTCTTATCGTACTTTCCACTGTCATCCGCCTGCCATCTTGAATCTCTTGTTCAGACATGAAGATACATTTCTATCATTGTCGCCTTTTATCCTTGGATGTTAGCGCTTTATGACATAACTTCCTATGTACTCCGCTAGGTGTCATACGTCTACATTGGCTCCCTTCTGCAACAGCTTGTTTACACCGGGAAGGACATTACTAATGAAGATATACAAGATATACATATGGATTACGCTAACCAAACCATGAAGTGCGAATGTTGGAGCACGGGACAAAGAGTATTTGGATTCTAGTCTGACTTCTGTTTCTTCAATTCTGGTTTTCCAGATTCTAGCAGTAGGTTCTTCTGATATCAGATACTGGAATTTCTTTTCATTAACTGCAGATGAAGTACATTTCACTCCGCTTATTAGGATTGGGTCTTGCCAGTATTGCACACAAGACAATAACACTGGAAATCACAAGCTACATAGTAGTTTGAGAGCGGGCATCTCGAGTGCAATTTGATGCTTGTTTCATACTCACCTTCGAGCAGCAATTATCACTCAGCGCTGTACAGTCACATTGTACGCCATGTCGTCATTTGAAACTGTCTCTTCTTCCTCGTTGCCCTCTGCCTCCACATAGTCCACCTCTATCTCTACAATGATGTCATCCTTGCCGGATGTTTTTCTTTCCGCGATGACCAGTTCTGTCTAATCAATTCCGGGGCTAGCTTGAGTAGTACCCTCCGTTTGTTCCTCAGGCGAAGCAGGATCAGTCTGCTTTGGAGCATCTTCATCGTCGTCGTTTAAACATACTGTATTCACTCTACTTGGGGTATGACAGGACTTTGATCACCCCCTCCGCCTCCGGCCGAGCAGGCTAGATGGCAGAGCTCCCCCCCGCTACCCTTCGTCCCCGCTGACAAAAGAAAGATACAGAGAAACAGAGAAAGAAAGAAAGAAGATAGATAGGAAGAGGGGTATAACCCCATTATCAGAGCCCCCTCCACAACTGGGCTCTGCGTCCACTCCATACCCCTATGTTGTTCCATTCGAGCGGGAACTTCCCGACTTCAGTGGCCGCCAGGAAGTCCATCACCGCTTGGTCTCATCTATGGAAACCAGCTCAGAGATTGGCATGTGTCGGCATGTGCCGCTTTCCAGCCGGTCACCATTCCCACCGCCCTGCCGAGTGCTTTATGCTGGTATCGCCGCCGGCCGCATTGGCGGAAGAGGTGTTCCCGCGTCTCGGCTGCAGTCCTGGCTCCACCGCCGCCACACTGACAGAATTTGTCGTCCTCTCGATTGCGGAACCATTTTAGGTAGACTCCAGTCAGTGCATGCCCGGACTTTTGTCTGTAGAACCTGGTGGCCAGAGATTTGGTGCTTGTCATTTGGATAGGTCTCTTGGTCCCTGCTGGGCCCTTCAGTCTGTCACCGAAGTGCTTGCTGAACTTGTCGGCATCACACTTCGTCTTGGCTGCTGATCGTCCCATGGAGTATTGTCCAGCCCTGTTCGAGGCCGACGTGGATGGCGGTTACGTCACAGTGATTCCCATTGCAGCTCGGGCCGAATTCGCCTGCCAGTCTGCATCATCGTTATCAGGGATGCCGGAGTGCCCTGGGACCCAGTGGATTTCAGCTGTGATGCAGAGGGCGAGCAAAGTCTGCGCCCTTTGGTTCATCTGCCTGGCTAGTCTCGGCCCTGGGACCGGCTCCAGGTGTGCCGTCCACCGAATCGCGGCCTGTGAGTCGCTGAAGACTGCCACTGGCATCACTGCATGCTTTTGGAATGATTTCTGTTCTCAATCATAACATCAACTGCAAGACTGATCGCACACAGCTTGGCGATGAAGACCTCCATATGTCCAGTGCCCAGATAGCTGCGGTGGGACCTCCAGTGATGGCCGTGATTGCACACTGTTGCCCTTTCCACTCAGCTATTGTCTGAACACGACCCGTCTGTCCACCACATCCAGACCCCTGCTGCAACGTTTGTTTCTTCCTCACTCACCCAGCACTGCGAGGAATCCTTAGCAGAGGTCGTGTCATCCAGAATGGTGGTCCTGACCACTGATTCTTCGCCAGGGGCCGGCAAATTCATGTCTTCAGTTGTCCGGCCGTGCTCATGCTCTTCTTTGCCTGCTCTTCATATCAGTGCACTGGAAGAGGGGTTTCAGTGTAACTCTTTTATTTGATAATACATGCGTCTGCTAGTCTCGCTGCGAATCGCTGTTGTCTGGAGTCTAGGATTTCATAGGTGGGTGTAAACCCTGACTCTCCCGAAAGTGCACCCCGTGGGGTTGTGTGCAGCGCGCCCAGCATGGACCTGGCGTGAAGCATCTTCGTTTTGATCTGCTCAATGGTTCTTTTGATTCGGACTAAGCCCATTTCGAGCATTTCTTTATGTGCTTCATTTATGATTGATAGCACTGGATGCAGCTGTCGAAAATTTGGTATTCGTACCCTGTTCGCCACGATCATGGCCATGGCAATGCAGTGTGTACCCACCTTTGATTTTGAACTACTTGGAGTGAGTTGTATATGATGAGCGGGGATAGATGCATGGATATCATCGATCAATCACTGCAGAGAATTCACCAAGTGTCGGCTCTCCCAAGAAACCTGTCAGCCCATGGTGTGTGTATACTCCAAGTATCAACATTCTCTGGGAATAGACTAGAACAAGTTTCACACTTGACTGCCGAATGTTGTTAGGTCACCCTCGATTACACGTCTTTAGCAGAATACATTAGGAGCATATCCACGGATCGTATAATACAATTGCCCCAATAATGAATAAAATACACCGCAATTGCTGATTACAGTTTGAACAATTCAGTCTGATATGGTATCCATGGGGCTGCGCCATTGGTGAAGTTCCGCCAGGAGCCCTGTCACAGCTGGTGGCAGTATCAATTGCACATTGAATTTCACTGTGTATTCATTACTTCTACAAGAAAAAGCTAATCCACTGTATTCAATAAACAAGCTGTTTGGGTATAATAGATATTGATTTGGATTATAGATTGTGGAGGCTGCCAAGACCCAATTAGCAAGTGGTACAATCTACGTATTAACTCCAGAGGATAGTGGTTAACTCAGCTTGGATGTTATAGCCCACCTTCCTTTCACCCAGCTCTTGTGATTAATCATAACATCATGCCGAGCATACGTGTTGGGTCACTAGTGGTAAGTACTGTTGCCATTCAAAATATGATGTGTCAACTGCTCTTAGAAATCCGGAAAGAAATCCAAAGGGACAATCCTCCGACAACCCACAAATGGGATCAGATCAACCCTCTTTGGGAGTTCAGCAGCCGGAAGAAAGGATCAGGAATTGACACTGTGGCGATTCGCATTGAGGGAGCCTGTGTTACGTGGAAAGGTTATAATACTGCAGCAATGTTCCTGATGGATATCAACGCAGCCTTCCCAAGAGGAGGTTGCTCAACAACCTTGTAAGTCTCTGGAAGCATGCGCAACAGCAGGCATGCCCAAGAGCAAGCATGCGCAAGAGGAAGCATGCGCAAGAACAAGCATGCGCAAGTGCAAGTGTCGTCTGGGCCAATAGCCGAGGTCTAGTTTTCGACACTGCAAAAACTGAAGTGGCACTATTCACATGTTGACGAGGCCACGGGAAACACCTCCGGCCAAAGCCAACAGCAAAGACAAGAGCGCCAGATGGATTTGTCAAATATATCAAAGAAGCGACTAGGTGGCTGGGGGATTGGATGGACGCCAACCTGACATTCAAGGGGCATCTCAATTGCTGTATGAAGAAGGCTAAAGCTGCAGAAGCATGTCTCTTGTCACTCGAAAAACCTTATGAAGTTGTACCAGCGGGCGTGAGAGCTGTCCAGGTAGCACGTTTCATAGCGTTGCTTGCAGACGTGAGTGAGGCATTTAAACTGAAGAAGGTGCATGACTACCCCACCTCCGGTGCACCGTTATGCAGAGTAGCCAAGAATGAACACGAACGCAGCTGGACAGCAGAGACCATGTGCTGGCCGGACCCTGGTAGGAGCCAGCAGTCAAGACTCTAATACTGGACGACAAGGTTGCAGCTAAGAGAGCAGCCAAACAATGAGGGAGAGACAAGAAAGGAAAAGCGGGATCAGGTGTCTGGATGTGGTGGACAGGTGGCTCTCAAACGGACGACAGGAGAGTGGGAGCAGGAGCGCTGTGATTAAATGGAGATGGTTGGACAGTCTATATCAGCAAAATGTATTCTGGTCACTGGGATCCTCTGGGAGTATCTGAGAGTTGTCAGACCAGATCCCAGGGTGGTCAAATCCCAGAGTTTACTGGCCCGATGAAGTGGACTTCAGGTGCACAAGGGATCACCTGGGTGCCCCAACCACAAGCCTGGGAACGCCGACGACCAACCTGGGAGCACCAGGGAGTGCCGACCACAAGCCTGGGAGCGCTGACCACAAACCTCGGAGCACGTCCTATCACTGTAGAGCAGTCTCGGAAAACATCATCTTCTTCGGGAACACTGCGGTGTGCCTGGTAATCATTGCAACTGCTTATTGTTCAACGATTTTTAAAACTCATGAATTCAGTTTCTGTTCTCATTCATGCATCTATGTTTTTATATAGCTACACATCTACACATGGTATATCTGGACTGGCTGCTAGCGGTGCTTCGGTGCAATGGGAGGTGCGCCTGAGGATGGCGATCGTGTGTACTCAGATATACACTCCGAGGACGTGATCGACCGAATTCGGAGATGCACTTGGACGCCGTGATCGGGCGAACTTGCAGATGCACTTGGAGGCCGTGATCAAGTGATCATAGAGATACCATGGGAGCCCGTGATCAAGTGACCTTAGAAATGCACTCTGAGGCCGTGATCAAGCAAGTTTGGAGATGAACTTGCGGGCTATTATCGAGCGAGATTGGAGGAGTAGTTGGAGGCGGTCAATCTGGAGGAGGTCAATCTGGAGGCGGTCAATCTGGAGGCGGTCAATCTGGAGGCGGTCAATCTGGAGGCGGTCAATCTGGAGGCGGTCAATCTGGAGGCAGTCAATCTGGAGGCGGTTGATAGGAGACGTGCCGGGTGCTGAAATCCTATTCATCGGTGAGTTATCTCACAACCGTGGCAATGTGACAAGGTGACTATACCTTGGAAGCGGTTATGGAGAGCTGGCTGGTGGCGGTCGAGCTTTGGGGAGGCATGCTGGAGGCTCAAGCTACATTCAGGGGTCAACTTGTACTCGTGAGTAGTGTTAGCAACGGGTCCGGGTAACCCGCCAGTGGTCCGGTTTTTGGCCAGCGGTTCGGTTCGGTTCGGATCGTTACCCGGGCAAAAACCCGAACCGCTATGTCATGGCAGTTTAGTTACCCGGACCGAACCGAAACCCTGTGTTTTTTGACCAGGTAGGAACCGGACCGTGGGTCCATTTCGCGGGTCCTACATTTTTGCCTCCAATTAAGTATTTGGGTTCTGATTGTATCATGACATGATCGGTACGT
>Ga0307512_10000892_pt1 | contig 43936 bp, 59 predicted proteins | sample 14_EM_MG_FD_200267 | JGI IMG/M metagenome (GOLD analysis project Ga0307512, IMG submission 200267) | Populus trichocarpa ectomycorrhiza microbial communities from riparian zone in the Pacific Northwest, United States - 14_EM | ecosystem: Host-associated > Plants > Roots > Unclassified | place... | reverse complement strand
TCTGAGGGCTTCTCTGCTCATGGTTGTTGTGGTGTGGTAGATGGGAAGTGGGAAGGTGGTTGCTGCTGGGCTGAAGGATGGTACTCTCACAATCTCCAAAGTACCGCTATTTATATGCCACTCAGCACCACAGAACTTGTGACACTGCCACAAGAATTTGTAAATAGAAGCTTCTACTAGTTATCTTTCAATTCATAAAATTCTAGAGGGGGGTTTAAGTGGGTGGCTGTGTTGCTATAAGCGACGAGGCGCAGCACACACGAAAGTGGGCCATTTCGTGGGCCCAATACCGGCGAAGGGATAGTGATACCATTCCTTCAGCACTGACACCACTGCACCCCTGCAAATGCAGTGAATCGACTATAACTGCAGTGCATTAGTTTAGTATCAACGAATTATACAACTGTTGTCGAGAGGCTCTCGTAGAAGGGTTTGTGGAGATAAGATGGATAAAATCATATCAGATCAGATTGATACAAAGATTAGATAACACTTGTGAACAGCTGGTAAGTTCTTAAATATTGCCTGGACATGATAGGTTACATATAGGGGCTCCCGCACAATTGGTTCTTCCGTCTAGATAGCTAACTAGCGCTCAAGGATGAGCTTCTCTTTCGCTTGTTCGTCTTTTTGTTGTCAAACTGTTTCCCTGGTCAGTTACTAGGCATTGAATGTGAAAATTGTATGGGAGGCTTCAATTGACGGTTGAATGACTGTTTCTATAAGTCATTGCTTAAGATTAGGTCTGCTCGAGTATTGTGAAAGAAAGGATCAAAGAAGGCTGCTACAGTGGCGTATGATGAGGTGAAGAGAAACCTTCATGGTTCTGAACCCTATGCGCTGACTCGGTTCTATCCGTTCACCATCTAATCTACTCTATCCCTTTCCTGGTAACCGGGTTTGGGCCCACAGATGGGCCCGCTTTCAAAATACACATCACACAACCACAATCCAGCCAAATGCCCCCAGAATAGATAAAAATACTCTACACATGGTGAAATTCATAAAAACAATTTCGTTTGGGTGTGAAACACAAAGCCTCATTGCAGTCCTCACACTTGATGTTGGTTTTCATGCCTTCTCCACTACCACCCTGACTTCTTCTGCATCTGCAAAGGAAACAATCTACTGTACTCTGCATCCAAAGTGGAGAATGCATTCCTGGTACCTTTCGGCAGAGGGGAAGGGGGGTGTGCTTGGTAACTAGCCTGGTAGGCAGTGGGGCCAAGGCACATTGTGTGGCGGGAGCCGACCGAGTGATTTTCTGTGAAGCCGGATTGCGGGAGGAACTTTTCATTGTTGATGGACTTCCAGCTTGCAGAAGGTCATGCACAATGGAGAGACAGATGTCAAAGTGCTCCACAGTGCGCTCTTTGATTGCTGGAAGATCTCGATAGATTATGAGTCTATTGATGAGAGCCAACAATGCAAGCGTTTAGGAGTTTCAGTTGGTGAATTGTATTGAGACACATGAAAGAAGTGGCAGATCTCCTGAAAGCGAGTCTTGCCAATGTAGGCTGCTGGTGGTAATCCGTCCTTGGGAAGGTAAACTCCATCCTTCATCCAGTACCTCTCAGGAGGAACTCCAATAAGACCCATATGAATTTGAATTGCCAGCCAGAGATACAGCTCCTGGGCAGTAACTGGCTGCAAGGAATGCTGCCGCTCCTTCTGTGGCCCAAGAAGTTGCCGCTGGGAATAGGAATTGGTGTTGGCTACAAGCTGTCCCATAATGGAGTTGGTAAGAAAGCGTTTGAAGATTTGAATTGGAGTAATGGCATCCAGTGCAGAGAACCAGATGGGCAACCGGTTCTGTGCGTTGTGAGGGGGGACAATCGGTTATAAAGGGTCGAATGTGGGAAGCTGAGGAAGATCTGGCAAATTTTGAATTGGATTTTTGAGTGTTCTCCTACGCGACTTGGCCGAGTGATCAGCTGTGATCGACCCCCCTGGCTCAAATATGCGTTGTCTGAGGAGCTATAATTATCGTCAAGGTTGAATATTGCAGGTGGAGCTTCAGTAGTGGGTAAAGACACATCAGGTACAATGACAGGTCAGTGCTTACCACTGTAGGTGGTGGTGGTGGTTGGGAGGAGGTGCCCTTTGGACCAGAGTAATTGTCCATGATGCGATGCTTGGCACTTTGTTTATTCACATTTTTTGGTGAGGATGGTGGAGATGAGGGTATAATTGTTGGGGGTAGGTAGTTGACATTAAGATTCCGAGGTCTGAGCGCGTCTCTGCTCATGGTTGTTGTGGTGTGGTAGATGGGAAGTGGGAAGGTGGTTGCAACTGGGCTGGAGGATGGTACTCTCACAATCTCCAAAGTACTGCTATTTATATGCAACTCAGCACCACAGAACTTGTCACACTGCCACAAGAATTCATAAATAGAAGATTCTACCAGTTATCTTTCAATTCATTATATTCTAGGGGGGGGTTTAAGTGGGTGGCTGTGTTGGTATAAGCGACAAGGTGCAGCACAAGCGAAAGTGGGCCCTTTCGTGGGCCTGCTACTGGCGAAGGGATAGTATCAAATCAATCACTATCTTTCAGCATCAGTCTCTCATCTCTCGATACCCATCATCAGCTGTCTCATCTAACTGCACTCATGACTTCATGACTCCAACCTGCAGTGAGTGATATATAGTACAACTAATGGCTATTTCCAGTCAGCACTACTGTCAGGAATGTTGGCAGATACTTGGAAAGGTACCAACGGAGAATGGGAAAAATCACGCTTGTGTCAGATACTGCAGCGGAGAGCAATAAGAAACAGAAAGGGTTATTTGGTGGTCAAAACTCTCATACTGAACTGCCGTTTCGGACAATAGTTCTATTCCGAGTACTTCAATCAGCACTCCAGATTCTTTCCGATTTGCATCAATACCGCACAACTCTTTGTGCTCATTATCCTACCGAAACGCATCACGCAACCCCAATATCGCACAGTAAGATTGTATTCGATTACAACAGCTAAAGTCCGAAGAAATCTATTAGAATCTCAAAAGAAGTATGGGAAGCACAAGTATAGTGAGTATAACAAAGTTTAGAAGTGTTTGAAAGGCAAGCATATACTGAGAATATAGTTGGAGGAGGATATATTGTAGTATTCTGACTCGATATCTGACCAAGTCTGAAGAACTGTTCTCTAACCGGAGAAACAGTATCTATATATTCAATAATCCAGCGGTGATTGTCTGTGGCCATGATTGCGGAACAATAACTAAAACAGGAAGAGAAAAACTCTGCAACTGTACAACAATACATAACAACCATCAAGAATATAACAGAACAATGTAGGCGCATTCTTTAAAGATAAGTGCTGATAAACCCCTATTCCAACAGAACTAAAGAGATGGTTCTAGACAAGTTCTAACCAGAACTTCCTAGACATCAAACAATAACAAGATAACACAAGTATTAAAAGTTATTAACACACCACGTTATTCTCAACCATAAAGTACCATCTTATCGTAAGGACAATACTTAAGAATGTACAATATTAGTAAAGAGAAATGTAGATACTTCTGTATTTCCAATACCCCTTCTCACTTTGATCCAAATATTGTTGAACATAAGTGGTCGTTAACATATCTCGTCATTCCCTTTGTACATATATCTGCCAAATCTTCTACTGAAGATACATACATAATGGACTTATTTCCTTGTTCAATTTGTTCTCGGGTAAAGTGAGATGCCACGTCAATATGTTTTGATCGGTTGTTAAGATTGGGATTATATGCCACATCTATAGCGGCATTGCTGTTGCAAAAGAACGCCTTTGGAATATCTTTTTTCAATAACTTTTGAACACCACACTGCAACCTGAAATGATGTTATGTCATCATACCACGTGCCATATACTCAGCCTCACAAGTAGAGGTAACAACGGACCGCTGTTTCCGACATCTCCAGGAGCTAGTCGCATTTCCACATCAAAAAATATATCCAGAAAAACTCCTTCTGGTATCGAGGCAATTGCCATAAGATGCAGTCTTATACGCAGTCAAGTTGAGTTGATTATTCCAAGGATAGCAAAGGTTTTGGTTATTCGTTCCTTGGAGATATCATAATACTCGTTTTGCCGCAGTAAGGTGCATTGTGGTGGGAGATGAATTGAATTGAGAGAGGTGGGTGATTGTATATGCAGCTTAGTGTTAGCGACCTTTCCAGTTTTGGACCTGGCCGGTTTTATAGGTCCGCATGGCAACGGCCTTACCCTATCCAAAATCGACGATTTTTCAAACGAACCATCACTTTAAGGCCACAAATATTGATCAGAGAGTTTAGTGTTTGGTATGTAAAATGTGCAGCTCAGCATGGCGCATATTTTGCCCTTCGCCGATTTTCGATATCTTTAAATCTCTGCAAGTGGTAGCCCAAAAACCTCGTTTTTTGGCCCAAAATGAAAATAATTTCACAACCCCTTGCTGAGTTTTGAAGATATCAAAAATCGGAGACCGCCAAAAGATGCGCCATCTGAAGCTCCATATTTCATGTACCAAACACTAAATTATCAGATGCACATTCAAGGACTTGATTGAAGGAACCGTTTCGCACAAACCTGGACTGAACCAGCTTGGTCCAGGTTTTCTTAGACCGCTATAATAGAAGTGGTCCGAAAACAGGACTGTTGCTAACACTATATCCACTGGATCAGGTTATGTTCCAGTAATTGAATACAATAAAAATCCAATTATTTGTTGATATGCCATTGCATCGGTACGCTTGTCTTCATCATTAACAGCCTTCAACTGGTGATTTGAGTCTATAGGTTTCGAGACAGGCATCCCAACTTGCGTTGAAATACGGTTCAGAATCCAATCAATGAATGTCGTCTGAGAAAGAGTGATCCCATCATTGGTAAAGGTTATTTGGATTGTTAGAAGCCAATTAAGCTCACCCATGTGGTTGACCTTGAACTCAGTTTTCAACACATTAATGGTTTGCTTTTGTACCTCTCCAGCAGCTCCAAAAAGTGTAATATCGTCCACATATATAGCCGAAAAGTGATCTCCTGATTCGTGACCAAGAACACAGGGATCGGAAACAGTGATAGCAAATCCGAAGGGTCCTAGATATTCTACTAACCAGTAGTACCATTCCCTCGGAGATTGCTTCAATCCTTAAATACACCTCCATAATTTTGCCACAATTCCTTCTAACCGGCTGTCTTCCGGTAAATCCATATATCCCTTTTCCTTCAAAATCAAATGTAGGGATGCAGTCTTGACACCCAGTTGTCGTGGTCGCCATCCTTGACATGCCGATATTGCTGGTCAAAGTGTAAGAGAATTGTGACGAACCACGGGAGCGACTATTTCATCGTAATCCTGGGGTAAGATCTGTGAGAATCCTTTGGCAACTAACCATACTTTAAATCGTTTGACTTCTCCTTGAGCATTACCATTAGCTTCATATACCCATCTGCCAGCCACAATCTTTCTTCCCTTTGGTTTAGGGATAACATCCCAAATATCATTTTCCTTTGATGACTTTAGTTCATCATTCAAAGCATTCTTCCAATCTGATCACTGTGGTGATCCCTTGGCCTGTCGGTAAGACTTAGGTTCTTCAACCAAAAGTACACTAAAACTTGCCCACTGATTTCCTTCGATTCCTTCAAGTTGTAACTCCGGAGAAGGAGATAGAGAAAGTACATCATACATAGTGGCATCTGGATCACTATCTTCGAAGCCATATCGTGCGGCCGGATTTACAACTCTTCCAGTACAAGTGACGACCTGACCAAATGGAATTGGTGGTGGCGTTATAGGCCTTGGAGAAGGAGGAGGGGACTATCCCAATGGAAGTTGAGATCGTTGGTTGGATTGTTGATCATGGGGGTGAAGAAAGTAGTCTGCAGGGACAACCTTGCGAATAGATTCATCGAACTCTTGGATTAGTTTGTCTTGTTGTTCAGGTAGGGCTTCTCGATAGGCCATATTATTGGCATCATAAACCCATTATGGAGCACCTAGATATCTGTCTCTTGTTTGTGCCTCAAAGTCCGCCATCATCAGTCGAGCGATAGTTGGATGACTATCATCGAGTTGATTATTAGCTTCCTGAAGATTCTCATCCATCTATTCACGCCACCAAGTGTCCGATGTTAAACCTTTATTGGTATAGGTATAATCAATGGATGTTGAAGGGGTGTTGCTTTGGAGGGTAGTGAAAAACTGATTAATAAGACAGTATCTATTTTGCGTAGCCCCTTCTGTCTCCAGCTGGGGGAAGAAAATATCGGCTGATAGTATGGTCTTCTTACTGTCAGGTAGGAATACTCTATAATGGTGGTGGATATTGGTGTATCCGGTGAAAATATCCATTTGTGCCCATGGAGATATCTTCTTTCCATCCTTTCGTTTTTGATACAGTTAATGGATATATCATTCTTTGCCGAAGGGTTGAAGGCGCTGGATCGATGGCTTGGTCTCATGAAACGCCTCATAAGGAGTCAGATTCTTTAGTGCCAAATGAGGTTGTCGATTTTTTATATGTACTGAGGTTAACACAGCCTCAGCCCAGAATTTCTTATCATAAGTTGATGCACTTTTGAGCATAGCTCCAAGTGATTCTCATATTGTACAAGTAAGTCATTCTGCAACTCCATTGGACTGAGATGAATATGGAGGGGAAAACTCATGTATAATTCGTAGTGTTAGCAACGGTTCCGTTTTCGGAACGTTACTATTATAATGGTTCGAAGAAAACCCGGACCAAGCTAGTTCAGTCCAGGTTTGTGCCCCACTGTTTATTCAATTAAGTCCTGGAATGTTCATCTGATAATTTAGTGTTTGGTACATGAAATATGTAGCTTCAGATGGCGCATCTTTTGGTGGTCTCCGATTTTTGATATCTTCAAAACTCAGCAAGCGGCTTTGAAATCATTGTCATTTTGGGCCGAAAAACGAGGTTTTTGGGCTACCACTTGCAGAGATTTAAAGATATCGAAAATCGGAGATGGCCAAAAGATGCGCCATGCTCAGCTGCATATTTTACATACCAAACACTAAACTCTCTGATCAATATTTGTGGCCTTAAAGTGATGGTTCGGTTAAAAAATCATCGATTTTTGATGGGGTAAGGCCGTTTCCACGCAGACCTATAAAACTGGCCGCGTCCAAAACTGGAACTGTTGCTAACACTAATAATTCCCTTTGATTCAACAAATCCTTTCAAGTCCATGGTAACATACTCCCCTCCACACCGGGAAAAATGACCTTGCTCGACGTGTAACTCATAGAGATGCTGTCAGTGGGCCGGTCATCCATAGCATATTTGACGCCTGGCACTATGAAATCCTGTGGACTTGTGCATGGACCCGGACAGTATTATATCGTTTGTACATGATGACTAGAAATTGTGGCAGATTCCATGAGATGCGGGAGAGCCAGAGGTCTGGTCCCTGGGGCCCGTTTTTCTTGACACGTACTGCTATGGAACGTGGGAGAGCGGGAGAAATGATGCCTCTGGACAAGTATTTTCCCCATATCGAGCCATTGATCGCGGAAGAGCCAGGACTGATGCCTCTGGTCAAGCATTTGCTGCATATCTAGCTATGGATCACGGGATAGCCAGGACTGATGCCTCTGGTGAAGTTTTTTCTACATATCGAGCTATCGATCGTGAGTGAGTCAGAGGCCTGCTACCTCTGGTAGAATCAATACAGATCGGGCCATGAAACGCGGGAGGGTTGGAGGTATCGGACACCAGACGCCCTGTGGGGACCGTATCTTCTCCTACTCTTCATCGTTGTCCTCCTCCTCCTCCTCCTCATCCTCCTCCTCTTCTGCGTCCTCTTCGTCCTCGTCAACACTGGCCATTTGGTTCCTGCAGGATTCCTCTGGCCTAGCAGTGTCATCGTCAGTCTGCATGTCACCTGCAGCTTGCGGTGGTTGGGGCCAGAAACGATTGAACATGACTTGGTTGATAGTATTATTGATATTGTAGTATTTGGTACCAGGGATGCAAATCAAGTGCGCGGCCGCCCATACACACTTGATATTAACTAACACTAGGGCACCCTGGATCCTACGGCAAACTTGGTCGGAGACTCTACGCAGCCCATTGGATGGAAGACAAATGCCTTGGTTTTCACGCTGGAGCTCCCGCAAAGGAACAACACATCTCTTCGGTAGGGCATTCTGTAGCTGTAGAATCCTCACAAGTTGTGCCGGTCGTATGTCAGCAACAAATATCTCTGTCCGGGCGGAATTGCTCCGTCAGAGTGGATGCACTGCATCAGAGCCATCAGAGACAACCCGGTGGCAGATTACTCCGCGCCCGGCATCAATACCATGCGTCGCATTGCATATGGCCATGTGATTGCTGTTTTGCCGTTATGTTCTCGCTCTGTCGGTCTCCTGTTTCAAACAAAGAGTCTGGCGTTGTGACCAACTGTGACCATACGTCGGAACGGTTTCATTGGGTACACGCTTGCATTGGGATTGCAATGCATTGGGTGACGCTGTGACTAAGTCTCCTCGCAGTCCTCCTACATTAAACTCGAGGAGCATAAGAAGAACGTGAGTGGATATGATTCTACCCGGCCGGGTGGATCGACGCAATGGCGTGGATCCATTGAAAGCGCGAGTGAGACCAAAAGTTGGGAAAGATAGAGTGTGTATTTTCGTTGTATGACAAGATGAGATGAAAATGAGATACGGTCTATCTACCCCGGGGTCTGCCCAATATATAGTCTACGTTGCTGATTCCCCATCCATTACCCATCAATCTCCGTACTCCCACCGTGGCTCATTCCACCTCCGTTCCTCCTGTATCTCCATATATCCACCGTCGCTCCTCAACGATAAACTTCATCCAGTGGTTGCTCGTGTTTGGAGATGCACTGGGAGGCTGTGATGGAGCGACTTTGGAGATGCACTTGGGGGCCGAGATGGAGTGAACTCAGAGATGCACTTGGAGGCCGTGATCGATCGAGTTTGGAGATGCACTGTGAGGCCCAGATGGGGTGAACTCAGAGATGCACTTGGAGGCCGTGATCGAGCGAGTTTGGAGATGCACTGGGAGGCCAAGGTAAAGTGAACTCAGAGATGCACTTGGAGGCCGTGATTGATACAGTTTGGAGATGCACTTGGAGGCCCAGATCGGGTGTAATCAAAGATGCACTTGGAGGCTGTGATCGAGGGAGTTTGGAGATGCACTGGGAGGCCAAGATCGAGTGAACTCAGAGATGCACTTGGAGGCCATGATCGAGCGAGTTTGGAAATGCACTGGGTGGCCGAGAAGGAGTGAACTCAAAGATGCACTTGGAGGAGGTGATCGATCGAGTTTGGAGATGCACTGGGAGGCTGTGACAGAGCGATTTTGGAGAAGCACTCGGTGTTAACTCATGATTATGGCATGGAGAGATAGTGAGGTATGACTTAACTTCGTGTTCTTAGGTGATGGTAGAGTTGAGCACAAGAAGGAGAGAGATCAGAGGAGATGGGGGAAATCATCATGAAAAACTGGGACCAATAAGAATTTTGTGTGCGAGTCTATTGACCAGCCGCGATACGGCAGGTACGTGTCCCGATCCGGGGGGTAATAACACCCATATGAGGTCTTCTGAACCCAATCAGGCAAGTTGTACCCCTGTTTTCTTATAGCCGCTCGTATCCTCCATATCCTTCTCATCTTCATCCCCCATCTCTCTCTTTCACGTCCACAACTCTACCATCATCGCAATAACACAAAGTTAAGTTATCCCTCACTATCTCTCCACACCATCATCATGTGTTAACACTGAGTGCAGCATACACCGAGTACAGCATACACCAAATACAGCATACACCAAAGATTGTCTGTCGTCCCTTCATTTCTCATGATATCGTGTTGACCCCAGAATGTAGCTTCAGCTTCCAGCGTACCTCCCTACCGATAGACCGCCACCAGCCAGTTCTCCATAAGAGCTTCAAAGGTAAAGTCACTTTGTCACATTCCCACAGTTGTGAGTTAACTACCTGATGAAGAGAGTCCCGGCGCACCATTTATCGACCACCTGCATTTACTCGTCCAAAATGGCTCGATCACGGCCTCCAAGTGCATCTCCAATCTGGCCCGCTCGAGGCCTCCCAGTGTATCTCCAGACTCGATCGATCACGGCCTACAAGTGCATCTCTCAGTTCACTCCAGCTCGGCCTCCCAGTGCATCTCCAAACTTGCTCGATCATGGCCTCCAAGTGCATATCTGAGTTCACTCCTTCTGGGCCGCCCAGTGCATCTCCAAACTTGATCGATCACGGTCTCCAAGAGGATCTCTGAGTTCACTCCATCTTGGTCTCCCAGTGCATCTCCAAACTCGCTCGAACACGGCCTCCAAGTGCATCTCTGAGTTCACTCCATCTCGGCCACCCAGTGCATCTCCAAACTCGCTCGATCACGGCCTCCAAGTGCATCTCTGAGTTCACTACAGCTGGGCCTCCCGGTGCATCTCCAAACTCAATCGATCACAGCCTCCAAGTGCATCTCCAAACTCGCTCCAGTGCGGCCTCCAAGTGTATCTCCAGACACGCTCGATTATGGCCTGACAGTTCACAAGATCATGGCCTCCAAGTGCATATCTCCAAACTTGTTCGATCATAGTCTCCAAGTGTATCTTCAAACACGCTCGATTACCACATCCAAGTGCATCTCCAAAGTTGCTTGATCACGGCCTCCGTGTCTATCTCTGAGTTCACTCACTCGTCATTTTCAGGCTCACCTTGAATTGCTCACATCCACCGCCTGCAGACAGTCCAGATATAGCGTGTGTAGATGGGTAGCTATATGGATACATAGATACATAGATACATAGATGAAAATATAAACTGAATACATGACTGTGATTCGAGGTGCTCCTAGACATGTCGCCGGCGCTCCCAGGTGGTCCCACTCTTCTTGTCGGTGCTCCCAGCCTTGTCGCTGGCGCTCCCAGTTCCTCTGAAAGCCATCAGGAATGCCCTCCTGGGGTCTGAAACTCCTGAAATTGACGCATTGAAGTTCACACTCCACATCCTCTTAGACCAGCGACTGAAATACATTTTGCTGATGCTATGCAGCGCGACCCGTCGCCTGGGCGACGGGTAGCATGTAATTCACCGACAGAGCCATCAGAGCCGTCCGGAACACCCAGCTGTCGCTGACGAAAACTATAGTTGTTGCTGATGCAAGTCCCCTACATCACCTTTCGGCGGCTCATGTACCTAGAACCACATCAAGTCGTTGCTAGGCTCAGCATTGCGAAACGATTGGTTGTCCGTGCAGAGCACCTTATGGGCAGTGGAATCACAACCGCCAAAGGACGGGATGTTGGCCACCGGAACATTGAGTTGGTTGAATTGGGTGGCATGCATCCTGCCTATGCCCCACCTATCGGCGGTGGGTATATCAAGGTCGTATTTATGGTATCGATATGTGTATTCTACAAGTAGAAAGTGGTACGTTGTAAGACGCTCGTACTTGACAAAGAAGCCATTTCGACTCGGGGATCACTGCCCGCGGACTTCGATATTTCTGTCATTCTCGCGAAAGCTGAGTGGTAAATTATCCAGTATCAGCACTTGCTCACGCTACCATGTGGTGACAACAATTTGAATCTTTGGCCGATATGGCCGCAGTGCCTCCTGGATTTCGGGGGTCCAGTGGCCTTCCTTAGCCAGCTGCCGGAGGTGAAGGAATCTGATCAGTAGGACTTAGATGCGTGAGTTGTTGTTGAGGATCTGCCGTTCGTACCGAACGTCGCGATTTGACTGGTGATGAGGGCCCATACACAGCCTTCGATGGTTCATTCCCTGTGTTTCGGCGCTGCCTTTGACTAAGTGTTCAATGCCCGGAACTGATTTCTGATAATGCAGCATGAGGTGAATTTTGATGAAGTCAAAGCTGGTATGTTGGTGTACCGTTGAATTGTAGACTTTTTGTAGGCGCTTGTTGTCCTCTGTCTTTCAGTGTTCCTTTTGGGAGCGGGAAAGAGCTTCTCCACGTTTGGCCCTTTCTTCATCCTCGATGGCATGCTCGGCCTTGAGTAGCATCTTTTGATCCTTCACACGTACCAGGGCGATGCTGTCTGCAGCCGTTCACGTCCGGTAGGTCGTAACAACATCCTTAGTTGCATGAAATTTCTCTGAATAGTCTGCTAGATAGTTGAGAGCCTCGGTTGTGTGGGTTTGGTATTGTACCACGAAGACTCCAGTGGACCAGTGACCGAATGCAGGTCAATGTTCTCTGGAAGACCGCTCGGTGACGGGGTAGTGGGTAGTGCAATGCTCCTGCCAATGCCGAGTAGATAATTCGATCCAAATTTGACATCTCTTTACCACTCCACTGAGAAATTTGCCGGCAGGCTTTGCCACAGTGATAGAGATTAGGGTATGAAGGAAGGCCAGCCCAGATCTCATCAAATACCGCAGCTTTTCTGTGGCGTTGTAGAAAGCCCTCGATCCATGTCATAATGTGATAGAACATTCTGATGTATATGCTATGGAGGATATCAGGGTGGTGGAGGTCGTAGGGTTCAACGTGCGGAAGATCCCAAAAGATACATTTGATGAGCCTGGCACTGACGGACTTGACCCAGTCGTCGGTGATCTGTATAGCCTAACAGTGGTTAGCAGTTTTGGCTTTCTGATACTCCCGATATTTCTGCTGGAAGACCGCTTGTCACGGTTTGAAAAAAATGCGAAAGTACTTAGGAGTAGGAATGGGAATCTCATGGGGGTATGGAAGGAATCGTGTTACAGAAGGACGGAGACGTTGGGTGATGCGGAGAAATGCGGCGAGATGGTGGCGGTATAATTTGTTATCATAAGGAAATAGTTGAGGTGTTGCGACGTCGGACGATATGGCGTGGTTGAACTGATCAGGAGTTATGTTGATGGTGTGTACGATCATAGGATGAGGTTCGGATGGTACATCGGAGCATGGGGAATGAATGGAGGGTGGCAGACGAACAGTATATACAGAGCGTGTTGTTGGCATTGGAAGATTTCCTTTTCTTCTCTCTTTACTCGTTCTGTTGTATAGCAAAGCAAGTACGACTTTCACCAAAAGCCTTGATTCTTGTCTTGTCATGATTTCCTCGATCCGATCTTCGGAGCGTCTTGTCCCGATTCCGATCTCACAATACTGTTACCAATATCACCTACGTCCGATCCCGCATGTTACACTAGAATGAGTCCTTTCTAATGTACCTGGTATTGAATGTACTGTCAACATTGTTTGACCCCTTGTTTTGATCATGCTTGGTATTACTGTGAAATCACTGACAGTTATATCTTGATTTGCTACCTGGGTAGCCATGATCTTGTGAACTTGGATGTGCTTGCACCCTTCCAATGGCTGTAAGTACTGTAATGAACCTTTCTCTGTTACCTGCTGGGTATATCTCGGACCGAACCATCGGTGGATCCACGTTGGGACGATTGCGTTGATGAGCTTCCACGACTTACAGGATTGCATATCCGCCAATACCCACATCGATCCCTAAAGTCGAATGAGAGAATACGACAGTAATTGTACCTCCCGGACGAATTGGTTTGACCTCACTGGAACTCATTGTTCCCTTTCTGAACCTGAACCTTTGAACATCTTTGAGCGCATCAAAGGATTATTGAATACTGAGGTAGACGACCTTATTTTGCCTGCTTATTTTTGGGAACAGTCAGACGTCCCCTCCCCTTGGAATATTTATTGGAGAGCAGCTGCCGCATACGGAGGAGGGTTGGAATTGGACGACCCTGTGTTTGGAAGCAATTGGACTAAGTATTGGGGAGCCCACTCTTGGTTTGATTGTGATCCAGAATTGCCATGCGAGTGCAAAGGGCATAACAGTTGAGGAACGCATTCGACGGAAGGACGTGCACCAGCAGCAGCAGCAACAGCAAAGCCTACACCAGTGCCTCTGATTATTATTGAACCTCCGACCCTGACTCCCTCCGAAATTGACGCATACAATTTGCACTGGTAGATATGCTTGATTGTTTGCGATGGCAGGATCGGAACAGCACGACCGGGGGGCTCTGGTGTCTGCGGACGACCAGGCCATCATGGGAAGAATTGTCAACAAGAACCTGATGGAGATCGACTTCGCGGAGAGACAGGCCGTGCTGGGAGAAGCTCAGGAGGTGGTGAGGAGGGTGGCACAGTACACCGAACCGGCGGCCATCTTACAAAGGGTGTGCGATCACCCGACTCAGATAATTGGATTACAGACACAGATCACAGACCTGCAGACGCACCAGTTCCTACCGCCAGAGTGCGATCACTCGACGTTCGAACAACTGCTGGACACAATGAGGCAGGAGTTGGAGGAAGCAAGGAGGATTCCAAGGACAGTGGGGACAGACGAAGACCTATAACAAGAACAGGACGATATGACACGGGACGCCAGACAATCGGGGGAAGAAGTCTGAGTTTTGAGGATGCAGTTAGCCAATCCGCAATCCTTAGCGGCCCGGGTAACCCCGACTCCGCCCCAGTGACCCGAAGACAGAGGACGGATGTTTCCCTACCCCCCCAACTTTTCAGGATCGGATTGCGCTCAGTTGAGAGACTGGATAGCTCAACCCTGAATGGTCACACGACCCAAATCCGCCAGCTTCCCAAACACGCAGTGGAAACTGCGGTATGCGTTCCATCGCCTGAGGGGAGGGGCCCTAGGCCAGATTGCGCCACAAGTCCGGAAGGACTGAGAGATAGGGCTGAAAGACCTGCCAGCTTTTATACAACTCCTGGAAGCAGGTTTGGGGTCCCCGACCGAGTAGCCACCACCAAATGGAAAATGCGGGAGAATACAGAAATGAACCGTGAGTTCTCTCAGTACCATGCTGAGTTCGAGGTTATCGCTGCGGATCTGGATTGGAATCCTTGGGCCTTACGGATTGCTTCATGGATGGGGTTGTCTGAAGAAATGAAGGACTCCTTTACGTATACTGATATGCCCGAGGTGCTTCCCCCGTGCGTGACGGTCTGTCACAAGCGAGATAATCAGATCTGACAATGACGTGTGGAGACAGCTGCAAAGAACAAGGGTGGAGGGAAAGGTTTTGCCTCTTCCCCCAGACCTCCGGCCCATCCTAAGGATCCCGCAGGAGCCCCCGCTGGAACAGTGGCTGGACATACTGGACCAGCACCGATTGATCTCTGCGCAGGCAGGAGATGAATCTCTGTAGAAGACAGGGCGAAGAGGTTGATTGATGAAAGCTGTCTGTATTGCGGTGGGTTCATTCATAGGGCTGCGGAATGTGCGGCAAGACAGAAGGCCCAGAGGTTTAAGGCGGCTGGAGCGGAAGTCAAAGAAGTATGGACCAGGACAGGTTCCGAGGAATTGGGAAAATGGCAGGTCAATTGAAGAAGGATGGCTCTTCAGTTGACGGTTAAAGTTTTGTTTCAAATGCTTTGAAATGTTTTGGAATTTTGTGATTATCAGTTAGCAAGGTGGACATATTAGAGGGATCAATGGAAGGAAAACACTTAGTTATAACCTGTAAATTGACAATACACAACAAAGAGATACCTACACATGCACTGATCGATTGCGGTGCTACTGGCATTGCATTTATTGATCAACATTTTGCTCGCCATCATGAGATACCCCTTCAAGAGTTCAAGGACAAGAAACAAGTTGAGGTTATCGATGGGAGACCCATTGAATCAGGAGATATGACACATATTGCCAAAGTCGTCATGAAGATACATGGCCATGGAGAACAGCTACCGATGTTTATTACGACATTCGGACATTATCCCATTATTATCGGAATTCCGTGGTTAAGAATACACAATGATGCGGTATGATTTGCATCAAATACAGTCACACTTGGCTCACAGTACTGTACCCCACATTGCCATGATACACTCGTTACGATTCAAGGAGTCACAAAGGAACATCCGGAACCAGTATATCGGAATGAGGGAGGAATATTTGAGCCACAACTATGACCACAGATGCCATTCCGAGGGAATATCGTTATGCTTAACAGATCATCCTTTTTCTGGACTGTGAAGAAAGGAAAGCTCACGATCTTTGAGGCATCACTTTTGGATATTCATAAGGCCATTGAAGCAAAGAATTTGAAGGAATGCCCCCTGGAGGAGATTGTTCTTGTACAGTATCATGAGTTCCTTCCCTTGTTTAGAAAGATATTGGCGGATCGACTACCACCACATCGACCCGTTATTGATCATGAGGTACGTCTGAAGGAAGGGGAAACGCCAACCTGGGGACCATTATATTCAATGTCAAGAACGGAGTTGGTAGTCCTGAAGGAATGGCTGGAAGAGAATATGTCCAAAGGGTTTATTCGTCAATCATCATCACCTTTTGCGGCTCCAGTCCTGTTTGCAAAGAAACCTGATGGGGGATTACGGTTTTACATAGATTATTGGGATATTAATTGCAAGACGAAAAAGAATCGATATCCCCTTCCCTTGACAAAAGAAGCACTCAATCTTTTGGGAAAAGCTACAATATATACGAAGCTGGATGTGCAAGGGGCTTATAACCTGCTTTGAGTAAAAGCAGGAGATGAACATAAGTTAGCCGTTCAAACAAGATATGGGCTATTTGAACCTACAGTTATGCAGTTTGGGACAACAAATACACTGGCAGACTTCCAGGGCTATATCAATAATGCTATAAGGTAGGGCTTGGACGATTTTGCATCAGCATACCCAGATGACTTTCAAATATATAGTGACTCCGAGGAAGAACACGTCAGCCATGTGAAATGGATTATTCAACGTTTGCTTGAGGCAGGAATGTATTTAAAACCAGAAAAATGCGAGTTTCATAAGGAAACAGTGAGATATCTAGGTTTAATCATATTGAAGAAGTGGATTCCTATCGATAAAGATAAGGTGGAAATCTTATGGAATTGGAGCCGGGAGAAGATGACTCAGAATGGACGACTCAATAATCTCTTCGAAGTACAACAATTCCTCAGATTTTGCAACTAATATCGCCCGTTCATTCCAAAGTATTCCGAGAATGCGGAACCCCTCAAAAGGTTAACAAAGAAGAATGAACCATTCGTATGGGAATAAGAGCTACAGTTGGCCTTTCAAACCATGATCACCGCGTTTACAACAGCACCAGCAGTCCGTCATTTTGATCATGAGAGGGAAGTTCATATTGAGGCAGATGCTTCTGATTATGTCTCTGCAGGAGTGTTATCCCAACGAGATGACGAGGGAGTGTTACACCCTGTGGCATACTTCTCAAGGACCATTCACCTGCGGAGTGCAAGTATGATATATACGACAAGGAGTTGATGGCTATTATCACAGGGCTTGACGAATGGAGACCCGAGTGCGAAGGTGCTGCATACCCGCTACAATTGATAACTGACCATGAGAACTTGGAGTACTTGATGACAAAGAAAATTTGGAATCGCAGAGAGGCTCGATGGTCAGAGTTTTTGACACGTTTCGATCACGAGATAGTATATAGACAAAGAAAATCAAATGGAAAAGCGGATGCATTGACAAGGAGGCCGGGAGACCTCCCTGAGGGGGGGGATGAAATATTATGAAATATGGAACAGGTGATTCTAAAGCCGCAGAACCTACCGAGAGAATTGCGTTTGTTGGTGGACAGCCCGCCCTCTCAGGGCCGTCTGTCTATTCCCGACCTTATGACTGAGGCATGTCAGACTGATGCGGTACAAGGGAAGATGCTGGAAACTATTCGCACGAATGGCAGCCAGAAAAATGATACAGTAGCAGATTGCACCGAACAGGATGGGAGAATTCAGTATCGAGGGAAGCATTCCATCCCGGACAGCGATCAGTTACAGTTACGAATGATACAGGAACACCATGAAACTGCGCTTGCCTGACTCCCAGTCAGGGCAGAGCCCTTTGATCTTCTGGATCGAGAGTATTATTGGAAGGAAATGCGGAAACAGGCGGATCAGTTTGAATGGAATTGCCATCACTGTCAGCGGTCCCAGAGCTCTCGACATTCAATGTTTGGTGTTCTTTGACCATTGCCAGTCCCGGAGAAGTCACAGGAGGAAATTTGGATGGCTTTTGTGGTAGAGCTACCGGAGTGTGAAGGTTCCGAAGCGATCTGGGTGGTAGTAGATAGACTCTCCAAAATGCGACATTTCATCCCCTGCCATACTACGAATGATGCCATTGGACTGGCTAAGTTGTTTGGACGAGCAATTGTACGCCTCCATGGGCTACCGGCAACAATCGTTTCGGATCGAGGTCCCAAGTTTGCTTCCACCTTTTTGGGCGTGATTTGTAGTCGTTTAGGGATTGAACGATGAATGTCAACAGCATTCCACCCTCAGATGGATGGCCAAACTGAATGGATAAGTGCCGGTATGGAACAGTACCTGCGAGTGTTCGTCAATCATCAGCAGGTTGACTGGGTAGAGTGGCATGCTCTGGCCGAGTTCGCAGTGGATAATGCAATATCGGAGACGACGAAGTGTACTCCCTTCTTTCGGGTCGAAGGAGTGGACTCACAAATGTCGTTTGCAGGAGAACCGACGAAGGAGCAGGATAATCGACGCCTGAATGCTGATCAGGTCCAAGCTACGATGCAACAGGTTCATGAGCACCTCCAGGTAGAGATGAGAAGTGGTCAGGCAGCACAGGTAGATGGTGTCAACCGGACGCGAATTCCCGCACCGAATATACAGGAAGGAACCCAGGTCTGGCTCGACGCTTGATATATACAAACCACCCATCTTACTCGAAAGTTGGATCGGTAGAGGTTGGGCCCATTCAAAGTCCTGAGGAGGGTATCCCCATATGCCTATGAGTTAGAGCTACCTGCATCCTTACGAACTCATCAAGTACAACCCGTTTCGGTTTTGGACCCACTGATAGATGATCCCCTCACCGAACAACCAACAGAACCTCCTCCTCCGGCAGAAGTCGCTGGTGTAGAAGAATCTCAGGTATCGAGCATCGAAGATAGTAGGATGTATAGGAGTCAGTTGCAGTACTTGTTATGGTAGACTGGATATGACTCCCGGATGTGGGAACCTGTGAAGTTTGGGGATGGTCTACAAGTGGTGGATGAGTTCCACCAACAATACCGACAGAAACCAAGGCCATTGGAAAATGTTCTCGGAGGACCTCAAACCTAGGAGGGGGATACTGTCACGGGTTGAAGAAAATACGGAAGTACATGGGATTAGGAATGGGAATGTTGCGGGGCTGTGAATAGAATTATGTTACGGAAAGATGGGGACTTTGGGAGACATGGAGAAATGCGGCGTGATGGTGGCGGTATAATTTGTTATGACTGTGAAATAGTTGAGGTGTTGCGATGTCAGATGATGTGAGGTGGTTGTGATGATCAGGAGTTATGATGATGGTGTGTAAGATCATAGGATGAGGTTCAGATGGTAGATCGGAGCATGGGGAATGATTCGAGGATCGCAGACGAACTGTATATAACGAGAGTGTTGTTGGCATTTGAGGATTTCCTTTTTTTTTCTCTTTACTCGTTCTGTTGTATAGCAAAGCAAGTACGACTTTGACCAAAATCCTTGATTCTTGTGTTGTCTTGATTTCCTCGATACGAACTTCGGAGAGTCTTGTCTCTCTTCTGATATCACATTACTGTTACCAAGATCACCAACGACCGATCGCGCCCGTTACACCGCTGATTTTCACTGGTGGGATTCCAAGTTGGGCGGAAGAATAAGTGTCCCCAGTTCATCCTTCTGAGTTAGACATATAGAGCAAGCATTGTACTTGACGCCCATAAGGTTGCCATGCTCCATGTGATCCGCTAGCCAAGAGGCAAGAATTGGCCAGCAATGGAGCATTTGGCGGTCGCAACAAGGTAACAGAGCACCGGAATTGATGTCTCCTCCGTCGGGAAATCACGTGACCAGCTCCAGCGCTATCATGGCGATATCACACAGCATCTGTTGGTTTATATCACTCTGGGCTTGGTCATCGGATGCGGAATTCCATTGGAATTTGGGCCGCACTGGGACGAAGGCAAGCACAATTCGCGTGAGGTAGCTGTATTTGTTCTATATCAAGGAATGGTCATTCCCAATGGTCAGTCTGATCGGCCAGGGTTTCTTGACGCCGGAGAAGTTCGTGAGCTGCATCTCGTCCGATCCACAGATCAGTCGAACAATTGTTGCCCCCGGGGGAAGTCTATCCGATGTCTCCCACCAGCAGTCTGCTGAAATTATCTTGGACTACAGTCGATCACCCTCCGTGTCTACGGTCCGGGTTGGTGCCTATACCATGTGGTCTTTATATGGGCTGTGGCAAAGGAGATACCGCGCACATTCTACGGGGTCTCGAAAATAGAAAAACCCTCCGACCATTTGGTGTGGAGATGTGGACTTCTCTCCATTTCGGCAGCTGGTTATCCATCCCATAGATTTGATTGTACATCTTCCATCCAGTGGTGTAGGAAAAGTGCTCAGGAATCTGGCATCTGCCATCGTTGAAGTGGCGATCAATTCGTGACCTGGGTTAGTGGGCGTCAGCAAATCTGATTGCCTGTTTGAAGTCTTCGGCGTGAACAGAGGGTTGCCACAGGTTATTGATGTGAGCTCGGAACTTATTGTAATCGAGATCGTCACTGAACGTCCTCCTAGCCATGGGTTGTACCTCAATTTCTGGATTTTCCTTGTGCATCGGAGTATCCCCAGGGTCAGCCTCATCGGTATCAAATTGCTGGGCGGGAGAATGTGGTTGCGGGACGTGTTTGTAGAGGCCATCGTCCTCGCAGTCGGTTTCCTCCGCTATTGCGTGGAGTGCAGGGGCTGGAAAACTGCCATCCGGTTTGGGGGTTTCTGTTGGACCCTGCCGATGCGGTGAGTACAGTCGTCGATGCGGCAGGTAGCTCAGTCGATTGCTGGCTGGTGGCCGCGGCTGGCCCTGCCAATGGCTGATTTGCAGATGGTGTTTAAGGTTTCCCCTCCTGACAATGATTTCAATGCAGTCAGGATATGGGCATTCAAGTGTGTCTTGGGCGCTTATCCGTGGTCTCCGTGCTGGTGGCGTGGCTCGAGGTCTGCCAAATAGTTAAAGGGTGTGAGCTGTTGGTTGGATGAACTGACTTACCATGTCACCAGATCATGCACAAAGAAACACTGAGGAATGGGTCAATGGCAATGCGTTTGATGAAGTGCACATAGAAAGAGTGCTCGAGATCTGTCAGAGGGTCAGAGAGTGTTCGTTGAATACAGGAATGCTTGAACAAAGAAGAGCCATCTTGTCGATGATTTTATCCTTTGTTTATATCAAGTTTGACAATGCATATAAAAGTTTGACAATGCATATACAGTTTGAAGATGCATGTAACATTTGACGATGCATATAAAGTTTCATTATAGACTCAAGCCCGGTGGATGAGATAGGTCTAGCCGGCGGAGAATGCCGACAGCTTTCCTTGGTTAGCAACAGCTACCAGTGACAAATCTGGGTGTGGGTGCACATGCGCGGCAGACTGATGTCAGCTAGCTCTCGACCTTCTCTTTGTCTAAAGGATGTTGACGACGATCAACGATTGCGAGTCCCAAAGATCACCAAAGGCCTTCTCTCATCTACCGGAAGTGCTGAATCAATGAATTGGCTTTTGTTATCAACATATCCTTCAGAGATGCCAGTTCCGGCGGGTTTCATTGTTCCACTTGGGATATAGTATGGGTATACAGACGGAAGTTGGGAAGACCATAAGAAATTCTCTTAGCTCGAGTGTACTATCCATATGCCAACAGTCGCAGCGGATATGTAGTATACATCGAGACTATATCTACCCATCGCACCTGTTTCCTCCATTTGCCTTACACTTCACGCACTCCACATTCGCACCCCCGACGACTGACATTCCAACACCACCGATTCTACCACATTCAGACTGATTCTACACCCAACCCTCTGACGTCTGATCCTAAAGCCACCGATCTCACCCTGTCCACGTGATCATACTCGCCACTGAATTATGGTCACAACCAGAACAGGGGTAACCAAGGCAGGTTACTTTGATACAGCCTATATATGGTGGCGTCACTGACTGATAAACCTAAGCAATGGAACCCTAAGGACCCCGGAAGCCACCAGTCGAAGAATGCCCTCGGGAATAATGACACTGGCAGGCCTGCAAAGGGCATGCCGACATTGGCCAAAGTCGAAACCGGTGGCTCGATCTATGTCCAGATGCCAACAGTACGGAAGGCAATTACCATCTCCGATGATAGCGAGAGCAACAAGGAGCAGGAGCAGGAGTTGAAGCAGCAGCCGAAGGACCAACAGCCGGTGGTGGAGACAGACAAGGACAAGGAAGATGGGGATGATGATGACGACGACGAGGATAACAACGATGAGGACGACGAGGATGTAGACGATGAGGATTGTGTTAGCATCGGTTCTGGACCGTCCCATCGGGTTTTGGTCTGGGTCCGAACGTAACTGTAGCCAGATTGGCGGTCCGGGTCGTCAATAAACTCGGACTGCCCACTCGGTTACGGTTCCATGGTAAACTCCCAAGCCATCACAATTAGGCGGGTTGTAAACAGGTCGCCCAGCAGGTCCATCTATAGATTCATATAACGCTCTGGTATTTGCAGTGTGTTAATAGTATCTTATCAGAATCGCGTTTTCAGCAACCAATAATGTGCTTTTGCTTGTTGAGCAGTTTGCAATATCGATTAATTTGGTATCTGTGTTTCACCTTGGATGAATGGTATTTTGGCATAGCAAGGCGGTCAATAATACAGTTATGCACGCGAAGATCCACGCAAGGCCTTGAGTACGACATATGCAAGTCCTGAAACTGTTGACGATTCGTTGACACTCATTTTTAGGATGCCGCACGGAGCATATTGCTGTTGTTGTTGCCAGTAAAGGCTGCCAATATCTCATAAATGGATGTCTGCAACCAATCGGAACATAACCTACCCAAGATACAAAGCCAATTATTGTTGACGCTCCGTTGATGCTTAGGCTAAGAATGGGGCGGTGACGGTGTTGCTAGCTCTTGTGCAAATGAACGCTGCCAATACGTCTGTTTTGCATAAAAACAACCCAGTCACTCGTGAATTACTGTACTTACAAGACCACAAATCGTTGACGCTCAGTTGACGCTCATGCTAAGAATGGGGCAGTGACTGTGTTGGTATCTCTTTTGCCAATAGAAGCTGCCAATATGTCCATTATGCATAAAAACGACCAAGTCACTTGTGAAATACCGTACTTACAAGACCACAAATCGTTGACGCGCCGTTGACTCTCATGCTAAGAATGGGGCGGTGACCGTGTTGCTATCTCTGTTTCCAACACCAGCTGCCAATACGTCCATTTTGCATAAGAACGACCATATTACTGGTGAATTACCGTACTTACAAGACCACAAATCGTTGACGCTCCATAGACACTCATGCTAAGACTGGGGCAGAGCCTGTGTTGCTACATCACCAAGAGACATATCCGTCCAGGCGGAATGGCTCCGTCGGAGTGGACGCGCTACGTCAGAGCTGTCAGGGACACCCCGGTGGCAGACTACCCCGCGCCCGGCACCTATACAACACGTCGCGTTGCATATCACCCTCCGACCGCGGTTTCGCCGTTTCTTCTCGGGCTGTCGGTATCCTATTGAAAATGAACATTATGGCTTTCTGCCCAACTGTGACCATACGTCGGAATGGGGTCATTGGGTAAATCAGCAAAATGTAAATCGGTCCGGAAGCCACAAGCAGGGTTCCATACGCACACGGCATTTCGTCTGTCATATTAGTCTTTGTTACAGTTACATGATTCGCTACCTCATACTATGGCATGCATTATTTAGGTATCTCTATATATATCTGTACGGTCAATCTGGCCACAGATGGTAGTCGAGCATAATTGGAGGTTCTAGCTCAAGGAGCCTACGAAGGAAGTGAGAAGATATGATACTACCCGGCCATGAGAATCCACGCAATTGCATGGATCCAGATGAGATGAAAATGAGATGATGTCTATCTACCGCAGGGTCCCCCGGATATGTACTCCCCGTCGCGCAGCCCACCTCCATTCCCCTTGTAGCTCCGTACACCCACCATCGCTCATTCAGGATGGGCTTGGAGGACATGATCGAGCGAGTTGAGAGATTCACTTTGAGGCGGTGACCGAGCGAGTGTGGAGATTCACTTCGAGGCCGAGATCGAGTAAGTTTTGAGATGCAATTGCAGACTGAGATTGATTGAACTCAGAGATGCACTTGGAGGCCATGATCGAGCGAGTTTGGTGATGCACTTGGAGGATATGATCGATCGAGATTGGAGGAGTACTTGGAGGTGGTCGATCTGGAGGCGGTAGTTCGGCAGGGAGGTGCGACGGCAGCCGAGAATCTATTCATTGGTTAACTCGTCATCGTGGGAATGTAGAGAGTTGAGTACAATACGGTCCGACGAGAGATGAGAGCTGGCTGGCGGCGGGAGACAGTCAATCTTGGGATGACGCAGTACTCGGTGTATGTTGTACTTGGCGTTAACTCATGATCATTGCATGGACACATAGACAGGGATGACTTAACTTCGTGTTCTTAGGTGATGGTAGAGTTGAGCACAAGAAAGAGAGAGATCAGAGGAGATGGGGAAAATCATCTTGAGAAACTTGGACATAGAGAATTACGTGTGCGAGTCAAGTGACCATCGCCGATACGGCAGGTACAAGTCCCGATCCAGCGGATAAAAACACCGAGACGAGATCTTCTGAACCCAAACAGGCAAGTAGTACTCCTGATTTCTCATAGCCGCTTGTATTCTCCATATCGTTCTCATCTTCATCCCCAATCTCTCTCTTTCTCGTCCACAACTCTACCATCATCGCAAGAACTCAAAGTTAAGTCATCCCTCTCTATCTCTCATTGCCATCATCATGAGTTAACACTGAGTGCAGCATACACTGAGTACTGCATACACCGTGTACTGCATACACCGAGTACTGAATCATCCCAAAATCGACTGTCTCCCGCCACCAGCCAGCTCTCATCTCTCGGCGGACATCATTGTACTGAACTCTCTACATTCCCACCATTACGAGCATACACCTAAGATTGTCTGTCGTCCCTTCATTCTCATGATTTCGAGTTGTCCCCTGAATGTAGCTTCAGCTTCCAGCGTGCCTCCCTACACGATCGACCGCCATCAGCCAGCTCTCCATGAGAGCTCAAAGCTAACGTCACCTTGTCACATTCTCTCGGTTGCAAGTTAACTACCCAATGAATTGAGTCTCAGCACCCGGCGCGCCGTCCATCGACCGCCTCTAAGTACTCGTCCAATCTCGCTCGATTACGGCCTCCAAGTGCATCACCAAACCCGCAAGATCATAGACTCCAAGTGTATCTCTCAACTCGCTCTATCACGGGCTCCAAGTACATCGTGAATTAGCGACGGCAGGTGTACGGAGATACAGGGGTAACGGAGGTTGACATTCACTCGATTGTCATCTTCAGGCGCACCTCGAATTACTGACAATCACCGCGTGCTGTGCCAGTCCAGATATACCGTGTGCAGACAGGCAGCTATATAGATACATAGATACATAGATGAGAATACAAACTGAATGCATAAGTTTTGAAAATCGTTGAGCGATAAGTAGAAGCTATGATTCAACATCGCCAGGCGTTGTGTGAATGGCTTCAGCATAACTGCAGCCCCTGCGAAGAGTGGAACACACGTGTCCTCCTGATGGTGCATAAACCTCACCACAAAGTCAAGGAGGTACGTATGTACCGCGACCCGTTGCCTGGGCGACGGGTAGGGTGCAATTCTCCGTCAGAGAGTACGAGGTTCCGTCAGAGCCGTTAGAGCTGTCCGGAACACCCGGGTGTTTCTGACAGAAACTAGAGTAGTTGCTGGGGTCTCTTTTTGTCCAATGAAAGCTGCCAATGCATCCGTTATACATAAAGATGACCAAGTCACAGGTGAATCACGGTACTTACATGACCACAAATTGTTGACACTCCGTTGACACTCATGCTAAAAATGGGGCGGTGACCGTGTTGTTATCTCTTTCTCCAATACGCGGTGCCAATACATCTGTTCTGCATAAACACGACCAAGGTACGGGTGAATTACCGGACATACAAGACCACAAATCGTTGACACTCCGTTGACGCTCATGCAACAAATGGGGCGGTGACCGTGTTGGTATCTCCATTGCCAATAACAGCTGCCAATGCGTCCAGTATGCATAAAAACGACCCAGTCACTGGTGAATTACCATACCTACACGACCATAAATCGTTGACGCTCCGTTGACTCTCATTTTAATTTATTGTCCATTCAACATGTGCTGCCGTCCATGATTGTTTTCATCCTGATTTGACTTTATCGGTTGTCGTTCTACATGATTGATAATCGGCCTTGTGGCAAAGCCGAGCGGCATAAAAATCTTGCAGTGTTCACTCTCCCACGACTGAAAATGATGTATCATGCCAAAAGATTCGTTGCGCCTGCTATACATCTATTTATGAACCGATATTCACACACTACTTCTTACCATTCACCCTTAATTTTTCTCTTACTGAATCTCTCAGTCAAGCTACATAAAGCTGGTGAACCATTGACACATTCTGTCCTACTTTTTCTGCCCTCGTTTATTTTTCCTCGTTTCATGTTGCTCTGGGTATTCCGGATCCTCAACGCCAGTGTTCGGCTCTATATCAGATTCCTCGTCTGCTGCGCAATCATCTTCGCTGATATTTGGATTATCCAAGTCGCCATTCCAGTTTAGCCAATCATCGGTGCCCGAAATGCTTCAAGGTGCGCTGTCCTCATCGCGTTCGACTTGATGACGGTTGATTCTCCGGATTCAGCGGACATTTGAGATTTGAGTTCGTCCTCCAGGGGTGTCCTTTACAGACAAAGCCGGTGGGAAAGGTGATCTTTCTGACAATTTCAATGCAGCCGCACCATGATGTTGAGAGGGTGACCAGGATGCTTTAACGATCACTTCCGTGTCTGATATGTATACGATGGCGATTGTCCGCTCATTTTGAGCCCGAGATCGATTCCACGTAGCCCGTAGGTTTTGGCTGCATTGCCACATCTCCAAAATGGCATGAACGTTGGCCATTCTGTGCAATTTCCTTTCCTCCACCTCTTTCTTCATTTCCGAGTCGTATCTGTTGTTGTAGTATCAAATTCTGGGACAGTGCCTGCCAAAATCCATTCATTGGCTCGTGCGAACTGCCTGACAACAACTTTTTCGCGAAGGATCTCGCCTGTGGTTTTTGACTGCCACCAGCCAATAACATCTCGGCCAACAGAAAAAATGGCCTCCTCTCCGACACCATGTGGTATGATAGAGACTATGTCGCGAGCCACGTTGGAGACATCGGCGTACGTTGAGTGCATTTTCTCCTGTTGGCACCACCAATCCGTTATGTCCGGTATCCAAAATGTACTGTTAATCTCCATTGGTTCGGAGTGGTAATCATTGAGATTTGGATTAATTTGTCCCCAGTTCTTCAGTGCTTCAGGCAGCAAATTCAATTGGAGGCTGGCGGCGGTCAATAAGCGGGCTACACGATTGCTTCGTCCGGGTGTCGTCTCAACCACATTGTTCGGCATTAAGTATTTCTCATCATCGCTGGACAAATCATATGGATCAAAGCATGATTGATAGGACTGTGAAGCCGTTGCAGAGTGGACGAGATTGCTGTTCAGTACTGTTTCGAGTTCATTGACTGGCACACGTCCATGTTTGGCACAGTATTCATTCTCCACATACTTCAGAAAGGCCTCTTGGTATTGTGTAGTGTAGGATGTCTCGTCCTCAGGATGAATATGCATTCCCTTGACCAACTTCCAAAACGATCGCAACTTCCGGAAAGGATCGAGGATGTGTGCGGAGATTAGAAGCATGCCCGTCGTTGGAGTCACTGCAGCGTAGTATTTGGAATGATTCTGTCGAGCTAACTTCACTGCGAAGAACAAGTCTTCCTTCCATGGTGTCTGCTTCTTGGCCAAAGCTCACATCACGCCATCCATGTGATCGAACATGTCATTGGACACTATGATAATGTTATGCAATGTGACTATATGCCTCATTGACATCCAAAGGGTCCAATATCGAAATGGCCTCAATACTACCATGACATTCTTGACAATCGTCCATTCAGCCTGAGATGTGGATAGTGGCCGGTATTCTGCGTATTTTGGATTTTGAAGCCACTGGCGTGTAAATTCCCGTAACCGGTAGGTACATTCGAGCAACTCCAGAGTAGTGTTGCAATGTGTCTTCATGTCCATAATCGGAAGTACTGCAATGCGGACCTTCAGATTCTGATAGTCAATGAACTCGTTTCGGCGACCAGTTGTCAGCACAATTAATACTGCAAGCATTCTCTGCTATATGAAGGTCAGTTTCAGGACTTTCAAAATCTCATGAAATACGTACTTTCTCAATTATCTTTGCTAAACCTGGTCTCATGGCCAACACCTCGTTGATTCTAGCATTGCCCTCTTTTCGAAGTCTTAGAGTCTTCCCAATGTCTATGCTTTCATTCTCTCCAAATTGCTGATCGCGCTCATGGGCGTCCCAAGACTTGGTGCGGCCTTTTACACCGAGACTGCTCATGAATGCACCTAAAGCAAGCTGTATGACGTGCACCATGCATCGTATGTGGTTCCTCAATGTGGCCCACTCGATCCAAGAGGCCTCAAGTGTTGATTGCAGCTCGTGTGTAATCGAGTAGTTTGAGAAAGCAGTATTAGTAGTAATACCAAGCATACGGCTGTCGGTAAGCTCGATACGATCAAGCACATCCTTCAAATGTACGGCTAACCTTGGTCCGCTATGTTGGCCCTTCACCTATCATGTTTAATTAGCTTTCGAAACGGGAACAGAACAGGCGATCAACACCATCCAAAGTGTGTTGAATATCACGCAATGCCGAATTTCGATCCATATAGTATGCAATGACTGACGTTATGGCCAGTGTGTTTGTTGAAGTCCATCGGTCCAAAGCTAGACTAACTTCATTTCGTAACGGCAATTGCTTCTTAATTGCATCCACAGTAAGGGCATATTCCCTTCGGCAAATGTTGCTGAGGGTCGTAGCGGACGGTAGGACTAGATTGTGACGTAATGCCCCATATGACCATCGTAGCGCATGATTTGATATAGGGTTCCATCGCGAGTGTGCCGAAAGAAATCCTAACATGAGGTAGCGATTCCACGTGTCTTGGTGAAATTCGGAAGTTTGGAAGTCCATAGCTGCCAGTTGGGAACGTTTTGTCTGTCATTTTGATCAATATGGATCATCCTGGATGTTAAATATGATCTTCCTCTGTGAACATAATATTGTCATTCCTCGACTTCCTCATCTCTTCAGGATGGCTAAAGCTGTTTCATCAACTGTCGAACTTGTCATTTCTGTAAGCTCTGACTTTGTGAATTCGTTTAACTTTGCGATGTGAACTTTTTCCAGCAAGTGTTTCCCCATTGAGCTGGTCCCATGTTCTGATGGATGGCGAAGGACTTGATGACAAATGATACATATGACGCCAGGGCTGCCGGTCTCGTCGATTCCGTAGTGTAAATAGAATCGCCACGACGGCGCATGTCTAGAATCATTCCAAGCAATAGGTTGCTTCGAGCCTTCATTCATTGACGCCCACCATGCATCGACGATGATTTGCGATGTAAGGTCGCTCAAATCACGACAAAAGACATGTTCATTTTTGGAAGAGACCATAACCTCAAGCAATGAGGTGTTCAAAGATTTTGTATCAGACATGGCAGTAGAAACTAGGATGCTGGGTATTCCGACTCGAGCGACTGCCCAAAATACCGATACAGTAAAGCAGACTGCGGGTTCCCAAATATTATCTCTACAGCTACAAGGAAGATAATCAGATCAGTAAGACATTGCATGCATATTGGTGAAGTTTAATTCAAGGACAGATTGCAATGACTGACCGCGTAAAACCCCATTTAGGAACGGCATAATGCAGTTCATTGCTGTGTAGCGTTTGGAGCCTTGACGCACCGTGGGCGCTGAATCGTAGGAGGCGGACGCGATATCGTCACGTGCATTTTTGCCAATACAGGCTGCCAATGGGTTTCTTGTGGTTTATTTGAGTTCCATTCCGGTTAGATTATCCAAGATGCCAGTGCACAAATAGTTGACACTCCGTTGACACTCATGTTGGGACATGGTGATGATCTAGTCGTAAGCATGTTTGCCTAGAATGGCGGCTGATAGCACGATTATAGATCACTGTGGTCGCATAGCCCCTTGATTTTCCGAGATGGAAGGCCTGAACTCGTCCATGCTCTGTTGACGCTCACTTTGAGGGCATAGTGACGATGTCGTTGAGAGCATTTTTACCTAGAAAGACGGCTGATAGTACGATCATGCGATAATGTCGACCCACTGCCCTTGGATTTTCCAAGATGAATGGCCAAAAGTCGTTGACGCTCCGTTGATGTTGATTTTGAATACATAGTTTCAATGTTGTAGCAACCGTTTTTGCCTAGAAAGGCAGCCGATAATCAGATTCTGGCTGAATGTTGCCGCACAGCCCTAGAATTTTCAATGATACAAGGCCAAACGTGGTTGACGCTCCGTTGATGTTCATTTTTAGGAGATAGTCGTGACGTCGTAGCAACCATTTTTGCCTTGAAAGGAAGCCGATAATCAGATTATGGCTCAATGTCACCGCACATCCCTTGGATTTTCCATGATAAGTGGCCAAAAGTCGTTGACGCTCCGTTGATGCTCACTTTTAGCACATAGCACCGAAGTTGTTGCGAGAGCTTTTGCCTAGGAAGGCGGCCGATAGCGCGATTATACGGTAATGTCGCCACACAGCTCATGCATTTTCCAAGCTGCAAGGCCAAAAGTCGTTGACACTCTGTTGACGCTCATTTTTAAGACATAGTAGAAATGTTGCCCCCACAATTGTTCCATAGAAAGGCAGCCGATAGTTCGATAAAGACATACTGGAACTGCACAGCCTACTGGATATTTCATGACACAATGCTAAAAATTGTTGACGCTCCGTTGACGCTCCTTCTCAGGATGTGGCAACAAGCATCTCATATACCTCTTTCGCAATACCGCCGACCTATACATCCGCTTTGGAAGGATGTGACAACGCAGCCTATTGATTGCTGAATGTGTAAGACTCGAAATTGTTCACACTCTTTCGACGCTCACATTAATATCATCGAAACAGCCTTTGTACACTCAATAATTGTATGGAACAAATCATATAGTCATTATTGACCTCCTGTATGGTGTGTGTATGTATTATCGTTTGCATGCAGGAGTTTCGTTACCTGTCAATTTCTGATCAACTGCTATGTACACTGTCTGAGTGAGAAATGATGTGGCCCTATCACATTCCCGCGCTTTCGGCCGGCAATTGACGGCATGTAGATCATTTGACTTGTTTTTGGTATATATAGCTCGACTTCCTCACCATTCCTTATACAGCTCCTTCTCCTCGATTTCCATGCAGTACCACAAGCAATTTCAAATATCTCAACCATGTGCACCAGGTCTGTGCAGAGAGTTATGCAGTTAAATACATGGATGAATTTAGCATGACGGTTGTTGGTCAGATCCATTCGTCATGCGCACTGACTGCTCTCTCTATGACACGTATGACATCACTCACCTACATTTCGTTAGCACATCTCGTCACCAATATTGCTTTTGCTTTGTCACTGAACAGTCAGTTGCAGAAAGAAACTGTACATTTTGGCAGTCCTAAAGTGCAATTTGGATCCTGGAACTTTCTCATGGTGCGTTCGACCCTTGCACATGCCCAGACGAATTATCATGTCTCACAATTTAGTCACTGAAATCGAGAAAAAGCTGACACATAGCGAAATTGGTAAACAACTTGCTTTTCCAAGCGATCGGAAGTCAAAAATTACAGTTTGCTTATCTATTTTTCCACAGACGCAGGAGCCGTAACCATCTCTTCTTCGGAATCCGAAATCTATATGGTAATTAGACGGAGGCTATATGCAGGGGTAAAAGATTACTGGTTCAACAGAGCTTTTACTGGTTCAACTGGCTTCGCTTTCAGCAATGTTGACGAATCGGGCTCCACAGCTGGCTCACTGCTTGGTTAGCTCAATTTCAACTGCGGCTTCACCGAACCTAGCCTGATATGACAACTTGCGGGTCGAGAAGTCCCTTGTGGCCTTTGAGATAATCGGGGACAATGTCGAGACTCTCCATACTCTCTCCAAATGATGTCGGTGGAGGTGCCGGAGCGTCATGATTCATTTGTGGCTGAACGACTTCCGGAACCCTCAATTCGTATATGCCGTACGTCTTATCTTGTTCACAGAAGTCGTCGGCTGCATCCTCCCATTCTGGTTGAGTCAATTCGTCGAGCTTCATCTGCTTCTGCCGAAACCTCTCCATGCACTGCTGCACCGTTTTGGTGATTGTGCCCATCACCCAGCCAGGTTTGTCATCTTCGCTCAGCTTGCCCAGTTGAGTCTCCTCATCATCCGCATCTTCCCCATTCTACCCATCGTCCAAACTTGCAAGATCACTCAGACTGTCTCCGATAGCAACCAGCATCTCCTCAAACGTCTTTTCGGGCTCTCTGGAGGTCAATCGCACAATTTCAGCATGCGTCATATCATCCTGCTCTCGCTGAATCGCTGCCTCTCTGTCTTCAACTCGCTTTCTTGCCCCAGCGGTTTCTCTCTCAACATTATCCTCAATCCATTTGTCTTTCTCTTGATTGCTTAAGAAGCGCGTTTCTCGTTGTTTCTCCGCCGCAAGCTTCTTTTTGGATCTCAAGCTGTGCAATGCCCCAAGTGCTCGGACTCCCTCAGCTTCCAAGCCGCTCTTGCCTTCATTCCCATGATGGTGTCATTGGGTTGACCGCTTTGTCGATTTGCCGTATGTGCCCACCGGAAGTGGCGAGAAGGTCCTGTTCGGAGCATTGACCATTGTAGTTTGTGTGGACTTTGTTGTTGGGCGAGATGTTGAATGTTGCAAGTTATGGACAATAGAGAGGCAAGCTGCGTCTTTCATGTCAAGGTTGGTACGTTTACTCATCTTGAACAAAGCACAATGTCCCTCTTGACTGTCAATAAATCAGGAATAGTGACGCTAACCATACAACATGACATGATTGTTAGCGTCATTTTCATGTAATATCCCGGGGATCATTTGAGACAAACATCACCAGATGTCCTCTCCCTCGAACAACATCTGATTAATATCTAGCAATTCGGCATTTCCGGCAGTTGTACACCACAGTCTATCCCTGTTACCAAACACACAACATCAGACCAACTTTTTGCAAATTGCAGGGCAGTGGGAAACCCCTGCAACTGGCAGCCCTACTCGGTAGGATTCATCTTGAGAATAACGATCATGTTGGCTGCTACTTATTTAATTCTGGCAAGAAGCTGACTATATAGTCCTCAGGGCTTCCCACTTCCTCTCGTTATGATCTTCCTCTCCTATTCCACACCAGCACATCATCGAGACATAACCACCTCTGCACGGTGAGAGCAGATCGAATACCGGCCGATTGGCAGGCGCTACATCAAATACGGACATTCTCTGCACACAACAAGAGCACAGACCCAAGTTAGTTCACCGCGACGCTGCCAATGCAACCTCCACACATATGACCCAGAATGCCCATTTAAAAATCGTCCGCAAGACTCGAAGCAGCAAAAATAAGACACAGTATGCAGTTGGATGTCAGTATATTCATATCGAGGCAAACGGCGGTCAATTGACCGTATAACGTACAGCGGGTGTCAATAGAGAGCTACGTAACAAATTTATCGCTGCCCACAACAGGAAACCTCCATTGTCGACAAACGCATTTGTCCACACAGTCCGCGAAATCGAACCTCATGATGTTGTCAGCTCTGGGATTTCCACCGATGAATTTCCTGATAAGCATCCCCGTGAGTGGACGAAGCAGGGTGTAATCACCTTAGAGAATGCTATGGAAGCGTATATGGTAGAGGCAACAGCCAAATTTCATTGTTAGAAGCAGCATCTAATGTCTTGTAGGTATTCAACATGTCTGCAACTATGGCAAGGGAAGGAGGTCGGGTACAGCTAGAAGAGTCCGACATGCGCCTGGCTTTCAATATGGCCAAAATGGCCAAAGAAGGCTTTTCGCGCGCCCCATTTGAGGAAACGAAATACCTCATCCAGGAACCACCTGCCGAGGACCGAGATGAGATGAAGTGGGGTGTTGAGTTTCTTGGTCATCAAAAGGTGAAGGCTGCGATACAAAGACACCCGGCAATGCTTCGTTGAAACCAAATGTCCGGCTGCCTTCCTTGCGAAAATGGCACCACAAAGAATCTGCAGACTCACTGGAGACATAGAAGAACAGGTGCACCTCCACCCGACCGACGCAGAGAGCGGACTCCAGAGCCGCCTCCACCTCTACCCTTCACGCCACCCGCCCCAACCGGTACCACTTCTGGAGCTCAACCTTCTCATATCGTCAATTTGCCGGCCCGATCAGCGCATTCACATACAGCTATTCTCTGTTGGAAACTTTGGATGATGAGGATACCGAGCATGATACCAAGTTTGATCCAGATATGCTGACCGATGAAGGTCAGTCCACTCTCTGTGGTGTGGTAATGCAGCGAACATTCATTTTGTAGACAAGAGCAGCAGATTGAGCGATCCTGCAACTGGTGACGAGCATTGAGCGAAAGACACGGGACTTTGCAGATTATTATTATATATATCCATGTATTATTAATGAACAATGTAGTGATCAAGAAGAAAGTAAATGAAAATGCCAGAAAGGCACCCAAAACAGTGTGAATGATGGACTGTGCCAAATTAAATGATTGGTTATTGTGGATACAGCCATGGCAATATGAGCGTCAACGGCGCGTCAATGATTTTTGGACATGTGTCCTGGGAAATCACACCTCTGATAGGTTGTAGTCAGTCATCGAGGAATTTTTGGCTGCCTTCATAGGCAGAACTGATTGCAATACCCACCCTTCCCCATCGTGAAAATGAGCTTCAACGGAGCGTCAACGATTTTGAGTTATGCATCCTGGGAAATCACTCCTCCGATAGGTTGTAGTCAGTCACAAAGGCATTATTCGCTACCTTTATATGCAAAACACATTGCAATACCCTCCCTGCCCCATCATGAAAATGAGCGTCAACAGAGCGTCAACGATTTTTGGTCATGGGGTGACAGGTTGCACATTGTTATAAACTGATTATTGGCTGCCTTTATAGGCAAAAGTGAAAGTGAAACGCTTCCTGCCCCAGCTTCAAAATGAGTGTCAAGAGAGTGTCAACAATTGTTGGCCTTCCATGATGGTTAATCACAGCGCGATGTGGCGGTAATTGTCTATATACATCGTTATGACTCTTATTATACAATAAAAGGCGCAAGAATACTTCGTGGTAGCTCGGTAAATGAAATAAGTTGTTACTGTCCCGGAAGATGTTGCTAGAATATCCCGTACATATCTGCCTATAAAGGCCGCCTTATCCTTCTTTATGGATGCTTGGGATCAAGCACCACTCACATTACCAAAGATGCAAGACCAAATATCATTGACGCTCTGTTGACCCTCTGTTGACGCTCATTTTCAGGATGTTGTTGGGCGCGTGAGAATGCTTATTTTGCACATCAAGGTGGCGAATACGTCGAAAATGAACTGTGACGTACCAATGTTAATAATATACGATTAACAGTAGCGTTTCTGACTGCGACCATGAATGTGAAACCTGAAACGCACAGCCGGAGATTGAAACCGACGGGTGTAGCCGAACCCAGCGAAACCCGCGGGTCGACAGGTATCGGTCCCGGTTTGGCCCCCCAAGAGTCAGAGGGTCGGGTGTTTGAACGGGTCTGGAACCGAACCGACCTGTTTTTGCAGTTCAAACCCGGACCGCTGGCGGGTTACCCGCACCCATTGGTAACACTGGACGAGGATCATGATCATGCGTATATGCTCTACATCAGGCACGAGACAGTGCATGGTTACGTAGTAAGTGTCATTGTGCATCTTGAGGAATATACCTGACTGCCGTATAGGGATATGGGTCTCTCGGAAGAGGCGATCTGTATATCATGCTGCCGGCTATTGCAGAAACCATCCTTGGAGTCGATGAAGGATTGTTGAAGACCTGCCAAGATTACATTCGAGAAATATGGTACAACACGAGGGAGCTCTGAATCGTCACCACCGCCGACGGCACCGGACGGTTCCACGAAGACGAGATGGAAGCCGTGAATACATTTTCACAGCATAGCCCTCGACTTGGCGAGGTAGCCGAGATCTACTCCAGAGCAGCTACTTGGGAAGACGTCAATGACGTGGTCTCGCTCAGGTGTGGAGAGGATCTCGTCTGGTGGGCAGTGTAGACACTGGGTTGCCTGTGGCAGGAAAGTACGGAACAGCGAATGGCACTTCGGAACTGCGACCTTTCCAATGATCAAGATGATGACGGTGGCAATGGAAATTTGAAGGGAGGTGGGCAAGATACGGGAGCCAACACCAGTAAAGGAAGAAACCTGTTCGGCCAGATCAACGCGGTGAGGACGACGACAATCAGTCCGAGGACACTGATACCTGAGCCCTCGAGTGGTTGCCCATGTACTCTCAAATAGAGTTGGCAACGGAACTTGAATATCCTCCATCCGGAATCTAGCCATTGTAATGAAACTGACTGTCTAGACAACATCACAACGCACACTCTCACCCATGTAAGTCACATCGTCATAGTTTGTAGTCTGGGGGCCGTCTGCAGATGTGATCGCACAATGGGATGCAGCCCAGAGGCATGCCGAGGATCAATTTGCAGTGTCAAAATGCCGGAATGATTGAGGGACAAAGCGGAATCCCTCGGGGTCAGCAGACTTCTGGACGGTGACTGTCGAGGTGGTTTTTGGATTTGCCATCTGTGCCCGGTTCTGTGGTGCATGGAAGCGTGGCACCAAAAGAAGAAGTAGTGAAGGTTTGGACGGTCAACGCGTGGAGGATGCTGTCTGGTGGGCACTGATGCACATCTTGGAGGAGTTGGCCAAAAAGAGCCAGCGGAAAAGAAAGAGGACCGATGACACCCCCGGGCCAACCCCTACGAAACCAACAACCTCTGGACCTCCTGGACAACCAGGACCCTCTGGACAACCGGGACCCTCTGGACAACCGGAACCCTTGACTCCTGACTCTGCCATTCGCACTCCTGCGGTCAATCATACTCCTGCAGCCGATCCTGCTCCCGCAGCCGACCCCACACCTGCGGTCGATTCTAGTCCCAGAGCTGATCCGACTCCCGGCGTTCCCCCTCCCATCATCGCATGTTCTCCGGTTCGCCCTCCTCTTGTTCCCCCTCCTCCTGTTTGCCCTCTTCTGGTTCGCCCTTCTCCAGTGGCAGACACCCTGGGTGGATTGTTTGGTGGTGGGTTGCAGGGTTTGGATGATTACAATCCACCGGCAAAATGGGTAGCACAAAGTTGGCCGATCTGGAACCACCGCGCAGTCTATGTCGCCCACTGTGTCAGATACTTCAATGGTGATGAGGTTACTATCCCGATTCTGGATTTCTGGTGGTCACATGGGACTATCCGGGGGCCAAAGCTGCAGGACATGAGTTGATCACGCCGGCATGGCGCGAGGTACGTCGGTCAATTATATATTTCCGATGGCCTTCCACAGTGCTTGCCTCGCGAGAGAATGGTCTTCATCGAGCACGACAAGGACGTCTCAACTTGGTTCAATCTTGCCTGGGACAACGATATGCAGAATCTGGTCCTCCTTGTGTTGCGGCAAGCTGCGCCAGATACCAATGGAGGTAGGCTTCTGGCCTCAGTTCGGTGGGTCCTTTGCTGACTGGATTTAACAGGATTCACCCGGTTGATGAACCTCCTCTGCCTGGTGGTATAGACTGGGGGTTTTTGAATTGGTTGATGTATCGTTGGGATAATTATCATTGGATGGTATTCCGCGGGAGATGGTTTGGTTTTCCGCCAGTCACGTATCAAGGGCCGCTGGTTCTGTCATTTGGATGGTATTTCGTGGGCTTTTGTTTGGTTTTCCTGCTGGTTACGTATCTTGGAGCTGTTTATCTGTTATTTGGATGGTATTCTGTTGGCTGCTTTGTTTTGTTTACTTCTGTATTGTCATTTGGATATTGTCACATGGCTTTCCATACCCTACCTGGATATCGTATGTCTTCCGTATCAATCTTATTCTATGTTTATCCAATGGTTTGTGCATCACTACCTGTGGCCTGTGCGGCTCATCCGGTGGAAATGAAAGTATGGAGATCTAGATCAAGCTGGTCTAGCGGAATGCAGGTGATGGAGATCTGGATCAAAGTCTTCTTCCAGCGGGAACAAAGTTACGGAGATCCTGATCAAAGTCTTCGTCCAGCGGGAACAAAGCTAAGGAGATCTAAGTGTTCTCCTAGCGGGATTCAGGTTATGGAGATCTGGATCAAAGTCTTCGTCCAGAGGGAACAAAATTGAGGAGATCTGGATCAAAGTTGTCATCCAGTGGGAACGAAGTTTGGGAGATCTACTAAGTGTTCGCCTAGTGGGATTTAGGTTATGGGAATTCAAATTAAAGTCTTCCTCCAGCGGGAATAAAGTTATGGTGATCTATGTGTTCGCCTAGCGGGACCCAGGTTATGGAGATCTGGATCAAAGTCTTCGTCCAGCAGGAACAAAGTTATTGAGATCTAAGTGTTCGCCTAGCAGGAATTAGGTTATGGAGATCTGGATCAAAGTCTTCGTGCAGTGGGAACAATGTTACGGAGATCTGGATCAAAGTCTTCTTCCCGCGGGAACAAAGTTACTGAGATGTAACTGTTCGCGTAGTAGAATTTCGGTTATAGAGACCCAGATCATGATCTTCATACTGCAGGAACAAAGTTACGGAGATTAGAATTTCGGGTATTGAGATCTAGATCAACATCCTCATCAAGCGGGATTCAATGGAGAATCACTGACGCATGTGGAAGTTCCGGACCCCAACTAGATACATATACTATGAGGAGTGCACTCCGCAGGACACTCTCCCTTCCTCCTCCTACCTCTTTTGCTATTCTTTCAATACACCTCATCCAGTAGCTTCGAAATGGTGAGAAGAAACACTCGGAGACCCAGGAGCAATGCTGTCGCCAAATCCAATGCTACCAGCCGATCGACAAGACTGTTCCAAGAAAAGAAAGATATGTAGGAAGTGGAAGAAATCGCATCTTCTAGAAGTGACGAAGAGTATACTGAAACCCCACGCCCTTCATTCAAGTCCTCATCTCGGCCGCTGGTAAGCTTATACCCTGTGGCCTGGGTGCCATGCTGATGTGGGATAGAATCCACGAGATGTCGAACTCACAGACGACCAAGTCTCGGATGTACCGGACAATGTCAAGGATACGGATGACGAACTTCTGCGGGTCTCGGTTACTCCTACTCCAAAACCTGCAAAGTCGAAAGCAGCCACCGGACGCTTGTCGACCGCTGCTCTGAAACCACCAATGCAGATCATATCAAAAGCACGCACAAGACGCTCGTCTGCCTCCTCCTCATGATCGCTGTCAGTGGATAATCCCCTGTCAATGGCGGCATCTTGTTCTGTTAGTTCCCAGCAAAGCAATAATTCTAACAAAAGGGCCTTGATGCCCGTGACCTTCCATTCAAGCCCTCAGAGTTCCCAGCACAAACATTCTGCGGCTGATACTGATTCCGAAGCTTGTGACGCCAAAATGAGTAAACGAGGACAGAAGTCGAGAGGTATCAACCAGTTCAAGGGTCCACGGGTTACAAAAGTTGTGGAAGAAGCTTCCATAATGATCAGGCCGAAGACATTGTTCGATAACCCCTTCACGCAAGATGTAAATGAGATGGCTGCCGCTGCCTGGGTATGGGCCCGCGGATTGTGGAAATTCAATGACAGTGTCCCCCCAACAACCGGCGCTTGAACACGTGGCCTATGCAAGTCCCCTACACTTTCTTCGGTACCAATATTAACCACCAGCCACAGATGAGAACATTTCACCATTCTGTGCGAAGCACTGCAGTCTCGCAGATTGTCATAGGACTCCAAGAGATTTACCAACTCTTGGAGATGGAGGCCCCGAAGAAGAAGGGTAAGGTCCACTGGTTACTCGACAATGAACGATATATCTTTGAGAAGACAGATGTCGAGGCAGGTATCATATGTCCACTGGTAAGAATAATGCTGATATTTGTCCTCAGACATGCAAGGAGCCATACGTTAGCAGCTACATTGCCACCGCCATTTACAACTGTTTTTTCAAGGCGAACAACTCCCTGGGTGTTCAAGATTGGCGCTTTCTGGCGCAAATGTCAACCAAGTTCGTCTGTCTAATGGCAACCACTCTCCAGTGGCACCTCCACACCTATGTTGCCACTGGCAAGGCTGTACAAGAGCTGCTGTTTAACTAGATAAATGCCGGCGGTGAGTGAGCTTTCTAATGGCCACTGCACAACAACTGACCATCGCAGCGATATACGAGAGGCATCAACAGATGTGGCATAGCGTGTATACGACGCGAGAATTGTCAGATATTCCGACGGGCCTAATAACACTTATGGTGGAAGATATCAGAAATCAAAACGGCAAGGCGGTTCAACGTATAAGCCTACCAAAAGTCACATCATTCCTGGCATGCAAGGAAAACCTCGACAAGATGAAAGAAAAATCAGCGGCTCTTGAGGCGCTGCAAGATCCAGAGGATTCTGAATGATCGTCATTAACTGTAAGGTAAGAAAGTATACCCAAGGTCATGTGCCCTGTGCTAACTAGTATACAGTGGAATGGTCGGCACCTGGGGTAGAATTGCCGGTAAGGTTCGAGAGGACGGTTTCTGTAGGTTTGGCGAAGGAAGTGAATTTAACTTTGTAGTGTGGAGTTACGGTTTGGCGAATTAAGTTGGACTAGTTGTGCTGCCAAAAGTAATGTATTCATTAGTGAAAGTTTATGTTTTAGCATGGAATTGATCGTGCAGGAGCTGCCTTCCAGCCGACGGAAGTTTATAATCATCGTGCTATAGCTCCACTGGCATTCGTGCCATAGTTCTCGTAGACTACTGCAACTGTATGACCATCGTACGATAGCTCCACTGGAAATTTTACCATAACCCACTATACTACCACAACTCTATGATCATCGTGCCGTAGCTCTACTAGAAATCGAACCATAGCTCTCGTAGACTACTGCAACTCTGTTACCATCGTACCATAGTTCCACTGGAAATTGTACCATAACCCTCGTAGACTCCCGCAACTCTATGATCATCATGCCATAGCTCCACTAGAACTCCATTGACCATTGTGCAATAGTTTATGCGGAAATTCAGTGAATATACCGATAGCAGCATATGATGCCCATTCAGAACATTCATAGCTTTAGTGTGGACTTGACTTGTAGCTACCGCACGCTCATTGTGATATCGCAAAACATCCATCCTTCTCCTAGTGGCATAATCTAATATAATTGATTTAGCGTGAGCTCGAGTTGTAGCTGCTGCGCACTCATTCTGAAATCGTAGGATATCCACCCTCCATCTGGCGGGACTGCACCATTCTTTATACACATAGCGGCCGAATACAAGTAGTCATATTGGAACATAGAGGGCTCGGTATGTCCACCAGATATCTGGATATACGTTCTACCAATGAATAGAGCCTGCGCGCATGCACAGGACAAGATCAGTCCGATGGCAGTCCACTCATAGACCCACCGGTTGTAAATGCATCCATAGGCCTACGCGCAGATGTCTATGGATCGACTTTGGACGACTATAGGCTGCACATCGCGCAGGGGTCCACGGGAAGCTTGCTATGATCTGAGCGTGCACGCGTGTCCACGTAGCGCAGTCTATAGTCGATTTGCACTTTTGCCGATGCATTATCCATTCAAAATGCTGCAGGTGTTTTGTGGTGTCAAAGTTCCTTTTCTGCAACAAAATCTTTGATAATTTTAGTAGTCATAGATTTCTGTTTCATAAATGGAACCCACGCAACCCTTGTAGCATGATCGATTCGAGTAAGGTAGTACAGCGAAATACCATATGATGCAACCGGAATGGGTCCACTCAAATCGGAATGAACAAGCTTGAGTTTTTCCCACTCTTTCTTCACTGATGAGGTTAGAGGAAGCCGAGTCAATTTGCTTTCAACACATAAAGAGCTGATGTAATTCAGAGGTCTTTTTGTGATATTGGCATCGGAGTATAGTTGTAGCGATTTATCCATGGTTGATGGTGCTAAATGTCAGAGAGCCCGATGCCAAAAGTCATAAGTAATATGGGCCGAATGTAATGTCTCAGCAATTTTAAACAAATTTCCATCAAAAACAGCTTCAAAAACAACTTTTGTTCCTTTGTTAATTGAAATATAATCCCCCTGTCCAAACTCTGTATATTCTTTTTACCACAACTCCCTCCACGAAATCAAAGGATGTGCTAAATCTGGAATGTGCAAAGCATGACGAACAAGAAAGGAAGACACCGATCCATTTCTCAAAACACTGTCCATCATCACATCTCCTTTGCCAACGATCCGCATGCTCTTTTGGGAAGTGGATTTTACAAATCCGGAATGCTTCGAGTGGTTGAGGTGTCGCCCTGCATACGGGGTCATGCGTGAGGTACAGGCTCTGTCAAAATAAAAGGATTTGTTTTTTACCTTAACCTTTTCTTCCTTTTCTTTCTTTTCCTGATTTATCTTGTGTAGACGAAAACATTCATTCCAGGTATGTTCTTCAGATTTTCCTGCATTATATTTCTTGCACCAAGTGCAAGTCTTCCATGAGGAGGAGAAGGAGTTGTTGTTATTTCCCGATTTCGCAGGCTTATTTCCTTTTTTCTTATTGCCCGAAAGTTCAGAAACAAAAAGGGCAGAATTATGATCGATTTCAGTTGTGTCCAGTTCCATCAATCATTGCTGAACATCAGCCTATGAAAGACTATCTTTTGTTGTAAGATTGTCGACAACATTTTCATGGTGTTTAACTCAAATACCCAACAAAAACTCTCTCTTGGCCTTATCTTCCCCAAGGAACGTAGCAAAGGTTTTTGGGTAGGAATCGGAGGAGGATTTCGGGAGTTTCGTAATCTGGAGCCACTGGGACTCGAATGAGGATATTAACCTTGGTCAGCCTGAACCAGAGTACTGAGTAGAAAGGGAGACCAGATTCATTATCTGGGAAACTAAGGCGTAAGCTGAGTCGCTATAGTATCTGGTGCGAAGCCAGGTCCACATCAGGTGACAGTCCTCCAACTCAAAAAGTTTGTCCAAAATATCTGGGAAGACCACCTGTATGAATATGGTCGATGCGGTATGTTAAAGATGCTCAAATGCATCATTTTCTGTTTGATCAGCATCATCTGCTGGAGTCACACCATCCACCACAACCTCATATGCCAAAATGCCATTCAGAATGATGTTCATCGAGGCACTCCATATCCGATAATTGTCCTGTCCGGTGAGCCTTCCAATACAATCCAGGTTAAAGTTGATCAGTGTTTTCTTCTCGACGCGAGCCGAGAAGGAGAACATAGGTTTGTTCGAAGAGGATCCTTCCGAAGCCATTACTGTTGGTGTAGCAGGGCAGCAGGAAGAAGGAGCTGGTTGAACTGATGTAGTTGATTCAGGTACTTCTGGATATTTGACAGGTACAGAGAGTGTGTCAAACAAATTCTAAGATAAGGGAGGATATTCAGGATTTGAATCAGTATCGCTCATCCAGGCTCATAACCCATTCGATTATAACAGCGAAAGTCTGAAGAGATCTATCAGAATCTCATACGAAGTATGTGAAGGACAAGTATAGCGAGTGTAACAATGTTTAGAAGTATTCGAAAAGCAAGCATATACTATGAATATAGTGTAACGGGCGGGGTCGGGCGCAGGTGATATGGATGTTGCAAGACTGAACTCGAAGTGCGTATCGAGGAACAAAAATCAGAATATGTTTCAAAGTCGTGCTATTGCCT
>Ga0307512_10000891_pt1 | contig 43948 bp, 50 predicted proteins | sample 14_EM_MG_FD_200267 | JGI IMG/M metagenome (GOLD analysis project Ga0307512, IMG submission 200267) | Populus trichocarpa ectomycorrhiza microbial communities from riparian zone in the Pacific Northwest, United States - 14_EM | ecosystem: Host-associated > Plants > Roots > Unclassified | place... | reverse complement strand
CGTAATTCTGTGGCTGAGTGGCTGATTGTGGCAAGTACCTACCACTTAAACTCAGATCCCAAATGACCTGCCCTTTTAATTCCAATGAGTGTTTGGCTCTGATTACAAAGTGTCCTACACACAAAATGTGGACTATGTCTTCTTTCACCTCCCAGTCTTAGATTTATGATGTCTCTTATATTGAATCAGAAATTGTGAATCAACAGCATTTTGGAGCATTTTTTTACAGCCGCACTATGAATATTAGTGATATAGTAAATTGGAGACCAGGAAGTGTAAGAGGATCAGTTTATGGATAATTCATGTATAGAACACTTTGTGATCAGAGCAAAACTCATGGACTTGAATGAACTTGAATTGATTGGAGTTAGCCATTGGAAGGTATCTTCCCACTGGTTGCCAATATGCTTGCTCTAGCCACAGAAACAATAGAGACTCTCCCAGATGTTGATCACTAGGAGCTGGCCAAGAGATGATCCAACGAATTTGAATTCTAGGAGTAGGTTAGAGCCATATACATCTGGAAGCATAGGAGCTCTTATAAATGACAACTCTGGATTGGCTGGGCTGGAGATCCATCTGGGCACCTCCAAAGGGTGGCAAAGCCGCCACCTTACCTTGTAGTAAATAAAGCAGCGGAGGTCACGGGATTGTTCCAGTGTTTTGGACATTACAGTACAGATCAATTACAGTTATGTCTCTGATTGCGCCTCCATGTCAAAATTAACCGGCATCTCAATCTACAGTCCAGACGATACAGATTTGCTGTTTTGCAATCAACCCTGCTCTACGGGGGCGGCAATTGGGGAATATGCAGCGCACTCAGCTCACGTTTTGTGCCACATAAACAGTCAGTTCTTGAACTTCAAGAATCGAGTGGTCGCCAATCAACAAAGCCTTGTGCATCCGCTGCATCACCCACAACTTGATTAACGAATTTTACGGGCTAACCGGCCACGGCCTAGGAACCGGTCACCCACCAAAACATGCAAGCGCCCGGAGCAGAGTTATCAATTACCCCGCTCACGAACCGAATTTTCACTCTTACCCCGCGACAACCCAACCCTGGGAAGACTGAAGTGCTGAGATGCAGCGATTGACAGAGAGAATGAGATTCGTGAAGCCAAACATGCGTACCGCACAGGCCTTGAACCATCTATCTGCGTTGGTGCTTCAACATACAGTATATCATATGGAACCTTGCGAGACCGACTTAGTGGAGCACAGCCAAGGGGTGCAGCACATTGGAATGAGCTGCTGCTGACTCCAGAAGAGGAAAAATCAATTGTTAGGTTTTGTGAGACTCTAGATGACTTGGGACATCTATTGCAAGGGAAGATGGTTGAGGCATTTGTGATATCCCGTCTACCTTCACATCGGCAATGACAACTTGGTAAATACTGGATGACACACTGTCTCAACCACCATCCTTCCATCACTATCATGTTCAGCCAGCGTCTGGATAGACAAAGGGCTAATGCAAATGATTCTGCAATTTTGAATGACTTTTTTTGCAAGGTATATCATTTTAGTATATACATTAATTTTCAGCTAATACTGGTCACTGTAGCTTGGAAAACTTGTCAGAAAGCTCAATGCACAACTAAAAAACATATACAATATGGATGAAAAGGGCTTACTACTTTGTCAGGATCTTAAAGTGAAGGTGATATGCCATAGAGGTCAAAAGAATCCCCTCTATACCCAGGATCGAAATCGCGAAATGGTTACAGTTATACAGTGCATTTTAGCTGATGGTAGAGTTATACCACCCATGTATATCTACAAGGGGTCTAGGCATCTACTAGGATGGCATGCTGGCGTGCAAGATGAAGAGCAAGCAACATTTGCATGGTCGACTAAAGGCTGGACTGACAATGAACTGGGACTGGAATGGGTGTAACAGAACTTTGAGAAATATACTACTAAGATGTTTGTACCATGAGATTGATCTCTTACTTATGCTGAGTATTACAGTGCAAAGGGCAAGCCACGTATTCTAATCCTTGATAGGCATGTCTCTCATTCAACATCGCAATTTTTCGATTTTTGCTTGAAAAGAAATATCCACCCTATCTGCCTTCCTCCACACGCTACACACATCCTTCAACCTCTAGATGTTGGGCTGTTTGGTCCTCTTTCGCGCTACTACAGCAATGCACAGGATATATGGGTTAGAAACGGAGGGAATGCAATTAAGAAAGGACAGTTTTATAAGTAAGTCCACCTGCTATATCACTTTATACTCCACTCTAACTCTTTCCTACAGCCTTGTCTCACGTGCTAGAGCTGCAACATATACCAAGAACAACATCTTGAGTGCCTTTGAGCCAACTGGGGTCTGGCCTCTAAACCCACGCGAGGTTTTTCTTTGGCAATCACAAAATATCACTCGATTTGATTCTCTGCCAGCCACTCCCACTCCACTCCTCAGTGCGACCCCCAGACAGCCCAGAGCTGTAAGCCTATTGGACCACAGTGCACTTCACCTTGTCACTCGACAATCACCATTGTCATTTATTCTGAAGGCTCTTGTAGCACAGCTGGAAAGGTCAGCTCAGGGTGCACTTGCACTGATAAGGAATAAGGAGATGAAATGCTGAGAACACTTCGTTCAGGGGCCAAGGACAACAATGTGGTAGCAGTAAAGAACAGCCGCCACCTTGGGAAATCTCGGGTATATACATCTGTGGATGTGGTTGAGCTCAGGGAAGAAAGAGAGACACTAGCCAGAGAAAAAGTGACCAAAGCCAAAATGCGCCAAGAAAAGGCTGCAGCAAAGGTAGTATCATCTGGAGAGGGATCAAAGAGCTCTAAACATGTCGAAAGAAGATCCTAGGTACAAAGAAGGCACCTGTAATTGTGCTTAGTGATTGGCTGGATGAGGAAGAAGATATGGTGGGTGGAGTGGGGTGGGACGAGGAGGAGAATGGGGGGGAGGAGGACTCTGTTGTATACATTGGTGATATGCTGAACCTAGAGGATGCTATGGAGTATGGAAAATGGAGAGAAGGGGTGAGTAGTCAAGCCCCAGTAGTGACTAGGTCAGGGAGAGTGGTTAAGACAGGTCATTTGGGTCAATAAATTCCGCCCACAGGTGGTCAGTTTCCCAGTCATGGGCGGTCACCCAGTAAAATACGTTACAATGTTAATAGGGCGAACGTCTCGACTGCCTTGAGTGGTGAGTGGAAACGACCGGAGAAGGTGGCGTTGCTTTTGTTCGATGGTTATTGAAATAGAGTCATCATGGAAGATAGAGGTGACGGAGAACATACAGAATTGTTGTATTACTGGATTACTTGGAGGGGGTGGGATGGGAGGAGTATTGATTAAAGACCATCCGCCTGGTAGGAAAAGCACATAATCGATGCTGCTAGAAAACTCAGCTGGGGATGATATTCAATCAAAACTTATGATGAATGAACTACTTCCCGTGGAATCTGGGACTCAGTGGTACTTGTAGCCTCACAATCTGAAGCCCGTTCTCTACCTGCTCAACAACATCAGTCTCAATCTCAGTTAGTCACAGTGATACATTCCATACTACGATGAGATGGTTTATGTGTTTAGTTGGTGTTTGCCTTCAGGCTACAAAGATACAATTTTCCAAACTTACAAGCTCGAGCTAGGTAACTACCACTAAACCCCATTCATCTTTGGCGCCATACGGATGAGTTGGAAGTGGGACACAGAGCGGATCGTGAGGCTGACAATGGTGGCCATTTGCAAGGGAAGACACCCAGCTGTTTGGAAGGAAGCAAGCTGTGTGGTGATTTGCAAGCCAGATAAAGACAACTCTATGCAGCTGAATGCCTACCGCTACATATCACAGTTGAGCTGCATGGGAAATGTGTTTGGACAATCAGAAATGCTGCAAATGACATCTTGACAGAGAAGTAGTCAAATGAGGCTGGGTTCGGAGAAACTTCAGGCAGACAATCACATAGAACCGCCAATGCCCGCCGGGTTGCCTGATTCACCATACATTGAGATTGCGAAGCCAGACCAACATGTAAGCTTTTGCCGCCGCATACAGTGTCCCTAGGTAATCATGAGATTGGAATGGAATTTGGATGAAGACACAGTGACGGTTCCTGCATCCCCCGAAGTATTGATAGCCAAGTATGTATTCTTGACGACCTATCTTGTGTAAAATCAATTTGTGAACCTGTTTTGTTACGTGTCAGCTTGCTCTGGATTTCAGTGACCAATTTCTGAAACAGGATGATTTGTCAGTGTGTGTGCAAGGGTCGTACAGGCCAAGCGAATGTTCTAAACTCCAAATCAAGTTAATTGACAAACAAAGAACTGTATATGGTGTTGTCTGTTACGGATAAATGATAAAGCCTAACATAAATTTGAGACAGACTTTACTACAAATGTTTAAGTCAGTGATGTCATTGGACTCATGGAAGGAGCGGTCAAAGCACATGGGAAATACAGATGAATGACAGCCGACAGGCTGCATTGATCCGTGCAGCCAACTACATAGTATGTTACCCCTCAGATCTCCTATACATGATTGAGAAATTGACAATTGCTTATGGTATGTCATGGAACCCAAGGAGAATCAGCTGGATAAGGAATGGCGCCGATGTCGGGCTATAAATATCTAAAACTAGTGCCTCAATTTTGATGCTGTAAATTGCCGGCCACAAGCATTGACAGGCGATGGCGCTACGTCATTAATCATGTAAATCACATATATAGTGGTGGCTCAGAACCTGAGATGTCTCAAAGATCTTGGATTCAAATAATAATACATAGACACTGTATACTGGCAGCCAATAGAGGCTATATGCATTGTTTGTACAATGGTTGAGCACCCAAGGACTGTTAGTATGTCTCTAAGGTGAGCTCAAAGGTGAGCGTCAACGGAGTGTCAACAATTGAAAGTCATACCCATTCAGCAATCACCCGGCTGCATAGTCGCATTCATCCAAAGAAGAAATATTGGCCCTCTTACTAGGTGAATTGGCAAGCCGCACACCTTACTCCGACATAGAAATCAGCATCAACGGAGCGTCAACAATTTCCGGTCTTACATCCTGTATAATGACTGGGCTGTGCAACAGCATTTAGCCATCAGCATAATATTGGCGGCCTTTGTGGGCAAAAATAGTACAGACGATATCGCAACTACCTCCCAAAAATCAGTGTCAACGATTTTTGGCATTGCAGCATCAAAAATCCAGAGGTTTTTGCTGCATCCTTGACTTCATAATCGAACTATTGCCTGCCTCGCTAGGTAACACATGACTGCGACAACATCGGGAGTATGTTCTAAACATGAGCGTCAACGGCACATCAACGACTTTTGGCCTTGCATCATGGAAAATGCAAAGGATGTGTGGCGACATTAAACTATGATCGAACTATCTGCCGCCTTTCTATGTGAACATGGTTGTGACAACATCACTACTATGTCCTAAGAATGAGCGTGAACAGAGCGTCAACGACTTCTGGCCTTGCACCTTGGACAATGCAAGGGTTGTGAGGCGACATTGACCAATAATCGAACTATCAGCTGCCTTTCTAAGCGAAAATGGTGGCAGGAAGATCGTAACGATGTCCCAAAATGAGATTCGACAGAGCGTCAACAATTGTTGATCTTGCATCTTGGATTATCCAACGGTAATGGAATGCAGATAACCCACAATGAACTTATGCGCGGCCTCTGTTGGCAAAACTGCTAGTGATGATATTCATCAGCGAGAAATAATTCCGTCCGGGCAGAATGGTTCTTTCAAGATGGACGCGGTCCATCAGAGCCGCCAGAGACATCCTGGTGCCGGCTTACTTCACGCCCAGCGTTAATACCACGCGTCGCGTTGCCTATTGCCCTCCCATCGAAGATTCACAATTTCTTCTTGCTCTGTCGGTCTCCTATTTCAAACGAACACTTTGGTGTTGAATGCCAACTGTGACTATACATCAGAATTGGTTCATTGGGCAAGCGCTCGCATCGCGATTTGCAATGCGATGGGTGATGCCGCGAAAACCTCTCCTCGCGTTCCTTCTACCTGCCTGCAAAATTCAATTCTCTCTTTAGTAATTATACACATTATTCCAAGTCGCCAGATCTGGGTGGCTGTTGACATTACATCGCACCTTCCGTCCGTCTCCTGTCTGACTACTAGTAACTATTTCTGGAATTACATGCATGTAGCCAATGATGTTTCCTACGCTGAAAACTTGGAAAGCAACTGCTGCCGGTGCTTTTCTCACTGGTACAAATTTCGAGACTGGATCACAGTTACCCGAGTTTTCAAGTATTGTGGTAAACTCCAGGGCTAACCAGTACTCAACGAAAGCTCTATCCTCTTTCAGAAGCTTGATTTTGAAAAGTCATTGCAGTTGCCACGGAAGATGACCATTCAGCGCACGATATCATCTCCCTCGGGCGTGGCTTTACCCACACGCAGTCGTTCCGCCGGGCCTCTCCGTGCCAGCTGTGGCTTCCTGTGGATAGACAAATCTGAGATATGAGTGTACCATCTCAACCCTGAACTTAAACCATAATACCGTGGTATATACAGAGATGCATTGCGTGCAGTTGTTCATCCGATACATACGTCGTGTTACTACTCTTATTCTTGAGAAACCCCTGCGTGCCGTTGTATATTGTCACGCGGTGCATTGCATCCTGTGTATTGTTGAGTAATGCTCTGAAGTCTTTTATCATAGAGTCAGGATAAATTCCATCATGGCTGTTTTGGGGTCTGATGAATTCGTGCTTTGCATATGACTGGGAGCTCCGGGGGGCAGCCAGATCTGCGCCGAAATGGAGGACTTTGCAGGTGGCAGCACTGTTCTCTTGACGCTGAGCCAGGGCTTGGAGATTGAGCTCTCTGATTCAGAAACAGAGAATGCGATGCTGAAAGGTGATCACTTGCAGCAGGTGGTAGAGATTGTGATTGGAGGCGTTCCAACCATCCTTCAGATTCGTTTCATGTGCTTGATTATGTCTCTTGGCAGAATACTGTTGGGAGGCTCCTTATCGACTAATCTGTTCGACCCAGTGAGAGATCAGGTGAATCTTCGGAAAGTTGAACTCGGCATCTAACTCCTTGGAAACATCCCTTCAATGGCTAATATAATCCTGCCAGGCAATCATGTCGCGCTGCTTCTTGGACGGCGTCCCAGTTTCAGCGGTTGTTTCCTCAGCTCCCTTCCCCTTCTTCACAAGTGTAACGGCGGCACGTGACCCGGGCCGGGTAACGGCTATCTTATATTGTCGGCTCACCACGAGCCTTACATCTCTAGTGATAATCTTACCTATACATCTACATCTACTATCACTCACATCCACCTTTGCAACCGTATTCCTATAATTATCATACGTATACCTATGAGGCCAAAAGCAGGCATACCTGCCCTTACACTATTATCGCTTTTTGAGTAAACAGATACGTTTCACTCACGAGATTATGAATTGATGAGTGTCACCCCTTTTCAGACACGCCATATCACGGAGTCAACAATTCAGAATACCGCCCTCCAAACGAGATATTGAAGGATCATCACCACGAAGCACGAAGCATTGATTATTCCATCATTCAATTGAGCCATCTGATGACAGCGGAGTTGAGCTCAGAGACCAATTGGCGCACATGGCGCATCTCCGGCAATGAACACAACAATTATCATGAGTCCAGAACACCACCGAGGCAATGACAAACATCGCATACGATTGATCGAGATGAGTTCAAGACAACATCAATTACTTCCAATGCCAGCAATCGACCACTGGACACCAGAGAACTCGCGCCTGCACCCCTAACCGCGTCAATTCACGGCGGAAACCTATAGAGCTCAGAGACCAACTGGCGCACAAGGCGCGTCGCAGATATTAAAGACGATGATCACGAGTACAAGACCATTCCTATGAGTCAATGGAGCGCAATTACCAGTCCAAGCACCTACAAAGGACGGAGTGTTCATACCCCTGAATGGTGCAATATCGAAAACCAAAGGCGAAAACGAGACGATTTCCAGTCAGCACAGTTATGACTACATTTCTTCTGATTGAGCGAAGTGCTCCTATCTCAGTTTGCGTGCCTACCCACAGCTCTACTAACCTCGAAGAAGCACACTTACAGAAGCATTCCACAGCAAACCTACGGTTACTCATACCTACGGAGGAGGATCTGTCTACCATTGAAGCACATTGAGGAAGAGAAGCTTTCCCTCGATTGAAGCGGACTTACAGCGGTGATACGTTGCGCAGCGTCAAGTGCATATACGATCGAAGACCGACACAATTCCGCAACCCGTCTACGACGACTCCAATGACTTCAATGACTATGATTCTCTCAGAGCAGAATCATTATGGACGATCGAAGTTCACCTACCCTATGAATGATCTTTGACTGCAACTACATTAATGACAAAGGCGGCAATCGTCAAATCAAGCGCCAACGATCTTTCGACACTCAGCAAGCAAAAAACTATTGGTGGCGTAGACACTAATGGTGACTCTAGACGAAAATGTTAAGTCAATATCTACGCATCAATGAAACACCGGATTACGCACTCATAGTTCTCGATGTACAAATAACAGATAGAAACGGCGAGATGTAACGCATGCGGGCTATTATCGACTGCGGCGCAACCAGCATCCTTATACAGGACACCGAGGCTTCGCAAGGAGACTCGGGATATCACATCAGCCGGCAGACATCACTACCCGCGGCATGAACGGAGGAGTGATGCAACATGCAAAGGACACCTGAAGACGCAGATCACAGTGCAGTACTTGGACTATCTCGAACCAGTAGACAAATCAGTTGTGGTAGTCATGCCAATGCGTGCATACAATCCAGTATGTGGTTTACCATGGTTCCACAAACAAACCTGACATCGACTGGGCTCGATTGACTCCCTGCAATCACCGAGTGTGAGTGGAGCGGAGCTATGACACCGATGACTACGGCAGTGGCATTCAAGGTTTCAGAAGCCGAAAATGATAACGTCAAGACAAGCTTCTGGGGCGCGGTCCGGGTATACAGACGCTTGGAGCAACCACATTCGACGATCTTCTAACTAGCATTGAACTTGTTGTAGCATTTGCCCGACAGACTGGGGAATGCATAGGACTGCTGGGAGCGACTTTGGATGGCATCACTCTAGATTTGCAAGGTGAGCATACAGACCCAAGAGCTGGACTCGACGAGCAGAGAGCAGCAGCGGTAGTTGCGGCAGAAGAGCCCCTCTGAGTAGAGACTTGAATGACTGCTATCGGCTCGTGGAGACCCGGAGGGAGGGACCAGACGGCGGGGCTTGGCTCCTGTGTGGGCGAACTGTTAATGACAAGGCCTCCTGGATATTCCCTTCCACCGCTTCCGTCCTGTCATGATTTTTTGGCTAACATAGATGGAGCAGTTCGAAGATATTCCCGAATGACGATTGAGACTGATCAGCGCACTCTGGAACGCGGAAGACTTATGAAACAATTGGAAGCCTGGGCACAACATCCCTGCAGAACATATCATTGAGACTATGAGAATTGGACTTACGAGCACCGATATGCACATCCCCGTGATGCAATAATGCTAAGAGACAGATGACAATCAATATTTGACTATGGCCACATACACGAAGTTATGCGGAATTTTACCCAATCTGATTTACTTCCTTTCGATGACAATGAACGAGACTAGCAATTGAATGCTGGGATGCAGATATATGTACCGGCTGCCTTGCCGTACCGAGTACAATCCCGACAACTAATTGAAGAGACCCAATCACGTGCCATATGGCAGAGATTACAATCACGATTACAATACCCAATACAATGCCATATCTGATTCGAAGTTACATTACCAAGAATGATAACCCGAATAAGATCCCGATTCACGCTCGGCGATCCTGAGCTACACAACTACGATGACAATCGACGACTACAAATCGACTTCGGAAACAACCCTCAATCAAGTCCTTCCAATCGGTGTTCCCCACGAAGCCAAATGAGATTAGTCGCTGGCGGAGCAATGACTTTCCAAAGAAGGGGATGGCCGTACCGGAATCGCAACCCCTACTGCAAACAATTACCATCCCAGAAGTGCAGGAACGATGCACCGTATGATCCAGTCACCAATTGAGAATGGTAGCAGCGGCAAGTGCACCTGGACATGAATCGACTAGTGGACTCAGACAACGATGATAAGTGAACCGAGTCAAGTGATGGCAAGCACACATACAGATGAATCGACAAGCGCCCCCGAAGAGAGCCAGCGAGCGCACCCCGCGGTCTAAGACGATAAGTCCACCTAGCATACTACGGACGTCCAGTAGACCTGCAAATGCACCAGAGAAATGATATATCAAGCGAGCCTGATCCATGCCGAAAGAGTGCAATATGGCAACCGAAGCATTCCGAACTCAATACCGAACGACTGCGATATGAATACCGAATTGGCCACGAAGGAGATCGAAATTGACCACCAAGAGTACCGAATAGTCTACCGAATGGCATCAAGCGATGATCACCGAGATCTCACAGCGACAGATATCACTGCCAAAGGACTTCACATGGAGATCGAGAGGATTACCGGGAGCCTTGCTGTACCCAGCCTCTGAGCGAGACACTTGCGCAATGGCGTACCGAAGAATCAAAAACTATCGCCGAACGGCATACCGAACTGAATGTGGGACGATTCTCCCAAATGACTATCGAGAAGCCAACGTATATCCTACCGAAGCTATCATCCGGATGACGTTTACCGAGAAGCAGTCCACCGAGACACTGCCAAATGCGGAATCAAGAGATGCCAGAATCTGCATATGGAAAGCGGCTTTCTGAGAGCAGAAGCGCACTCCTATCGCGGTGAGTATGACCACCCAGTGTGAAACTTACGTGTTAGATATGGATCAATGACGTACCACCCACACCTGATGCAATTGGCGCATTCTTCCACCCTCAAATGGTCAGCAGCGAGTCACATGGGAACCGACGGCTATGACGATGCCAGGAGCAATAGCTCACATCATTGCCTAAAGTCAAGACGAGATGCCATTGCAATGTCATCGAGACTGAGAGCATTGGGACGCCTCATACGACAGTAAGTCAACAGGCAGAACAAGTCAAGTCAAGGCGCTGTTTCAATAACGTCGAGATTGAGCGCATTGGGATGTCTCATACGACAGTACGTCAACAGGCAGAGCAAGGCAGCGTAGTCACTGGACAGCGGGCGACGCAGAAGGACAACCGAAGCCGAAGGAAGATAGTCTGCAGATGAAGCGAAAGCAGAACCAAATTACATATCGAATGGCCAATGAATCCCAATATCAATCCGGAGATCCAAGTTACACTGCTACCGAGCAACGATGGCAATCGACAATGGATATGATGGAGAAGTCGTCAACGGAGCAACGAATTTTCAAAGGAGGAAGATAGCTGTGTCGGATCAGTCAAGTCCTACCGACAACCCACCTTCAAGTCCTACCGACAAGCCAAAAGCCCAACCGAGGCAGTCTACCGAGACACATACCGACAAGCCTACCAAGAAGTCCACCAGGATGCTACTGAAGCCGCCTGTCGAGAGCGCAACCATGAAGTCGACCGGATGGTCATCTAAGCGGAGTTCCAACGACTATTACTGAATCAACATGTGTCTACGAGTCAAGGCCGATGTGGCGGAAATCCCCAATCAGGAGATCGCACACGGTATCTTCCGTAGCAAGCTACAAATATGGAGGTTTCTTTTCAAGGAACTGAGAAGAAGGAAAGAGATGATGTCGATGGCGTGATGCAGAGCCGCAATAACCCTAACCCAGTCACTTACTCACTCAATTGAGTGGATTTGTAGTGGTGGGAGCCGTTTTCCCAGCACACCGAGTACCGATGACTACCGGTTGCAAGATATACTCTACAGATCATGCGGAAGCACTTCACACAGCTCAGACAGTGCTAGCACGCTTCAACTTGGCAAGTATAACCATGATAGAGAAAGTTATGTGGAAGGTGTCTACGAATGAGACTACACGAAATTGACGTATATGATTCACAGCTACGACTGATGCCGGCAGCAGAAGCTCCCATCGATGGGAAGTGATGAGCGCAAGCTTTACCACCCTAACAAATTCTGACAATGACCTAAGCCGAGATACACGGGCAACGAGTGCGGTACTGGATGGCTAGTCAGACGCTGTATGAGTTCAGGAGTGGAGACAAGGAGGAATTGAGGTCTGAGGCTCGGGAGCGGAGGAAATGGGTCAATAGAGTTCTGGAACTCAGGACTGGAGGAAAGTTATCAATTAGGCGTTCCTTTCTTCTGTTTCTCCCTTCTCTTCTCTTCTTTTCTACATTCTTCATTACTTCTTTGGATTTCGGCCCTGTATAAATGGCGTCGGCACGGGATATACCACCTCCAGATCTCACTTACTGGGAGGTGGAGTTTCCCCGTGCGCCGGATCTGACGAAAGGTCACCCTGAGCGGTATTGATCGGTTGTGCGACTTACGGGTTCGTACGACTGTGTACGTAGAACAATTCTTTGATTACTCCCTTTCATTCTCTTCTATTGTACTGGCTTTTGCAGCTCAGGAGGTCTGCGCCTAAAGAGGGGAATACTGTAACGGCGGCAAGTATCACGGGCCGGGTAACGGCCATCTTATATAGTTGGCTCGCCACGAGCCTTAGATCTGTGGCGATAATCTTACCTATACATCTTCATCTACTATCACTCGCATCCAGGTTGGCAACCGTATTCCTATAATCATCATACGTCTGGCTATGAGGCCAAACACAGGCATACGTGCCCTTACAACGAGCTCCTTTCTCAGGGCATTGCCTTTGGCCTTCGCCGGCTCGCCGGCTCGCCCTACAAAGAAAACATCTTTGAAGGTGTGAAAACAAGACAAGGCTTCTTTCATGTAGCAAAATGTTGCATGATCGTGAGATGTATATCAAGCATACATATGGAATTCTAACAATGCTCGTGTGCACACAATTGCACGATTGAATATGGGATGCTGAGCGGGGCATCCTCCTCGTAGACACTGGGTTACAACTGCAAGCAGGTACTGGCTCATTTCCTTCATCTTCTTCCCATTCAATTGAGAAACTTCCTCATATGACTTTGTTTCTGGTGTGAGGTCGTGGTAAGCAGGCACAGATAACCAGATTGCATGGGACTTGTCGAGCCGTTCGTGCGTCTTCATGAAGTGAAAAATCCACTTCTGGAGGTGATCCAGCATGCCGATTTGCATTGTATGGAGAAGGTCGGGCTTCGGGCGGTCGCTCACAATACAGGGATTATGTCGAAACATGTTGAATCCTCGGTGAACACGGTGCGACGAGAGTTCGGCATCGGCTACCTTGGTGTTGGCATCTGTCAGCATTTGATATAGGTTGTGATCCCGCCGGGGATGTTGCTTGTAAGGAGGGTCATAATCTCCAAGTTCGTTCTTTGGACACTCGCACGAAGAACAGACGTGTCGCTCGAGATACTATAGGTTGCTATCCACATTTCAATCTTCAAGCCATGCTGCTGAAACCGGTTTGCAACGCTTGAAGTTGCCATCTGCACAGAGAATGTTGTAATACCCGCTCTCGGCGCTGGGATTTTGTTCAAAGGTGAGTGGCTGGAGTGCCCGCAGGAGTGCCTCATTGAGCACCATTCGGGTTGTTTGCCGCTGCCCATACAGCCGCTTCTGAGGAATATTGCGGTTCTTGATCGGAATGGGAAAGAGAGCGACCATTCCGACGCTGTAAGTTGAGGGTATCCGCCGGAGCTTCGAAACTAAATTGCCAATTGTCAAATATACAGGCCACTATTTCGTGCGGCCAGCAAAATTTGAGTGATGCGTTCCATCGGACATCAAGATCAAGTGAACCAGTGTATCCCCCACTCTGAGCGTTGACTAAACATTGGTTAGCACATCATCATGCTTGGGGATCACTCCATACCTGTGTCTCCCACCACCAGTCCCCAGTGTGCATTTCGGTATAGAGGCGTTTTGGGAGCAGATTGCTGTTAACGCAACGCTAAGGTGTGTAAACAAGTTGCTCAGAGTACGCTGGCTGCCGCATTGACCATCACATGCTTTTGATGATGACTCAACTGCAGTAATTGATAGCCCGTTAGTGATTGTCATTCCATTTTATATCCTCGAGAGTGTGTAGTGCCAACTCCCTGAGAGCCAGCTCATCCAGCACGCTAGCGACGAGCATTTGGACGCCATCCCTGCTTTCAACGCTTGGGAAACACAGAGCGGTGTTTTCCTCCTTCAACACATTGTCATAATATGTCTTCATGCCCTTCATCTTTATCCCACACTGGATATATTTGTACTCACCACACGGCACAAGCGGATAGAAGGCTTTGTTTTGTAGGTTCATCTCAAGGAAACCATGAGGGTCGCAATCCCATTACTCGGCAATGTATTAGCTCAGCGGGGTACGGGCTCCTGGTTATGTTTCCGTTCGCGGCAGAAGAGTCAGCAGTGGTTGAGACTCTGAGTCTGCAATGTGTTCTAGGAATTTGCGGTAGGGAATCACGTCCAGGTCTGCGACTGAATCTTTGTTAGCGTTGGGTCCACGATGCTGAGCGGGTTCAACGCTACGGGGCACGCTGTGAACAGTCAGATTCTCCTGGAGTGCAACTTGAAGATGTTCAGGATGGTGTGATTTGATATGTTTAAGTCGCCAGCTGTCTGAGGTGAACTTCTTTCGGCATGAAAATTCGGGGTTACGGAAAAGGGTCACTTCTGGCATTGTCGGCTACACGCTAAGAGTGTAGTATTCTGTGTAAAAAGGGACGAAAGTTGGAGCTGGGCCTGAGAAGTCGGGTATGGGTATAAGCTCACGATACTTGAGAGATTTATTAAGCCTCAACACAATAACAAGGAGGTTTCTTAGATGCCAGGAGTTGCAAAAACATTGCATGCGCGATGTCCCATAATACTATGAATAAATAGATATAAACCCTTCGCGATCCAAAACCCTCGCGACACATGTAATAATCAATACCCGAGATGAATAGATTAGAAGAAAGGAAATGAACAAGCCCACAACCCTAGCCAAAACGGACAAAACACCTCCATGCGTGCATTAATCTGTATCTGGGATGCATAGATGACTGCAAAGGAAACTCACAAGACAAGAACCCGACCCTAACCCGAACGCACGCCTCCTCTGCCACGCGAGGACAAGTTCACTCTTCGGGTACCCAGCCATCTGGGTGTGCCTCTGCTAGAAGGACATCAGGGAGACAGACATCGGGGAGAGGGGAATAAGGGAGAGGGACATCAGGGACAGGGACATTCGGGAGACAGATATCGGGGAGAGTGTCGCCTCATGCCGATTGGCCGAGTAGATGATGCTCCACATCGACATCTGAGATGTTTCTGGCTGCCTCAGCTTCTCTTAGAGTTGGTGCCGCTGGGCGAGGTTTTTGGGTGGTTACAGGCCCCATAAACTCCAGCCCACTGAGGGTATGAGTCTCCGGAATTCGGGGTCGTGGGCGAGGCTTCGTGGTTTGTGGCCGTGGGGCAGGCGCCAGAGGTTGTGGCTGTGGGGTATGATCGCGCATCCCCTGGCCTTGCCCAAGTAGCATGGTTGGCGGATCATCTACCATGGTATCAGCATCGTCAGCCGATGTATATTCCCCCTCTCCCTGGCCAATTGTCCCAGGTTCTTTGCCATCATCCTCATTCTCATCCTGCTCCTTATCCTCATCCACCTACTCCGCCTTCTTCTCATCTTCCACCTGTTCATGATCCTCATCTTCTCCGTCCCTTTCCATATCCACATCGCCATCTAAATCGATGCAGTCCGGTGCGTCCACATCATACTCCATCTGCATATGCACATCAGAATCACGTTCTGAGTCATATTTGCCTTCTGATTTGGTAGAGGTGGTATCATCATCTGAGGAAATTGACACGGCGGGCGATGCTTCCGGCTCTAAATATACCCGCTCTAGTTAGCCCTCCTTGTCCAAGTCTTCCTCTGACAGTTGCTTCTGAAACTGCAAAGCAATGGCACAAGAAATATCATCTCCCCATGGGGTTCATTTAACAATACCTTTCCGTTGTACCATTTCCCTTCCCTTTACCGTTTCCCTTCCCTTTACCGTTTCCCCTCGCCTTCCCCTTCCCTGTCACCTGTCCATCATTTGTCGCCTTCCGTTTCCGGGTTCCTTTCTCACCGCCCTGCGTGTCCTCCTCACCCTCCCCATTGTCATTGCCAGTGCCATCGCCAGGACTGCTACTTTCACCGATCGGCATTCCAGGATCCACCCTCTTGTCATCATCATCATCCTCGTCGATTATCGCATCCCAATTGAGTGGTCTCACAGCCAGGAAGTCGCCTGATTGGTACTGCTGGCAGCTTGGCGGCTCAATCTTTGCCCTAAGATTATCGCTACCATACCAAGAGAAATGCTCACAAGTGCGTTTAACCTTCCCCGAGCTGGTTGTCTGAGGATTGCAGGGATCGACATGTTCCCCGAAGGCACGGGGGTGGTCCCACCTTCAATTGTTCATTTGGTCACTGGTTGTGTCAAACATTTGCCCCATATCTGAGCGGAAGGAAGCCCACCACTCCCGAAAAGGCGAACTCCAGCTCTTGTGGCGCGGCCATATCATCTGCAATAGGGAAAAGTAGCAAGTCGTTAGTGGATCAAGACAGATTATATCATAAATGAGGTCCCAGGCCCTCTCATCCTTGACGCCGCAAACATTGTATATTGGTATGGGTCGACAGATGTATTCCAACATGAATTCCTTGATACGGTCCTCATCCAACGACGGGCGTTTATTTATAACCGATGTTGGAATGTTTGCCCTCGCCTTCCTCTTTCCTTTGCTGCTGCCATTTGGTGCCATCGCGGTGGGATGAAACTGAATCTACATCCGAAATGTTAGCATTATGATACAGTTGCATGTAGCGGAAGGGGGCCCAGATGGAAATTGAGGGAAAGTACAAAGTTGTGTAGGTTATCGGGTGTGTTTTGGAATGAGAGGCGTTGTTTTGTGCAAATCACATGAGGTCGAGATCAGGATGCTGTCGGTGTGTATAATACGGGAGGAATAGAGAACGGAGGTGTAGGTGGGAAGAAGTGATATATATACTCGAGTTCCGGCGATGTCTTGGTTCAACTTGTGAGTTTTGTTGGTTAACTGACACCAAACGGCCCAGCATACATCTTGCAGAACCATATGCCTCCCCATGAACAACAAGCCTCGGGACGAGATTTAGTACATGCAGAGAAGCCAGTTTATGATGGCGGGTGGTGCTTTTGCATCAAGGATCATTTTTACCGCTCAGACCTCGTGCATCTCGGAGCAAACTGAGTAGTTCCCAGGTTGTCTCAACAGTGCAAGCATCCAACACAGCTACCAACGCCTAGCAGTTGAAAAAGCACATGCAACTGACGTCATAGGATAGAGAATACGTCATTGTTTGCTGTGCGATGGGTTTAGCTCTGCCAAAGGGGGATTTCCATCGGGAAGCTGAAGATCTACACAATTGATGGTTCGAAGTATTGTGCCAAGAACGAGTGCAAGACTATGAGAATTGCACCAAGAAGGCATAAAGACCCTTTAAGCGGTGCAAATAGACCTTCAGACATTGCTGTAACAGTGAATATTGATGCTGAGTTTAATCTGAGTTTAATCTGATGGCAGTGAACCCCATGATTGAATGCGTTTCAAGGGATCTCGTCACCCAGTATCGTCATGGGCAATAGTGATTCAGAGTCTAGCGCGGTTTACACTGCGCCTCCCTGTTTGTTCGCATTCTGCCCTGGTCGCTCAAGCAGGAGTCTACCTCACCTGCCGTTTCATAGACATGCAGAGGAGATTATTCCTACATTCTCAATGTCCAACGTCGATATCGGACTATGCGTTGCCAAAGCCCTCGCCCTGGCATGACTGTGGTCGTACGAATTGTTCATAAAAAACAAAATAGTTGACCTTCAGGGATTTCGCGGCTTCCTCCTGCGAAGAGACGCGTTTCCACTCTGGCTGGCGAGAGGGCTTCCTCTCAAGAAGGGCGTTCCGTAGCCTCTACTATCCATGCTCAGAACTCCACCCCCTCATCTTAGCCGAACAATTCTGGCGCGGCAGATATCACTCAACGAGTGACTGTAACCCCATCCACTACCCAGTGATGGTAAAGGATTTCGCCAACTGCCATGCCGGGTACAAGCAGTCGTAGCACACCACCACCCGGAGGATCCTCACAGACAGACTCAACGCGTACCATGGTATCCAGCGTCGCATCCGGCATTGCTAGCATTCCCACTCCTCTCCGCAGTCTGGAAAGCCTGCCTACACCCATCCCTGATCCCGAAGCCCGCGCGACCATTACATATCCGCTGAGAACGCGAGGTACACAAAGGAATCAGAGAGAGAGGCAGTGGCAATTGCAACCACAGGCGATGTCTAGAGGTCTCCGGCGGTCGCAGCATCAATTGATTTGATCACTCAGACATGACGCATCTTGTATTTGCAACGGGCAGACTCATGGAGCTCTATATATGGATCAGACGGCCGTTCATGAGTGCAAGTGACTTGGAGATGGTAAGTTATGCAACGCGACGCGCTGCGAGAGCATTAGCTGAATCCCCATGCTGTCAGATAATTGAGAAGTACTGGAGCACCGCTATGCAGCAAAACAACATTTGGTCCATAGCATTTGAGGCATGCACACAGGAGATCTTGAAAGAGGTATCCTGAAGTGATGGGCCACATTGGATATTACACGCTCAATCTGGTACCAGGTTCAAGCACAAGTCGACAAAGTTAAATCCTATTTCATTCAATCTCCATGGGACCTTATAGCAGAGCGTTATGATCTCCACTGCTTTGAATCCGACGCAGAGTGTTTGGAATGCATTGATTCCCCTCTGGCAGACAATAAGTACATTTTTCCTGTGGCAGAGCATGTGGAAGCTGGTGTACGCGGTCCAAATCGAACGCAGAGATTGTCCGAAGCTGCTAACGAATGGCCAGCATCCACTATACTTCCTGGCAGAAGAAATCCCGGGGTTTATCTACATCAGATTTGATCATCAGGTGAATACCCGCGGTAAGAATACTGATGAATTTGATAATTCCATGATTGACAACAAGGACGGTCATGTACCCTCGCCACTGATCATGTTTACCTGCACAGCGTTGCACCATGCTCTCCTGAAGTGGCAAAAGAACAAAGCCGTTCATCCGAAAGCTTCCCAGTCAAAGCTGCAAGCAGACAGACCTGACCACTCCAACAATGTTAACTACAAGACTGACGGAGGTAAGATCGCATCCTGCTGGGCTGCAACGAGTCGCTAGTTGTCAACTTCGCCTGGCGTTGCAGACACATCAACATTCCTGATGAATAACTAGAACACACTACCGGATAGCTACCAACCAAGGGTGTACAAAAACCCTCTAGCAACATTTAAGTGTCAGATCCAACTAGCGGAAGACCCAACGCCTGCTGCGGTCATCAGCACGGAAGCAGCGCATGTTGACAATGCTAACCTTCTTTACTATTTGACCTCCGAGGTGGCGCTTGAGGAGCCTCAGATTGGAAGCACCGACCCAAACAACCCGATAAACAACAATTATATGGATGACGAACAGCATTTTGGGATAAGAGGGGGATGTGAAGAATGCGACGAGGTAGGTAACGAAATCGGCGGGACTGATACCATCCCCACTGCCAGCTGGTGACGTCGGGGTGAAACTGAACTCCAGAGGTTTGACCTGCGAATGAGTGATGTGGAGGGGTATGAGGGCGACAATGGCGATGATGCGGATGCGGATGAGGAGGACGAAGCATCCCAAGCGGATGATGGATTAGCGCTGGCTTTGGAGGACTGAGGGTCTATTACTAGTGAGTGTGAAGATTGGACAGTATATTTCAGCCCTGTAAAATACGATAATGGCGAAGCAAACGCAAAAACACCCGATGTATGCGAAGCGAAGACTGAATTGTAATAAGTGACAAGATCTTAAAGTTGAACATATAAGGGAGAGTGCGGCATCTGATAAATAGCAATAGCGGAGAGGTATAATGTGGCACTCGGCCAGTGAACAGCATGAACAGTGCTCAGCGTTGGGTACACGACTACAACATCAGGGGAGCCCTGCAAAGTGAGTAACACACGTGTCGTACTGATGGTGCATATACATCACGACAATCCAAATGCGAATTAAAGGAAGTCTGACACCGGGGCGGCAAGCGTAATATACAACGCGCCATGTTGCAAGCATAAGAGGCATGGTATAATAGCTGTCGCAAGGAAGGTATGCAATGCGACCCATCGGGTCTGATTCTCTGTCTGAGGGTACGAGCTTCCGTCAGAGCCGTCAGGGCAGTCAGAAATACCCAGGCGTTCGTGACGGAAACTAGGTTTGTTGCTGATGTTGCGTCCGGCTTCTACAATTGAGTGCCCAACAAGCGTCAACAGTTTTGGTGGATGCTCAGAACGCTACACAGCAATGAACTGCATTGTGCTGTCCCGAATCGACTTTTATGCGGTCAGTCTTTGCAATCTGTCCTTTTATACAACTTCACAACTATGCATGCAATGTCTGACAGATCTGATTGTTTTGCATGTGGTTGTAGAGTCAATATTTAAGAACCCACAGTCTGATTTACAGTATCATTACTTTCGGCAGTCTCTTGAGACAGATCACCCTGTGTTCTCATTGAAACCGCCATGTCAGATTCAAAATCTTTGAACACCTCTTTACTTGAGGTAATGATCTCTTCCAAACTTGAACGTGTCTTTATTCATGATATGAGCCACCTTACATTCCAAATTATTTTCTATGCATGGTGGGCTTCAATGAATCAACGCTCTGAGTGGACGATTGCTTGGAATAATTCTAGACATTCGCTGTCATGGCAATTTTATTCACACTACGGAATTGAAGAGTCCGGAAGCCTTGGCATCATATATATCGTTTGTCATCCGGTTCATTGCCATCCATCAGGTCGTGGGACCAGGTCAATGTGGAGACACTTGGTTGCAAAAGCTCACATCGCAAAGTTAGATGAATCAACAGAGACAGAAGTTACTGAATTGACTAGTACAACGGTTGATGAAACAGCTCTAGCCATCCTGAAGTGGCAAGGAAGTCGAGGAATCACAATAGTAAGTTGGCAGAGGAAAATCAGCTTTGATATCCAGTTTGATCTCTATTGACCGAAATGACAGACAAAATGTTCCACACCGGCAGATGAGGACTCTGGAACTTCGAAAGTTCACCTACACATGTGCAATCGATACCTCATGTTAGAATTTGTTTCGGCTTAAATTCGATGGAATGTTATATTGAATATCGAACTACGATGGGATGATAAGGTATTACGTGATGATCTGGTGCTGCCATTGGCTATGACCCTGAGCTTCATTTGCTGTAAGGAATATGCACTGACGGTGGATGCAACTAAGAAGCAATTGCCATCACGAAACAGTGTTTGTTTAGCTTTGCGTGGAGAGCAATCCACAAACAAATTAGCCATAACGTCAGTCATTCATTACTATCTGGATGGAAATTGGGCATTGTGTGATGTTCAACTCGCCTTCGATGAGGTTGATCACCTGTTCTTCCCTGTTTCGAAAGTTAATTCAGGTTGATCGGTCAAAGGCCAATATATATGAGCTAGCTTTGCCGTACATTTGAAAGATGTGCTGCATCCTGTTGAACTCACCGACAGCCATTTGTTCCGTATTTCAACCGATAACGCTTCCTCAATCATCCCTGTGACAACCGAGCTGCAATCAACCCTTGACACATCTGGAATCGTGTAGCCTGCATTGAGGAACCACATACCATGTAGGGCGCATGTCATACAGCTGCCTTTAGGTGCATTCATGAGCAGACTCGGGGTCGAATGGCGTCTGACTGCTTGGGAAGCCCATGAGCACGATGAGAAAATTGGAAAGAATGACAGCATAGACATCGGGAAGAGTCAAAGGCTTCGAAAAGAGGTCTATGCTAGATTCCATAAGGTGTTACTCATGAGACCAGGTTTAGCAAATATAATTGACATAGTACGTATTTCAGGATATTTTGAAAGTCCTGAAACTAACATTCATATAGCAGAGAATTCTTGCGGTAACGATCACGCTGACACCTGGTCGTTGAAACGAGTTTATTGACTGTCCAAAAGCCAAAGTCCACATAACAGTACTTTTGATTATGAATGTGAAGACAGGTTGGAACTCCACACTGGAGTTACTCGAGCGGGCCTACAGATTACAGGAATTCACACGTAAGTGGCCTCCAAATCCAAATCACACTGAATAATGGCCACTGTTCACAATACAAGATAAATGGACCATTGTGAAGTAAGTCATGGAAGTATTGACGCCATTCCGGTATTGGACGCTGTGGATGTCGAAGAGGCATACAAGCACATTGCATTACGTTATCACAGTGTACAATACGATGTTGGATCACATGGATTGTGTGATCATCAGCAATATGATTTTTGGTCACTGGGAGCCTCTGGGAGTGTCCGAGAGTTGTCGGACCAGAATCTCACTGTGGTCACTACCAGAGATTACTGGACGAATGCAGTGACCTTCAGGTGAACCTGGGAGCACCTGGGAGCACCTGGGAGCACCGGCAACAAGCCTGGGAGCGCCAACCACAAGCCTGAGACCGCCAACCACAAGCGTGGGAGCGCCAACCACAAGCCTGGGAGGACATTGAATCACTGGAGAGCAGTCTGGGAAAAACATTTTCTTCGGGGAAGCTGCTGGTACGCCTGGAAATCATAGCAACTTCTTATCATTCAACGATTGTTAAAGCTCATTTATTCAGTTTGTATTCTCATGTATGTATCTCTATAGGTACCTATCTACACATGGTATGTATGGACTGGGTACAGACGGTGTTTGAGAGGAATTCGAGGTATGCCTGAAAATGACAATCGACTGAACTCAGAGACACACTCCAAGGCCATAATCGAGCGAGTTTGGAGATGCACTCGGAGACTCTGATCCAGCAAGTTTACAGATATGCACTTGGAGGCTGTGATCAAGCGAATTTGGAGATATGAACTTGCAGGCCATGATGGAGCGAACTGGGATTTCCACTTGGAGGGTGTGATCGGGCGGGAATGGAGATGAACTTGGAGGCCGTAATCGAGTAAGTTTGGAGATGCACTTGGAGGCGGTGATCGAGCGAGATTGGATGAGTTCCTGGAGGCGGTCAATGGATGGCGTGCTGTGTGCGGAGCCTTTATTCATGAATTATTTAAGTTGCAACTGTGGGAAGGTGATGAGGTGATTTTACGTTTCAACTCTGATTGAGAGCTGGCTGATGGCAGTAAATCGTATGGGGAGGCACGCCAGAAACTGAAGCTTCATTCAAGGGTTAACTCGTAATCATGAGAATTGAGGGAAGATGAACAATTTTGAGTAGATGCTGTACTCAGTGTATGCTGTGCTCGGTGACAACTCATGTTCACGGCATAGACACATAGCGAGGGATGACTTACCATCGTGTTCAGTGATGATGGTCAAGTTGTGGACGAGAAAGAGAGAGATGGGGGATGAAGATGAGAACAATGTAACAGATACAAGCGGCTATGAAAAATCAGGGGTACGCCTTGCCTGATTGGGTTGGGAAAACCTCATATCAGTGTTATTACGCTCCAGATCAGGACTTGTACCTGCCGTATCGGGGATGGTAAATTGACTCGCACACGAAATTCTCTTAAGTCCCAGTTGCTCATGATGTTTGCCCCCATCACCTCACACCTCTCTCTTTCTCGTCCTCAAATCTACCGTCACTTAAGAACCCAAAGTTAAGTCATCCCTCTCTATCTCTCCATGCCGTGATCAAGAGTTAACACCAAATTCTGTATCCACCGAGTACAGCATACACCGCGTACAGCATACACCGAGTTCAACATACACTGAATACTGCATACACCGCGTACCGCATCATCCCTAGATCGACTCTCTCCGTGCTCCCAACCAGTCATCTCATCTCTTGGCAGCCCATGTTTGTACTCAATTCTCTACATTCCCACAATGACAAGTTAACCAATGAAGGGAGTCTCAGCTCCCGTCGCGCCTCCCTACCCAACTATTGTCTCCAGATTTACCGCCTCCAAGTACTCCACCAATCTCGCATCACTACGGCGTCCAAAGGAATCACAAAACTCGCTCAATCACGGACTGCAATATTATCTCCCAACTCGCACGATTACTGTCCCCAAGTTAGCACGATCATAGCCTCCATGTGTATAACTCCAAACTCCCTCGATCATGGCCTCGAGGTGCCACTCCAAACTCAATCGATTTCGGCCTCGAAGTGCTCATCTATACTCACACAATCATGGCCTCGAAGTGCATCTCTGAATTACATGATCTCGGCCTCCAAGTGCATGTCCAAACTCGCTCGATCACGGCCTCCAAGTGTAACTCTGAGTTACTCGATCATGGCCTCCCAGTAGTTCTCCCACCTTGCTCAATTGCGGCCTCCAAGTGAAGCTCCGAGTTTCATGATCTCGGCCTCCAACTGCATCACCAAACTCGCTTGATCACGGCCTCCAAGTGCATCGCTGAGTTACTCGATCACGGCATCCCAGTGCTTCTCCAAACTTGCTCGATCATGGCGTCCAAGTGCATCTCTGAGTCAAACTTGATGTCGGCCTTCAAGTGCATCTCCAAACTTGCTCTATTACGGCCTCCAAGTGCATCTCAGAGTTACACAATCTCGGCCGCCAAATGCATCTCCAAACCCGCTCGATCACAGAGTCCAAGTGCATGGCTGAGTCCCTCCATTCCTGCCTCCAAATTCATCACCAAACCCACTCAATCACGGCATCCAAGTGCATCGCCGAGTTCAACACAATCTCGGCCTCCAAGTGCATCTCCACGTTCACTTGATCGCGGCCTTCAAGTTCATCTTCCAGTTCACACAATCACAGCCTCCAAGTGCATCTCTAAGTTCTCTCAATCAGAGTCTCCAGATGCCTCTGCAATTACACTCCAGTACTCTCTGCAGCCAGATTGTCCGTATGTATATATATAGAGAGACTTAGATAGATAATACATGCCATATTATGATGTAGCAAATCTTGTGACACTAACAAAGACGAATCTGATACACAAAATGCTTTGTGTTTTAGGCACCCTAAGAACCACTGCTGCGAGAATACCGCACCAAGTCTCACACAGAGCTGCGTAGAGGTCTCAAGCTGCTCTCGAAGTCTCAGCTGTTCCAAAATTTGACTCTCCTTTAAGTCAAAACTTGTAGCATCTTGAATGCACCTCCATAACTGCAGGTGCTTTCTGAAGCATCTGAGAATGCTCTTTCACAGTCTGAGAGCACTTTGCTCAGCTCCAACGGGGCCTGGGCGCATCTGGAAATGCTTGGAAGCACTGGCGGGGTCTACCTCAACGTCTGGGAGATTTGCGTGTGGCTTCCGGACCGATTTACATTTTGCTCATGATGTGAGCTTTGAGTAAGAAGAAAACTGAATTGAACGAAGACTTGTTCTTTGCGGTGAAGTTAGCTACACAGAAGCTGTCCCAATACTATGCTGAAGTGACTCCAACAACAGGCCTGCTTCTCATTTCTGCACAAAAGCTCGATCCTTTCCGCAAGTTGTGATCATATAGAAAGTGGGACAACGGAATGGATCTCAATCCTGAGGACGAGACATCCTACACTACCCAACAGCAAGAGGCCTTTCTGAAGTATGTGGAGGATGAATACTGTGCCAGACAGCTATGCGTGCCTGTCAATGAACTTGAAATTTTACCGAGCAGCAATCCCATCTCCACTGCAATGGCTTCAGGATCCTGTCAATTATACTTTGATCCATATCTTTAGTCCAGCGATGATGAAGAATACTTAACACCTAACAATGTGGCTGATTCCACACCTGGATGATGTGATCACGCTTAGCGCTTATTGACCGCCGCCAGGCTCCATTTGAATCCTCCGCCTGAAGCACCCAACAACTTGGGGCAAATTAATCTAAATCCCAATGATTACCACTGCGACCAAAAGGAGTTCAGCAGTACATTTTGGATACCGGACATGACAGACTGGTGGCATCAACAGAAAAAAATGCACTCAATGTACGCAGATCTCTCCGGTGTGGCCCGTGGCATAATCTCTATCATACCACTTGTTGGCGGAGCGAAGGCCAGTTTTCCCCTTGGCCGAGATGTAATCGGCTGGAGGTAGTCCAATACCACAGGTGAGACCATTCACCAAAAAGTCGTTGTAAGGCAGCTTGCTCAAACCAACCCCGGGATTGTGTCAGGCACTGACCCAGAATTGGATGCCACAAAAACAGAAACAACTCAGAAATGAAGAAAGAAGCCGAGGAAAGGAAACTGCGCAGAATGGCCAAGGTTCACAACTTTTTGAAGATGTGGCAGGGCAGCCAAAACCTAAGTGCAGCACAGAAGAAATCTCGCGCTCAAAACATGCAGATGACTGCCATGGGATACATTTCACACACCGAATTGATCATCAAAGCATCCTGGTCACTGTTTCAACATGATCGTGCGGCTGCATTCAAATCGTCAGAAAGATCCCCTATGCCATCACCTTCGTCTGCAAAGGACCTTCCTGGAGGATGAATTCAAATCATCAATGTCCACTCCATCCGAGGATTCAACCTTCATCCAGTCGAAAGTGACGAGGATAGCGCACCTGAAACCGTTTCGGACAATGAACATTGGCTTAACTTCAATCCGGACCTAGATAATCGCAATGACGGTGATGAAGATTGCGTGGTGGACATTCAATCTGATATGGTGCAAGACAATAGTATCGAGGATCTGGAATGCCCAGAGCAGCGGAATGTGTGCGCCTCCCCAGATGATCCAGGATTGATTCGGCCTATACGTGATTCAAAGAGACAGGCTGACAAGGTGTTCGTAAAAGTCAATGCAATCGAAACCAGAAGCAGTAATTGTCATGGTGCTGATAAATGCTGAGAGGGTACGGATGAATTGTGTTACGGAAAGGCAGAGACGTTGGGAGATGCGGAGGAAGTGGTGAGATAGTGGCAGTATAATTAAGTAATGATAAGGGAGTGGACTGAGGTGTTGCGACATCCGATGATATGGTGTGTTTGTATTGATAAGGAGTTGTGCTGATGGTGTGTAAGATCATGGGATGAGATTTGAATGGTACATCGGAGCATGCAGAATAGTTCGAGGGTGGCAGACAAATTGTATATAAAGAGAGTGTTGCCCGTGTTGGAGGATTTTCTTCTCTTCTCTTTTTACTGGTTCTCTTGTATTACAAAGCAAGTTACGACTTTGAAACAGCTTCGACTCTTGTCTTGGGTTGATTTCCTCAATACAAATTTTGACCACCTCTTGGGTTGTACTGATATTATATACGAGTTACCAATATCACCAACGCGTGACCCCACCCGTGACACTAGAACGAGTCCTACAACATCGTACCTGATATTGAATGTGCCTACATCGCTCAACAGGGTGTGAGTATTGTTCTGAACCTTGCTCTGTTTCTTGTAGGGTTTACCTAGCACCGAATCATCATTGGGTACATGTTTGCGACAATTGCGTTGACGAGCTACCCCGATCTACCGGATTCGATATCCATCAGTACCCACACAGATCACCAAGTTCGAATCAACCAGTAGGACAGAAACTGGACTTCAAGAATGAATTTGTTTGATCTCACTTCAATCCCTTGTTTCGTTTTTGAACATGAACCTTTAAACTCCGTGGAGAGTATCGAGGCTATAATCACTGCAACATTTGAGAAACAAACCTTGGAAGCTCATTTGTGGGAACAGTCTGACGGTCCCTCCCCTCGAAATATTGATTTGACCGACGCAGCCGGGACAGGCGGCAGTCTGGATATCAACGTCCCAGTGTTTGGACAGCACTGCACGGAATACGTTGGATTACATTTTGGTCTGTTGACAAACTGTGATGCAGAAGAACCCAGCCATTGCCAAGGTCAAAACTGTGTAGGAGCACAGTCGACAATTTGACACGCAGCAGCAGCAGTAACAACAGCAAAGTGCCGCGGAATTCCGCTGGTTGTTATAGTACCCCCAACCCCAACTCCTTCCGAAATTGACATATATAACTGGCACTGGTTGATGTGCTCGATCTGCTGCCATGCCATGATCAGCGGAACCCCGAGCGCCCCTGGTGTCCCGGAAGGACCACGGCACAATCATGCCACACATCATTCTTCAGAGAGACTCCATCGGAATTGATGGACTGAGAAACGCGTTCGCACACACACAGGAAGTGCCGTTGAGGGTGGTACAGTACTCACAACCCATCCGGGAGGTACAGATGGTGTGCAACCACCCACAACAAATCATCGACCTGCAGCGGCACATCACAGACCTACAGACGAAGCAGTTCCTGCCCCTGCAGTGCGATCACACTGCGTTGGAGCAGGAGATACGGGGTCTAACCAAGGAATGGGACGAAGCCAGGATGAGACCAGTCGCACCAGGAACGGACAAGGACCTTCGACAAGAACGGGCGTACATGGCCCTGGACGCACGGCAATTGGCGGAGGAAGTCCGGGGTTTTAGCACGCAGTTAGAGAATGCTGTGATGTTAGTGGCCAGTGCGGCCCCAGCTGCTCCCCCGGCCATGGCAGACAGAGGTCAGAAATATCCCAACTCCCCGGACTTTGCAGGGTCGGATCAAACTAAGTTGAGAGGCTGGATTGCTCAACTCTGGATGGTAATATGACACAAGCCAGCCTGCTTTCCCGATGAACAGTCGAAGATGCGTTACGCATTCAACCGCCTGAGGGGAATAGCCTCAGGCCACTGGATTAAGCCACACATCCGGGAGGACGGAATGATAGGGCTGGAGGACCTACCAGCGTTTTCACAAAGTCTGGAACCAGCTTTTGGGGTCCCCGACCGAGTATCCACTGCCAAATGGAAAATGTGGGCGATTGAACAGAAGAACCGAGAGTTCTCTCAGTACTATGCTGAGTTTCAAGGTATTGCTGCCGGTTTGGATTGGCACCCTTCAGCCCTCCGAAATGCATTGAGGATGGGGTTTTCCGAAGAAATGAAGAACTCATTTACCTACAGCGACATTCCGGAGGAACTTGTTGCATTTGTGACGGTTTGCCTAAAGCCGGACAATCAAATTCACCAGCCACAAGTGGAGAAGGCCGCACAGAATATTGGAGGAGGCATAGGCTTCGTTTCTCCGAGGCCACATCCTGCCCTGAGAGCCACCAAAACGGCTCCTGCGGCAACAGTTGCTGGATATACCGGACCCGCCCCTATGGATCTCAGCACAGGCGAGAGTAGGATTTCGGCAGAAGAAAGAGTGAAGAGGTCCCCCGATGGAAGGTGTTTATATTATGGTGGGTTTGACCACAGGGTGGCAGAATGAGCGGAAAGGAAGAAGGCTCAGACGTTTAAGGTGGGTGGAGCAGAGATTGAGGAAGCAGCGACCAAGGAAGGTTCTGAGGAATCAGGAAAGAATAGGTCGACCCAAGCAAGATGGTGCATTGGTTGACAGGAAAAGTTTTGTTTTAAATGCTTTAAAATGTTTTAGAATTTCGCGATTATCAGTTAGCAAGGTGGAGGTATTGGAGGGATCAATAGAAGGGAAACATTAGTTATAACCTGCACATTGACCGTGAATAGCAAAGCGATACCTACACATGAACTGATTGATTGTGGAGCTACTGGCATTGCATTTATGGATCAAGACTTTGCTCGCCATCATCAGATTCCCCTACCGAAACTGAAGGGGAATAAACAGGTCAAGGTAATCAACGGAAGACCTATTGAATCAGGGGATATTATGCATATCGCCAAAGTTGGCATGAGGATACAAGATCATGGGGAACATTTACTGATGTTTATCACAAAGTTAGGGCATTATCCAATCGTCCTCGGGATCCCTTGGCTATGACTACATGATGTGGCGGTACGATTTGCGTCAAATACCGTTACTTTTGGATCACAGTATTGCACTGAAAGTTGCAAAGATGCACCGGTAGTGTTTCACGGAGTTACAGAGGAACCCCCAGAACGGGTGTATCAGGGTAAGAATATATTCGCACCACAGATCCGACCTCCTAGGCCATTTGGATGGAATATTGTAATGCTGAATGGGGCTTCATTCTTTCGAACAGTTAAAAAAGGGAAACTTGCAGTATTTAAAGCCACCCTTTATGATATTAATAAGGCTATTGAAGCAAAGAACTTGAACGAACACCCCCTGAAGGAGATTGTTCCGGAACAGTATCATGAGTTCCTCCCGTGATTTAGCAAAGTGTTGGCACATTGGTAACCACCACACCGACCAGGAATTGATCATGAGGTCCGATTGAAGGATGGGGAAACCCTAACATAGGGACCATTATACTCAATGTGAAGGGCAGAATGGGTTGTGTTGGAGGAGTGGCTTGAGGAGAGTATGTCTAAAGGATATATTCGACAGTAGTCATCACCCTTTGCTGCTTCTGTGCAATGAGCAAAGCAACCAGATGGAGGGTTACGATTCTGTATTGATTAGCGGGATGTTCATAGCAAGTCGATAAAGAATCGGTATTCCCCTCCGTTGATAAAGGAGATGTTCAGTCATCTATGAGACGAACGAATATATACGAAACTGGATGTGCGAGTAGCTTATAACCTCCTTCCAGTTACGGAAGGGGATGAATATAAGCTGGCCTTCCAGACGAGGTATGGGCTGTTTGAACCTACAGTAATGCAGTTTGGAACAACAAATGCACCAGCGGATTTTCAGGGCTATATTAATACTGCTATTTGAGAAGCCTTCGATGATTTGGCATCAGAATACCTGGATGACCTATCGATATACAGTAATTCCGAGAAAGAACATGTTGGTCATGTTGAATCGGTTATGCAGCCGTTGTTGGAAGCAGGATTATATTCAAAGCCAGACACATGCCAGTTTCATAAAGAGACAGTGAGGTACTTGGGATTGATTATATCAACAAAGGGCATTTCAGTGGATGAGGATATGGTCGATACTGGACGAAATTGTAGCCGGGAGAAGAAGACGAAGAACGGATGGCTGTATAATGTCTTTGAGGTACAACACATCCTCGTGTTCTGTAACTATTATCGACAGTTCATATCTAAGTATTCTGAGGAACCGGAACAATTCACAAGGAGTATGAAGAAGGATGAACCATTTCTATGGGAGTTAGAACAACAGCTGGCCTTTGAGACTATGATATCCGCATTTACAAGGGCACCTGCGCTTTCACATTTTGACCATGAGAGGGAAGCAATTATTGAAACAGATGGTTCAGATTAGGTATCCGCAGGAGTATTGTCACAACCAGATGATGAGGGTGTGTTGCACCCTGTGGTGTATTATCCCAAGAAACATTCGCCGGCTGAGTGTAATTATGATATATATGATAAGGTGCTAATGGCAATGATTACAGCACTTGAGGAATGGGGACCCGAGTGTGAAGGTACTGCGTAACCCTTACAGTTGATGACTGCTCATGAGAATCTGGAGTATTTTATGACAAAGAACCTTTTGAATCGAAGACAAGCCTGGCGGTCCGCAATTTGAGCACGGTACGATTATGAGATTGTTTATTGACCAGGGAAATCGAACGGAAAAGCGGATGCCGTGGCAAGGAGGCCTGGAGATCTCCCTGAGGGGGGGGATGAACGATTGAAAAATATGGAGCAGGGTGTTTTGAAGCCACAAAATTTACCGGAACAATTGCATATATAGACGAATCAATCACTGGAACACGAGCACCCCGCAATATCTGATTCTTTTAATCAAGCATATCAGGCTAATCCATTACCAGGTAGGATACTAGAGACCATACGGGGGAACGGTAGCATGAAAGAAATCACTGTACCCAAGTGCACTTAACAGGATGGGCAGGTGTGGTATCGAGAGAAACATTATGTCCCGGAGGGAGATCAGTTACATTTACTGTTGATCTGGGAGCATCATGATAATCCATTGGTTGGACACCCAGGACAGGCGAAGACGTTTGATCTTCTGGATAGACAGTATTACTGGAAGGATATGCGGAAATAGGTGGATCAGTAGGTATGGAATTGTCATACTTGTTAATGTTCAAGGACCTCAAGGAATGCAACATTCAGATTTCTCCAACCCCTGCCTGTACCAGAGAAACCATGGGAAGTCATTTCGATAGATTTCGTGGTTGGGCTACTGGAGTGTGAGGGGTTTGATGCAGGTTGGGAAGTGGTGTATAGACTCTCGAAGATGCGACATTTTATTCCATGCCATACGACAATAGATGCGGTGGGGTTGGTTAAGGGGTTCCTACGAGATGTAGTATGCCTTCACGGCCTGCCAGTTACAATTGTTTCGGATCAGGGACCTCGGTTTGCCTCAATCTTCTGTGGAAAGATATGTGGCCGACTGGGAATTGACAGACGAATGTCTACAGCGTTCCATCCTCAGACAGATGGCCAGACTGATGTAAAGGCATACGCCTGTGTATGGCCTCGTAGGAAGGAATATCAGTAGATACGGTTGCACACGTGGATGTCCATATTGTAGAGTAGTATAAAGTGAAGATTATCGCTAGATATCTAAGGCTCGTGGCGAGCCAACTATATATAAAGCTGGTGTTACCCGGCCCTGGACACGCTACGTGCAACCGTGCCATTACATTATCCCCCTCTTTAAGTGCAGACCCCCTGGGCTGCATAAACCCGTACAAGAGTAGAAAAGAAACAACCAATCAACCATTCAACGTACGCAAATGTACGAACCCATAAGTCCCACAACCGATCAGTACCATATGGTAGCCATTCGGCGGATCCGGCGCACGGGGAAACTCCACCTCCACTTGACTTATCTCCGGAGGTGCTAAAAACCCGTGCCGACGCCATTTGTACTGGGCCGAGATCCAAAGAAGTAAAGAAGTAAGGAGAAGAGAAAGAAGGAACATCCAAAGTAACACTGTCCTCCATATCTCCACTTCCGGAATGTCCGCCATCCGACCATCCAGTCTCGCACTTGTAACTCGTACAAAGTGTAGGTCATTGTCGGAATTAGACACATTAATCTCGGTGAAATCTCAAATCATAGTATGAGCCTCGTCTGGACTCGGCGGCATCCATGGTGGCTTCCGCTCACTGCTCATCATCGCCATCACCATTACAGCGGTATATCTAACTTGTAAGCATTCCAGTAACCGGTCATACTCACAATACTTCCAAGTGCGCTAGCACTCGAGCTTTCCCAATTCCTCATGAACAACTTCCCAGGCCTAGCCCATCAGTGATCGTTGTTGCAGCTTTGAAAGCTGCGTCGGCTCTCGGTATCATAGCCGTCGGTGATGGTCAATCATATATGACCTCGTATCTATCTCGTAAGCTTCTCATGAAATGGTCATTCATACCATATATATTCAGGCACGTTTGCACTCTCCAGACCCTTGTGCATAGCTTTGTAGGCCAGCCTTGATATCATCTCTTGAAGCCGGTGGCCTCACACGGTGCACATCAGTAGTTATGTTCAAACTCCCTCAGCATCGGCCAAGCAAGCTTGTAGGCCTCCGGTATGGTCATTCGGCAATCATTTCGGTAATCTGTTTGGTAAACATCCCAGTCGGTGCCTTCGGTAGATAGGGCTCCCGATAATCCTAAGTTCCTGCGCCCTCCATTCATGGCAATCCGGTAATCATCTTTTGGTAGTTGTCTCAACTGTCTCTCATAATGCCATTCGGTGAGTGTCTCTTGCGATGCTGTTTGGTGATTGTCGCTCGGGATACCGTTCCGTAGACTATTTGGTACGTTCGGAGATCATTTTCGGTCGCACTCGGAACTGCTTCGGTAGCCATAATTGCACTCGTTCGGCATAGATCAAACTCGCTTGATCATCTCATCATCTCTCCGGTGCACTTGCAGTCGCACTGATCATCCTCCAAGTTGGTGCACTTGTAGGTACACTTGACATCCGCCCTGTGCTCGGTGCACTTATCATCTCCAATTGCTTGCCGGCTTACCTCCGGGTATGCTTTCCGCTCCTTCTCCAGGTGTGCTCGCTGTCACATGTCTGGGTATCCACATCGTCGTTTTCTGAATTCACTTATCGTTTCATCACCAGGTGCACTGGTTGACTCTTCTCCACATACGCTAGTTGACTCTGCTGGTGATCTCTTCCAAGGTACACTCATCAACTAATCTCCAGCTGCGATTCTCTGCCGGTAAGTGCGCTCCAAGGTGCTTCCTCCCAGCACTTCCGGTACGGTGATTGCTTGAAGTAGGGGTTGATTTTGATTCAAGTACAGTGAGCCCCCTTTTGTACGTTGTAGCTCCGCCGACGACTAATCCATCACGGCTTCTTCAGGTGCCATATCGATTGGCTAGAATTGATTCTGAAGTCGATTTCCAGTAGCAGCTGTGTATCTCGCGATTGTCGAGACTGAATCGGGATCGCCGAGACTGAGTCGGGATGTCATTCGGGATTGTGACTTGCCCATGCGGCTTCTTGATTCATCTGTAGGTGCGTTTGCCATCACTTCTCTGGGTGCATTTTTCGCCTTTCTCGGAGTACAATTGTTGCTTCTTCTCCATGTGCACTTGCCCCTGTCAGCCTTCCATGTTGGTGAATGCATTTCACAGTGCTTCGTTCCTGCACTTCCGGTACAGTAATTGTTCGCGGTAAGGGTTGTAGCGAATCCGGCAGTGTCATCCACCTCTTTAAAGATCGTTGCTCCGCCAAAGATTAATCTCGTAAGGCTTGTGCGGTACCGGCATTGTAGCTCGGGCATGTAGGTGCATGATTAAGTATCTCTGAATAGTGCTCTGAAAAGTGCTCTGAGTAGTGCTTGGCATCGTACTCGGTGGAGCCATGCCGCTGGAACACCGTATGTCTGCAAATCCGCGCTCGATTGTAACTTCATAGTTTGAAATCAAATTCGTGATCTCAAGAATGGTATAACTTCGCATGACCTCAATATCTTCATAAAGGAAGGAGACCGATTGTCATCCGTCTCCCGTGATCCACCTTCTGAGATCTATCTCCTGTCATCCACATCCGGCCATCCACCTCCGGTCATGCATCCATATCCAGTCGCGATCCATTTCCGGCCACGATCCATCTCCGGGCGGGATCCATCTCGTGTCATCCATCTCTGGCCGCGATCCATCTGGTCGTGATCCATCTGGCTTCAGCCATTCGTTTGCACCCTGTGCGTTATTGCGCTCGTATGGGCCGCATTCCGTGACTGCCCCTGTAGCTCTGTAAGCACTCTAAAGGTCATATTCACTAACCTCCATAATGTCCGTCTTCCATTGACTCTTCATCGCAGTCCCATAATCCGGTGACATATCGTCCAACATAAGAAAATACCCACTCCTTGATCCGTCCATCTGGCATGGGATCTTTAAGTCCAAATCCAAATCCATGATCCGGCTTCGTGAGCACGTCATCTTAATCCACGCAATTGCGTGAATATCGCTCCACCCAACTCCGAGAAGTTGTAAATCCGCCCATATGGCAAATTGTAGCCGGGCTCCAAATTAATTGCAATTGACCGATGCGGCGGGAGTGTCTCCGCCTTGGCTTTGCTGAACCTCCGCGAAATCTCGGTATATCGCTGGATAAGTCCTCCATTGTCTGTAGGCACCATCTTTGTCGTGGTACCGGCTCCATCTGCAAACGTTAGTTCTCAATTCATAATACATATATATGGAGCGGTAAGGAGGGATATCTAGGAGCCCGGATTTAAAACGGTTCGCCCATGGAAGAGCCGAGCCCCGCCGTCCAGTACTCCGTTCATGTCTCGGCGTGCCGTCAACGTTTACACGAGTATACCCTTAGGAACCTTTTTCTAGCCGTTGCCGCCGCTGCTCCCTGCTCGCCCGTCCAGTGCCTGGTGCCTATCTCACCACTTGAGATGCTTTCCACGGTCACTCCCAGCAGCCCTATACGAACTTCCACTCTTAGGAAGAACATCCAAACGATCTCATCACTGGCCAGTTGATCGTCAAAGGTAGTGGCTCCAAGTATTAGAATATCTGGAACACCGCAGCCTCCTTCGGAACACGCCTCCTCCCTAGCCGTGATCCAGGTACATTCCCGGGGCATACCTGATGGCCTGCCCGGTCCACTGCCACCTCTTCCGATCACCATGGGGTTGCAGAGCCAAAAGTCGAATGCTTTGCAAGTTGACGCTAGGATTCCTTGCCTGGTACCAAGGCACCTCCTATCACTCTCCAGCTCACAGTGTATCCACCGCGGCTGCCACCATGTGTACGAATAAGCTCATGAGGCAAATCACATATTTGTCACGCCCGATTGGCACTGTCTGACAACCAACTAACGCTGTTGCCTCACCCAATTGGGACTGTCTGACAACCAAGTAACCGTCCATTCCCACGTGGGGATACAACATATCAATTGAACCTCTTTGTGCTTTAAATACATGCTGAATCCGCTGGTCTCCTGAGAGTGCCCAGACGGTCCATCCGGTAGCCCCGTGGATCCTGAGAATCCCAGCTACAAAGAAATCATCTCCATTGTATTCCTAAAAATCCTCTTCGTATGCCATCGTATGGGCACATCCATATTCGCTCGTTGGCGTAAGGTTGACGATATTGAATAGAGTTGGCGCAGATGGCTCTCTCTCCTCACAACGATCCGATTCGGTCGTCCAATCAGGTGCCGATTGTGATAATTGACAATGGTAGTCGCGAATCATACCTACTAGCCACTTTAGAACATTTGGAGGTGGAATAATTATACTTCCATTATGGAGCTGCCACACGATCTGCAATCGCTGCTCCACTATCTTGAACTCTGCCCATCAATAGACCAATGATGCCGGTAATCATATCGGTAATCATAGTTGATTCATTGACTCCCTGCCCATATATGGCCTTGTACGACTTCCGTAGCCGCCGTAGTAAACTTCTAACATCATCTGTAACTTAGATAACTCCATTCAGTCTTGTAGAAGGTAATCACGATTGGAACCGCCATCAGTGGCATCGCTAGATGTGAATCGTGCGTATCGCGTTGATCGGCTCTATCCTCCGTAGGTGCACTTCGATCGAGGTATGTGCCTGTTTATGCTCTTCGGAGCTTCCGTAACGTGGATGACTCCATCGAGTCGTGTAGAAGGTAATCGCGATGTCAACTGCCGTCGGCGATGAGGATCGACGTGCATTGCGCGTAATTGTTAAGCTACCTCTGGACAATGGCCAGCTTCGGCATTGCCGGTGACGCGACTCTTACGGATGTATGGGCACTGGTATCGTCCCTGTAATCGTCAATTGACTCAATTGCAAGGTAACTTATCGAATCTCATTGATGCTGCAATTAGTAGCCTTCGAGTTCTCGTATGATGAATTCGTTGTAATTGTCTTCGACTGACTTGGTTGCTGACGTGTCTCCTGGCCGGTTGGCCTCTGGTATCAACTCGGAATTGTCTCTGCTACTGTTAACTTCAATTGGGTGGACAATTCATGCCTCTTGTGTATCAGCGATTCGTAGATCTCAAGTCCGTATGATTTCTCATGCATAGGTGTCGCGAGGCGTCTCTGGCGGATTGGCCTCTAGAATCCACACGAAATCGTCTGTTACCGTTAACCTCAATTCAATAGATATATCAAGACACTTCGCTGATGCAATTAGTGCTCCCAAATCTGTATGATATCTCGCGCGTAGACAGCGTGTCGTGACTCGTCGGAAAGGAGTAATTCATGAAATCCAGTATGCGAAACGTATCTGAAATTAAAGCGCGATAATAGTGTAAAGGCATACGCCCGTGTATGGCCTTGTAGGAAGGAATATCAGTAGATATGGTTGCACACGTGGATGTCCATATTGTAGAGTAGTATGAAGGTAAGATTATCGCTAGAGATCTAAGGCTCGTGGCGAGCCGACTATATATAAAGCTGGTGTTACCCGGCCCTGGACACGTAACGTGCAGCCGTGCCATTACAACTGAACAGGTGAATGCTAGTATGGAACAATATCTTGGAGTGTTTGTGAAGCATCAACAGGATGATTGGATGCAGTGGTTACCCTGTGCTGAGTTTACTGCGAATGACGGAGTGTCCGAATCAATGAAGTGTAATCCGTTCATTGCAGTTCAGGGTGTGGACCCACGAATGTCTATTCCAGGCGACCCAATACAGGAAAGGGATCAACAATGCTTGGATGCAGATCAGATTCAGGATACAATGCCACAAATCCATGATCACGTGCAATTTGAAATGAGGAGAAGTCAAGCATTACAGGACGAGGGTTCAAATCAAGGACGTATGCCTGCACCGAATATACACTTCGGATCTCAGGTTTGACTTGATGCTTGTAATATTCAAACTACTCAATCAACTCGAAAGCTGAATTGGAAATCCTCGGTACCTTTCCAGGTGTGTCAGCAAGTGTCTCCATATGTGTATGAATTCGAATTGCCTGCTCCAATATGAATTCATCAAGTGCAACCTGTTTCGCTTTTGGATCTGGTTGTGGAAGATCCATTGTAAGGGCAGCGGGTTCCCCCTCCTCCTTACGTGCAGGTTGATGGCAAAGAGGAGTATCGAGTATCCAATGTGGAGGATAGTCGGGTGTACCGGAATCAGTTACAGTATTTGACATGGTGGACTTCATATGATTCGTTGACTTGGGAACCCGCAAAGTTTGTGAACGGTTCCCAAGCGGTTGAAGAGTTCAATCAACAGTATCCACAGAAACCAGGACCATTGGCGGATAGTCTCGGAGGACCTCAAACCAAACCGGGGGATACTATCACAGCGCTGAGAAATGCAGAGAGGGTGCGGAGGAATTGTGTTACGGAAAGACGGAGACGTTGGGAGATGTAGAGGAAGTGGTGAGATGGTGGCGGTATAAATTGTATGATAAGGAAGTGGACTGCGGTGTTGCAACGTCGGATGATATGGTGTGGTTGTATTGATAAGGAGTTGTGCTGTTGGTGTGTGAGATCGTGGGATGAGATTCGGATGGTACATCAGAGGATGAGGAATGGTTTGAGGGTGGCAGGCCAATCGTATATAAAGACAGTATTGTGAGTGTTGGAGGATTTCCTCTTCTTCTCTCTTTACTCTTTCTGTTGTATAGCAAAGCAAGGTATGATGTTGAAACAGCTTCAACTTTTGTCATGTCTTGATTTGCTCGATACGGATTTGGAGCGCCACTTGATTTGTTCTGATATTATATTCGAGTTACCAATATCACCTACGCGCAACCCCGCCTGTTACAGTAATGGAGTGAAGAAAAAGTCGGACAGAACGTGTCAATGTTTCATTAACTTCTTTATCTATCTTGACCGAGTGATTTAGTTACAGATATATTGTAGGCGAATGGTGAGCAGAAGATTGTGAATATCGGTTGATAATCAGATGTATAGCAGGCCCAATGAAGATTTTGGCAAGACTCTTAAACTTTAGTCCCGTGAGAGCGAACAGTGCAAGAATGTTACTGCGCTCAGCTTTGCCACAGGGCCAAGTCTTAATCTGTCAGAAAGATTACCTATAAGTTCAATTCATGATGAAAACTACTGTCGATGGCTGCAGATGTGAAATTCAAAATACAGTGAAATGAGCGTCAATGGAGTGTCAACGATTTGTGGTTTTGTAAGTACGGTAATTACACAGTGCTTTGGTCACTGTTGGGCATACCCGATCCATTGGCAGCATTTATTGGCAACAGAGACAGCAACACGGTCACCGCCCTATGCTGAGAATGACTATCAGTGGAGTGTGAACCATTTTTACTAGCTTCGCATCTTGTCTAATTTATGTTCCGATTGGTTGCATACATCCATTTTTCAGACATTGGCAGCCTTTATTGGCAAACACTACAGCGACATGCTCCCTGCTGCATCCTGAGAGTGAGCGTCAACAGAGCGTCAACAATTTTTAGATTTGCATCTTGGCTAATTTATTTTCCGATTGGTTGCAGACATCCATTTATCACATATTGGTAGCCTTTACTGGCAAAACCCACAGCAAAATGTTCCCTGCCGCATCCTGAAAATGAGAGTCAGCAGAGCATCAACAGGTTTAGTTGTTGCATAATTGTAAATGAAGTCATCGCGCTATGCTTCGCGTTCATAAGGGAATTATCGACCACCATGATTGGCAAAAATACACCATACCAATAGGAAAACACCGATTCCAAATCAATCTATATTGTAAGCTGCAAAGCATACAAAAACATATTATTGGTTGTTGAAAACGCTATTTTGATGAGATACTATTAACAAACTCCAAAAACATGAGCCTTATTTGAATCTATGGATGGACCTGCTGAAAACCCGTCCAATTCAGACAGGTTGGGAGTTGACCTACTAACTCTACCCGAGTTGACGGTTCGGTTTTATTGACGACCTGGACTGCCAATTTGGCAACGGTTGGGGTGGGACCCAGAGCTGGACCCAAAGTGACCGCCCGGAACCGTTGCTACCAATAGCTGTATTAACACCAGGCTATGAGCAATTCACCACTGCGGTGTCTCTGACAGCACTGGCAGAGCATGTCCGCACCAATGGAGCCATTCCACCAGAACAGAATTTTCTTTGCAGATCATATACTATACCAAATGTATTGATTGCATATTGCTGATACTCCCATGACAAATTGAGTATCAACTGAGAAGCAACCATCTTTGGTCGTGGAAGTCAGGTAATTACAGTGCGATCTGGTCGTTCATATTTATAATCACACCATTGGCAGCCTTTATAGGCCAAAATGCTGTCAATGGCATCGCTAGTATCTTCTGAAACTGAATGTCAACTGAATCTCAATGATTTTTGTTCTTGTAAGTAAGGTAATTGACATGTGATATGGTCGCTGTTATACCTAACCGACATATTTCCAGTTTGTATAGGCAAAAAATGGTGACAGTGTTACTGCCCCATTGTAAAGATGAGCGTCAACAGAGCGTCAATGAGTTTTGTCTTTGTATTTTGGGTAATCTATGTAATGACTAGTTGTAGATAACGATAAATGATGTATTTCCAACCTTTAGAGGCAACAACAACAGTCGCATGCTCTCTGCCATATCATGAAAACCAGTGTCAATGGAGTATCAATGATTTTTTGTCCTACAACTTGGGTAATCTTGGTTTCGCTCTGTGACAGCAATTCATATATGGAGTAATGATGCCCTTTTCACATAAAACAGTGCACAATATGTTTGTTACCCCATCAGGACAGTGAGCCTCAACAGAGCGTCAAGAATATATGCTCTTCAATATTGTACTCGTTGGTTCACCAAATTATTGGACAGGAGACAAACCCTAACCCACACTGAGCGCTTAAAGGAGTGAGTACCAGCGTGGGGTTAGGGTTAGTACATGTCCAATAACTTGGTGACCCGACGAGTATAATGAAGACATCGTGTAGATATCTGAGCTTGTAACGGTCTATTGACTGTCTTTATAGGGTAAAATACATTCTACAACAGCAACATCACAGATTCCAAAATACTGGATGTCACACACTGGAAGACATGCTGAATGTGATTACTCGATGTCAAGTATGTGATTTTAATAAGACACTATCATCGAATGGCAAAAATTGGAGAATTATATGAATCTACAGATGAACACATTGGACAACCCGCCGACGACCCACCCAAATCAGACTGGTCGGCGGACTTCCATCACAACGTACCTCAATTTCCAATTCACCCACCTTGACGGCCAGGACAGCAAATTTGCCACCAGTTGGATTTAAACCTGGACCAGGACCCAAAGTGACAGTCCGTAACTGTTGCTATCACTAGTTATGGGAGGTTACTGTAGGCCATAAAGCCTATGGCCGATTACATGTAACAGAATAAGTTTTTCCAGATGAACCTCCCATTAGCAGTATATCATGCCAGCTGAATCAGACCATTCTGATTTTCTCACTTCAGCTGAGTGCCAGTCCATCCAGGTAAATTACAGGCAACGAAGAAATTTGCTATGGTCAGAGCACAAATGTCAGCCTCCAGCTGGGTACCAATATAGATGGTTATCAGGTGAATATGGGTGGAAATGTGGACTTGAGTGATAATATATGTATAAGCATGTAGTAAGATTATCACTAGAGATCTAAGGCTCATGGCAAACCAACTAGATAGAATAGCCATTACTCAGCACTGAACTTGTCACCTACCACCTGCAGCAACTCTAATTACCTGGCATTACATCTGTCCAGGTTGTCACCAACCAGCGTAGACCTAACCTGTACAGATTGACTCCAACTAACAAAGCACTAAGACATCAATATTGCATCCATCCAACCTTAAGCTAACACATCCAGATCATATTCTGACTCCTGACAGTGGAAATCCCCAGTTCAAATCATGTATTGCCAGCTCAGAGCCAGCAGGTCAGAATGATTTCCAACCAACTGACAGCCAACCCATTTCGAATCTGTCCTTCCAGGCTACTGAGGTTATGTTCAGCCCAAAGCCTACTATTCTATAGAGATTCCATCTGGCCAGACCATCCAGCACATCATGGTTTTCAAGCATGTGTTATATCTCACTAGAGCCATGCCTGATTGCAGTTTGCAACTTTCCAGACTGAGAATCCAGAACCACTTCAATCCTAGAACGTCGAGTTTTAGAACTACAACCGTGCAGGGCCTTCCAGTTTTTATTGAACAAGTGTTTTTGAAGTTGTTATTGGTGCGTGGTAGAAGTTTCAATCAACCACACCATCCTCCCATAACCTTGGGGGCGCCAGTGCTAGTATGAACATATATATATGGCCTTGTGGCCCTCTTAGATAATATTCAAGCAAGCTTTTCAATCATCTTTACTATCTCTACTTTGAACACCATTGTTAAAAATAGATATAGAGAAGCTTGGTTGTGTCTATCTAAGAGGACCACAGAGGCCATATATATACGGTAGTTCAGGTACGAGTGTGTGCGTACGCATCTATGTAAGAGACGGCTGAACACCGTTAGCCTGTATGCCTTACGAGGGCTGAAATTCTATATATGCAACTATATCCATTGACGTACGCAGCATTATACATGACTATCAGTCTTTGCAGCTCAACAAGCTACTCTAGTTATCGGGTAATAGGTATTCTTGAATCTATCGGGATCAAACGCTTCAAAACTCGGAAAGTAGGTATCTGCAGCAAAAGACTTCACGATATAAGGACGAAACTAGATTGGAAAAGAGGGTGATGCTGGGCTATTAATGTACAGAATGATCGAGTTTCGATTTTCTACAGACAGCATTAAGTTTCTTTTTATATATCCTTATTCCTGCGGTCAAAGTACTTACCTTTTCCCACCCCACCAGAATCTAATGCTGGCCTCCCACATGCAGGCTAGAGTGAATACATTTCCCCAAGGCCTGCAGTCTTTGCCGGCACCCGCAGGCTTATGCGAATTGAGCCAGGCCGACCCGGGCTCATACCAATCACACTCCGTCCCGGCCCTTCAAAAGCCCGTCAGAGTCTGACTGCCGAGTTGCGGCCCTTTGGAGTACTATGGAGGAACCGTCCCCCAAAGCTATGTCCAGCACTGAGTGCTAGTCCCGAAAATTGAGGAAATTGTCACCCACTCCCAGTATTCTAGAGCGGCCAGTCCGGTCAGATCTGACCCCGACCTAGAGTAGGCCGGTCATACCAAGGCAGATCAGCCGAAAAGAGGCCTGGGTCGACCTAGGCTTGCCAAGTGCTGACCTGGGCCTGGACTATGCATCTAAATATTCGCAAACCAGACAGATATCCTGTCCGGCATCTCCTGAAGTGACCAAGATCGGCCCACGCGAAGGATGGCTTCATATGCGGTGGTCTATACCTGACCGGCCTGTGAATCTTTGGGTCAGTTGACTGGCAGCTTCGGAAAACTGCCCACTCCCGCACCATGGCTGAAAATCCCGTTTTCGGCCGTGGTGGTTCCCGATTCTAAGTCGATTCAAGGTCGCTCCTAGGACCTCCGTCGTCAGTATTGTAACAGGACGCTGAGGTTCTGGGCGATATTGGGCTTCCCATGAATCTACCTGTTACAGTTTTGGACT
>Ga0307512_10000890_pt1 | contig 43962 bp, 43 predicted proteins | sample 14_EM_MG_FD_200267 | JGI IMG/M metagenome (GOLD analysis project Ga0307512, IMG submission 200267) | Populus trichocarpa ectomycorrhiza microbial communities from riparian zone in the Pacific Northwest, United States - 14_EM | ecosystem: Host-associated > Plants > Roots > Unclassified | place... | reverse complement strand
GGGGTTAATATCCACACCCACATTGAACATTATACCCTCTAGCTGACAATCCTTAGTCATTGCAATCTCCCCATGTCACTCCTCCACGGAACCAGGAACACAATGCTAAGCAGGTAAGGGCAACATTCCCTCAGTAGCTTTGACTTTGCACAACCTCTCTGACTTAGTCAACACCTGGATGTAAAAGGAGAATATGTGCCCCATGGATTGTGGCCACTGGAAAGAGTGTACGGTGGGTGACATTGGGATGCCAAAAGATTGGTGCAACAATGCCCAAGATCAATTCTTTTGTAGAATTCTCAGGAAGGACCCCTACATTGTCCATGTCAACAAACTGTCCGAGGAAAGCTACAAAGAAGATTATGAAAGTGTGAGTGTGGCAATCAAAGGGTTTGACGTCTGAAAAGCAGCTATTCATATTGTACATATTTGCATGTTATATGTCCTGCTAAGTTCCACCCACAGCTGAGTACAGGGATCACCAATCTGCCTCCCAAGGGCTCTTCGCTGAACAGGCTAGGGAAGTTGTGACTGATCAATATGCTACCAGCTTTCAGCCGCATTTGAATGATGACATTTAAAGGTAGTAACAAGGCTAATCACCTTGTGCACACTCTGGTATCATGATTCAGCCCATGAGAGTGGTGTTAGCAATGGGTCCAAATTCCCGGTTCAGTTCCGGGTCCCATTCCGACCCGGAACCAGACCATTGCAACAGGGTTTCCACACAAAACCTGCTCCTCAAAAGTCCACATTTCTTGCTGCAATTATGTATTGGAGTTCTGATCGTATCGCGACATAATCTATACGTGAAATATGCAGTTTGATGCCTTCTTCCATCTCCCATTGTCCGATTTGAAATCGGATCAATAGTCGTTGAGTCGCGATGGAAACCCGGTCCTGTTGGTGTGATATTCAGCTCAATTTCAAAGCGACTCAACAAATATTGATCCGATCGCAAATCTAGGAATGGGAGATGAACCAAAGCATCAATCTGCACATTTCACGTATAGATCATGTTGCGATACGGTGGGAATTCAAATACTCAATTGGAGCCAACGTTGTAGGAACCGTAAAATGCAACTGCGGTCCGGTTCAAACCCGTCCCCAATATTGCTGGGTACCCCTGCTTTCCGGGCAACGAACTGGACCCAACCATCCGGTGCGGTTCCAAACCTGGACAGCAGCTGGGTAACCCCGAACCGTTGCTAACACTACGTGAGAATGAGGTATGACTGAATCCCATTGATTCTATTAATGTCCTGACAATCGACTTATATACCACAAATGAGGTTTCTGCATTGTTCGCAATAAGGCATAATTGCAAAAACCTTCTCTGGAATCTGAATGGGCACTTTCATGGGACGGCCATATCTGTCCCACTCTGCCGATGAAGTGACACCAGAGTGTTTATTCTTCGATGCACATGCAGTAAGGCATTCCTTGGACAACTGAGTTGGTGGGAGTTTCCTCTGTGTGACTTTTGAAGTGGACACATACTAGGGTAGGCAGAACACCATTTTGGTCACCCATATCGGACATTGAGTAGGTATATATAGTGATCCATTGGATCGATTGGAAAGTATCCCACCAGGGATGCAGAAAAAAATCCTCGCTGTACTCAGGAAAAGAATCAACGTGATCAATGGTGGAGATCGGAAGGTATCTGCTACCATGCAGTGGCATTCAGAGAGGGTAATTCACAATGAGAATGTATAGCTGCTCGTCTATATAGTATATATTTAATTAGACACATTAGCATTAAATTCCAATGGATTTAAAACCAACTAAATTTCATTCCACACTTAAATTGTTCCAAAATAAAGATTACAATGGCAAGTGGTGAAATTCAGATATAGACTCGGAGAATCAACTGTGTGTGGTGACAAGGTCGAGATGATACAATGAGGAGCCTCTGACATGATCACAGCGACAATACGTGTGGACTCAGACCTTTGACAGTAGGCTCTGAGAAGACCAGCAGGAGAGCATCAGAAGCCCCTGACAAGATCACATCCACTATACTTGCAGAATCTGACAGCTGACAGTGGTCCCTGAAAAGAACAGGGCGATAGCATATGAAGCTTCTGACAAGATCTCAGCAACTATATGTGCAAACCCTAACTGCTGACTCTGGGCTCTGACAAGACTAGGGTGATGGTGTGAAAAGCCTCTGTTAGGATCAGAGCGGCTATACATGTGGATTATTACAGCTAACAATGGGCTCTAAGAAAACCAGGGTGTCAGTATGTGGAGCCTGTGACCAGATCACGGCGACTACTGACAACTCACTGTGAATTCTGACATGACAGTGCAAATTCATCAGTAGCATCTGCCAACGAGCCATAGTGCATATGTAGCATACTTGATCACACCAAGTCATGCACAAACACACTCGCTATTACCCCAAGAGCACTTAGTTAGTACACCAAAGTACAGCGGTAAGGTAGACATACTACCATATGCCTACCATGTATTATGCATTTATTATCCGCGTTACATATATTGGCACTTGGCCAAATTCTATTATCCACCGTTATGGCTGTTATGGGAGACTACCACTGGTTGTAGAACTGAAGGCAAATTACACTTGGCAAAATGACTCTTTCCCCCTGAGCTGGAGCCACCATTTCTGGAGAGACATCCAACTGGCGTTGGAATGAAGTAAAGTTGGTCAGGTTTATTTGCAGAGATGTGGGAATGTGGTTGCATCCATTGAAAGTTGACAAGGGGTGGATTTGGCCCTGGTGCAAGATCATTACTAAGTGCAGAGATTTGTCAGGGCATTACGCATACTATCAAATCTGGATGCGTGAGTATTGAATACTTTCAGGCCTCTAGTTGCAAATCTTGTTGAAGGACGTGGAGCTTCACTGGGAGACCGAGGATATAACAGCTATGTGAATTCTGATGGAGACAGTGTGCAATACTTCAATGTTGCAAACTTTAGATAATGGTGATGGTGCTGGAAAAATCATTGTGGGAGTGGACATTTGCTTGCAAGGGTGGGGGGTAATCATAAAGTAAGAAGACGAAAATGAGGACTGACACCCATGTCACTATGAAAACGGGCTTTGGTACTATGTCAATAGTACACATAATCCTGCGAAATGAGAGTGCTGTGGACCTAAGATGGCACCTATGAAGTTTGCAACTATGTAAACTGGATCAGATTCCTCATGGAGACTGACGCTGACACATTAGTCCATCAACTACACTTAACTGCCAATGACCTGCTGGGGACACTAGTCACCTGCTGGACCACACGGATACAACTGTTCAAGTTTGACAGGGAGCATGTTATTGGGAAGATGTATGGAGGTCCTGATGGCCTCTTATGGTGGCGATGTCAGGTAGGGGAGCCCAAGCTAGATGAGGAGGATGATGTAGTGGAAACAATTGAAGCAAGTATATGTGGAATCAAGGGGTAACAAGGGCTGGAAACAAAGAGAAGGGAGAGAGCATAAGAACAATTTGTTGGCTTAAGACTACGGGAAGAATACATAGCGAGCTGGAAAGAGATAGGCGAATTTCTGGGGAACCTGAAGTGGCCAGAAAAAACAACTCAGAAAAAATACAGCAATGTTGGCATAATGCTCCAAAATACCTTGTTTCAGCTGGAGTACTCTACCATAGGTGGAAAAGCAACTAATTGCCTGCAATGGTGGTGGTAGGCACTGAGAAGAGAAGGAAAGTGATGTAATCTGGACATGAACTGAGTGGGTACCATGGAAGGGAAGTAATGTGAAGAAAGGTAGTTGAGCGGTACTATTGGCCAGAAATGTATGTCAACATCAAAGACTGTGTGAAAGTCTGCAAGTAATGTGAAATGAGAGTGCCCCAAAGGTATAATAAACCCCTAAGTAGCCTAACTGTCAGTCACCTATGGCAGTGAGTGCAAATGGACATTGCATATATGTCCAAAACATTAGACAGGTATCACCTACTAGTGATAGCCAGCAATTCTATGAGTGGGTGGGAAGAGGCACAATGACATAAACAGGGAAAATCGGACCAAGCAGAAGACTTCATTTACGAGGGGGTAATTTGTTCATCCAGAAAATGGGATGTGAGGCCGGGGATGATACAGCAGAGAGCGATGTATGAATGGATCTGTGACTGAAATGTTTCTAAAACGAGAATATCACCGCGAACCTGTAAAATGCCCCAGCCAACAGAGTGCTCGGGTCAGGATATAGAATCATTGAAGATACACTATCAAAACTCACAATCCACTCCGATGAACCCAAACAGATGTGAATTGGCCACCTCCTGGCATTGCTTTGGGCTGCCAGGATCACTGTCAGATGTACAACTGGATATTCACCATTCAGTCTTTTGTTTCGCCAAGATGCTCTACATCTGATAGAGCTGCAGAACATAGTATAGAATACCGCCAAGTGGACCCGAGGAATCGATGATACAGTGGGACTGCATGTGGCTAGAGCAAGGCAGTTGGAATAATGAGAAGAAGGTATTGATGCTGCCATACAATACATCAATGAGTCAAGCAATTCCAACAAACCTTACCTCAACCAAGCAGCCAACCTCTCAGCTGATGATCACATAATTGGTGATTTGGCTCGTACACATGAAACCAATAGACAGCAGTCTCCGAATGCCAAACTGGATACCAGGTGGCAAGGGCCCCACCGCATTACAGATATTGCCCAGAGGGTGGGGAATTGTGGACTGGCAGAGCTAGTTGGAGCAGAGAGTGTGGGGAGGAACGATTATAATCAAGTGAAGGAGTAAACAATTCGCACTGAAGATATATATGATGTTCATGAAATTAACACACCAATTACCACACAAATGGAAGAATTGTTGATATTTGAGGTGAAGGCAGCAGCTGCCTGGAAATATATAGCAGGAAGATAAATGTATGTAACTACGTGGAAAGACTGGGAAAAGAGTTCATGGGTACAGGTGGAGAATATGGAGGGGTGAAAGAAGCTAGTGGATAAATGGAACACTGCACCACAGGTGCTGGCAGACTACCCATCCCAACGATGAGGGGAAAGATAGAATGGGGAGGGAGGAGATCCTTTGCTTAGACCATAATGAAAAGAGTTGGACAATACTGAATCTACACTTTTGAGTGGATTTGTGTGATTGTGGGGGAAAAAATATTCCTACTGGCCAAATTGCACCCCCATTACACTTAAAATTCCAACCATTCTCCCCTAGGCCTCTAGTAACCTTGAGATTGGAGTGCCGATAACTAGTACAGGAGTGGGAATAATATTAACCACCGATCGCAGTGATGACATTCAAGATATGCCCAACTCTCAAGTGTGAATGGGGAAACAAGCAGGGAAGAACCGAAGACATTGTAAAGTGACACAAGAAGAGCATACAAGGGAAATGAAGAATTCCATAGAAACTGGAGAAAGCCGGAATTTGCACAAATTCCTCTCCATGAATATAAACAACTTGCCATCCTACATTTCTAACAATATGTAGCGAATGTACTGTACCTTTCATCTGCCACAGCACACTGATCACTGGTCCCAATATCCTCATCTCAACCATAACTGACAACCAACAACTAACATGATGTTTACAGCAACCAACGACACTGCAGCCACACTCAACAGCACCACGGATTTGGAATCATCCTTAACCACTACCACTACCACCACAGCAACCACCACCACCATAGTAACTACCAACACAGCCACCACTACCACAGCCATCACCACTGCCATTACTACATATACCTCCTCCGTAGACAACTCTACTATCCCTATGAATCCGTCTCCAGTATTCTGTCCATCAAAGACACTGTCCCAACTCTACTGGGATGTGTTTGCCAATTGATTTGTTTGATTGCTACAAGAAGCCATGAAGCATGCTGCTCAAAACTTCTTCCCCCAGAGCGAAGCAATTTTCTTGCTCAAGATCAATGATCACTTTAGCATCATTCAAAATCGTGCTAATGCTCAGGTTGAATGCCTATCAGCCTTTATAGAGAGAAACCCAGACTGGAACAAGTTGAAATATGAACAACACAACAACTTCCATATGGCTCTCAATAGCTCCAGAACAATCAGTGATATGATTAAGCAACACCACTCTGCACAACATGGGATGACACAAGACACAAAGAAGCTGGAAGACCTCTGTGACTCAATCCCAATCTCCAAAAAATCATAAGTGATTCCAGTCACAATGGGAAGTAGCTGTGATGTGCCACAATCACCAGCCAGACATCGAAAGATCATGAGTTAACAAAGTGATGCCTCAATCATGCATATGTCATTCACCACACATAGCTAAACCAAAAATTGAAAGCGAATGGGTGGTATATTTCTGGTGACTTCGAGGCAGCAAAACAGTTGTTAGATAATGGTTGCCCTCAGCTGGAAAATGCTATCAACTATGAAGCAATGGGTCCGAAATGGTACAGGGTGGTAGTAATGCATCTTAATGATTACGCTGGACTGGATGACCACAATCATGCCAATCAACTTCATACCATCTCACCATCTGTACCACCTACTGACCATGGAATTCCCATACCTCATCCATCCCACAGTAAGAGTAAGATGCAGTCACTACAAATGACACCAACAGAGGGAATGGAACAGGAAGAGGAAATGGATGGGAGTATCATTGGAGGGCCATTGATGGATCTGGCATTGGAACAATCCGAGGACGGAACCAGCACATGTACTGAAAAAGAGTCCGGTACAATCTCGCCAACTCCCAACAGCAGGGAATCCAGTACGATTGTGCCCACTCACACAGGACAAGAAGCTGGTGCACCTCCAGACGAGTCGACTGATCTGACGCAGGTGGGTGCTCATTATCCCAAGCGGCCTGCCACTGGTACCAAGGTGGGTATCAGTCTCAATGACAACACTGAGGCTGCAGAACAGGTGAGCTGCTTCCAAGAGTGGTGTTGGTTCGACCCGGACTGCAAGAGAATGTCGAAACATGGTTCAATGATGTACACACACCATGAGAGCAAAATAGGGAACAGAGCAATACTTATCTTGAAACATGCAGTAAACGAGGACCTTAGGTGGTGTATTGATGCCAGGCCACAGATCACTGAGGCTGTATATGTGTTGTGTCAGGCAATGGTTTGTTTTGATAGTTGGATTGGCAATATTGTATACATTGCAAGAGGTCAAGGGAAATGGAAGGCAAATCTGGAGGGTGGCAGGCAACAGCAACTGCACAAGAAGTGACACTCCATATGTTTTTCCTTTGGGTTTATGGTATTCTGTTGGGTTCTGGGTTTTCCTTTGGGGTTATGTCATTCCTTTGGGTTTATGGTTTTCCTTTGGGTCTATGGTTTTCCTTTAGATCTATGTATTTCCTTTGGGTCTATATGATTCTTATATTGTTTTAGGTTTGGGTATAAGGTTATATGGGATGAAACAGGAGCAGTGTGGTTTGCACAAAGGGCTAGGGAGGAGTTGTTGTGGGAAAATCCATTTCTAACCACCACCTTGACCACCACCACCACTCAGTTTTGCAGAGGAAAGCAGGTGGAGGTTGGAAGAAGACACATGGAAAACAGAGTTTGACAGAGCAATGGGAGGGGCATAGGGAGATACAGGAATAATGGAGATGGACTGAACAACAGGCAGTATAAATTTGGGTGACCCCAGAGTAGATAGACATCATGATATCATATAATGCCAATGTATACTCTATGTTTCCCAGCTCTGGGTCCAGTGCAATCTTGCGGAGATTTCATTGACCTATGCAATGTGTGTGGTTCCTCATGGCCCGGTCACAATTCCATTCCTCTCACCCTCTTCGTCCAATCCTTGAGGTGGAACTGCTCCTTCAGACACATCCCTTTTGGATGCAGCAAGAGGTGCTGAGCAGTGTTCATGATCGGCTTTCTGCACTGTAGCTCTGCCATTTCACTATAGAAGTAGTCCACACACAGTTGCAGTCCACCATCCTTCTTGAGTCCAAATATCATTGGAGCTGCTTCAGGCGATGATGATCAGAAAGATTGTAGAATCAGCTGTGCGGTAAATTGACGTCTGGTTCCAAATTCATTGCGTGGTTAATTGGCCTGTGTGGTGCCAGAGTCTCTGCCACATCTTTGAGGAATAAGTCCACCTAGTCCTTGTATCTCATGGGGATGCAACCTCCATAAACAGTAGGTATAGTATCTGCACCACTATCTGTGGATTAGCCTCTATCTGCGACTTGGGACTTGGGATTGGGGATGATACTTGGAAGAGTAAACCAGAGACCTGCTGATCAAGCAGTTTCCCAGGAATGTGCCAAAACCCACCAGTCCAACAACCTCCCATTATGACTTGGTGAGCCAGGACCAGTCCATCAAGTATACCTAAGTGGGGATCCTATTGTGTCATGACCACTGCCCCAGCTCCCTGCTCTCTCGTCCTGCATTTAGATTGGTATTCACAACCTCATCTGGATCTTCCCAAGTGGTGACATCAATGGTCGCTCCCAGCGGCTGCTGTATTCCTCATGTGTTGAGAGAATGTTAGATCAGTAATATGCATGCTTTCAGGTGTCAGTTGTATGTGATACACTGATACAGTCTCTTGGGAGCAAATGAACTTACCTCAATCCAAGATGCTTCTTTAGATGCATATAAACATTCCCAGTGGTGCATCTGCTGCCCCCAATACACTGTCGCAATCTGGAGGCCTGTTTGCTGCACTGTTGTCATCATGTGACCTCTGCCTATGTTTGGATTGGACACTCTACCGCAGCCAGGTCGACATCCAAAGTACAGGATATACATAGCCCCAGATATTACGTATGATCTGGATAGTGGTGCTCTGTATTAGTTTGGCCACCACCTCCAATGGGAGACAGGGAATAAATGATTCCGCATATTGGGCTGCTCACTTATAGCTTCCGTACTTCAGGTTACTCAACCTTGGATGTACTTTTCATCAAGAGGTCCTTTGCAAGACCTTCAATTACGAATGGCACAATGACCGGGAATATGTATGCAGAATCATGTGGTTATTCCAAAGAATGAACACCAACTCCGGAAAGATCATGTGGCCATCATGAGCAATCTTCGGCCCTGTATCATCATGGCCAGCTCATCCTGAATCAGTATTACGTATCATCTCGTCAGAAGGTTTACTTCGCAATTGGTTGCTGCGGTTCGAATGCCTTTGGGCATTGTTGGACTGGAAGGCTTCCAACCATAAGTGGATCTAAAAGTGGCAGACATATCTGTTGCCTGGGATACTGTCTCATGATTTGTGCAGACTTCCAGTGTGAATTAATGTGTTTAGGAGTACTGCAATCATGTAGACCTCAACAATGAGTGCTTAATAAAGTGGTCAGAATATGAACTTATCTTGATTTGCCAAATGCAATTGGTACTGCTGCTGTTCCTACATCACATCAGCACAATGTATTTTAGTGACTGCAAGCCTCCAGGAGTGTCTGAGAGGATGTGGAGTGTAAACTTAGATGTGTCAATTTCAGGAGAGTATCAAACCCTAGAAGGGCATTTTGGCTGGCCATCAGAGTAACTGGGATCTCTGATGACAGGTTCAGGAGTACCATGGGAGTTATTGTGATAGGTTTGGGAACACCTCGGAGCACTGGAGAGACCATTGGGTGCACCTCGGAGTACCTGGCAGCGACAACAAGAAGCCTGGGTACACCTGGGAGCGCCGACAACAAGCCTGGGAGCACCGACAACAAGCATGGGAGTGCCGACGACATGCCTGGGAGCACCGACGACAAGCCTGGGAGCACGTTGAATCACAGTCGAGCAGTCTGCGAAAAACAAAATCTTCCTTGGGAACGGTGCGGGTGCACCTGGAAATCATAGCCACTACTTATCATGGAATGATTTTAAAACTCATTTTCCCATTTGTATTCTGTTGTTGTCACAATTGATTGAGTGAGTCTAAGTCCATGATGACACGTAGCCTATATAGTAGCTGGCAGCCCTAACCCACAGCCATGTGATGACGTACTCTACAATGACTCAGTCCAACACTCCTCCAAGGCATTATCACATCCGTCAAACACTAAGCCATTGCAAAAACTGACAGAAAACAAACAGAAGACAGAAAACAGAAGCCAAACTGTGCCATGCCCTGAGCTCCTCCCATGCGACCATTCTCCTGCTGATGCCATTAGAGGTGACAAGTATAGGCCTATTCCTAAACTTGGTAGTCGATTGTGCTGCAGGCTTCAACTCTCTTGACTTTCAGTCAACCGCTCCTCCGAAGGAGACACATGTCTTGCTATGTACTCCATTAAAGGTTATGGTCCAACAAGCTGGAGCGTCGTTCCTTCGTATATGGAGCCTCTCGGTCCCAATCATGGGTTGTGCTGTCCGTGTCGAAATTGTAGATGCATCACCATGGCGATGTTGACATCCGCATGACTCACGAAGCGGATGATCATAGTTTCCTGTTTGAATACAAGTGCTCCTGACCGGTTGTATGGTAGTGTGAGCTCGAGTGGGCGAGTGAGTGCAGGCGTATGCGAAGGTGTGTCTGTTTTGATATCGAAATTGAAGACGCTTCTTCATGGCAATGTTGCCTTTTGCATGACATATGAGGTGGCAGATCGTAATGTCTCTTGTAAACGCAATGGCCGATAGCCAGTGCTACAGTTGCGGATGCTTGCGTAGTCGTGAATGTGTCGGAGTCAGTGTCAATTTCGAAATGGGAGATGCTTCTCCATGGCTGCAATTCGAATTGGAGACGCTTCTGTGTAGGTCGCTCTTCTGTGTCAGCTAGCCCTAGGAAACTCATGCCCGTAGATCGTGGATCCCCATACACTTCCTCCTGGGTGGAGGAATGCGGCAGTCGTCATTGAAGGTTTAGGGTGGAGGTACACACTGTACAGCTCCTAGTAATGCTTCCTCATTCTCACAGTACAGGAGTCCATAGACTTCGTGGATTCATGGGCACATTTGCCACCACCGGTCTCTCGGGTTTCCCAAATCCCATACCCAGCTCACGATTCAAGACAAACCGCCTTGCTCCCCAGGGGTTTTGATCCGCCGACATCTCCCAAGTATCCGCGGTCAATTACCTGCCCACTACTCATATCCTATCCAATTACCATACTGTGTGTCAATCTGCTTAGCTGGCCACTGGTTGACCTCTTACGAATTCGATTCGAACACATTCCATTGTTGACCCAAACTCCTCCGAGGGCATTTACACGATGTTGATCGAAATTCGTCCTGCACTCTTGCCCAACTGCTCTCTGAACTCGTCCTGAATGTGTCCTGTCGACATACCTTGCAGTTGCCGTAATCTCTTATATCCGTAGAACTCATCACCATGGCAATCACAGCTATTGTGGCCATCGCAGCCATCGCAGCCCACTAAGCGGTTGAGTGTGAGATTGTGATGCATGGAGGCACCTGAGTCCTTTGCATCATGCAATTGTCATCCTGAGTCTGTACAGTGTCTTCATCCCGGATGGGTTTGCAACGCGTCTGGGACCCTCTGGCCTCGCTCGGATCAAGGTTCTCGATTCGACTGTTATCGCTTCATAGTTGTCAAAAATAGTATCTGGCTTGCAGTCACGCCTGGGCTCATAACCTGCTGTGACGATTGAATAACTGAGTCTAAGTCCAAGATGACACATAGCCTGTATAGTAGCTGCCGGCCCTAACCCACAGCCACTTGATGACGTACTCTACAAAGACTTGGTCGAACACTCATCTATGTATCTATGTATCTATGTAACTATATAGCTACCCATCAACACGTGGTATATCTAGACTGGCTGCAGGCGGTGCTTCAGAGTAATTCGAGGTGCGCCTGAAGATGAGGATCAAGTGAACTCATTGATGAATTTGGAGGCAGTGATTGAGCCAGGTTACAGATGCACTTAGAGACATTGGTTGTGTGAACTTGGAGTCCATAATTGGGTGAGTTGGGAGATACGTTTGGAGGCCGTGATTGACTGAACTTGGAGATGCACTCCGAGGCCGTGATTGAGTGAGTTAGGAGATACACTTTGAGGCCATGATCATGTGAACTTGGAGGCCGTAATTGAGCGGTTTTGGAGATACAATTGGAGGGCATGATTGAGGGGAATTAGAGATGCACTCTGAGGCCATGATCGAGTTTGAAGACGCACTTGGAGGCGGTCGATGGGAGGCACACTGGGTGCTTGATGAAACTCTATTCATTAGTGAGTTAAGTCGCAACCATGGGAATGTGACCAGGTGACATTACCTTTGAGCTCTCATGGAGAGCTTCGCTGGTGACGGTCAATCATGTAGGGAGGCAGGCCGGAAGCTGAAGCTACATTCAGTGGTCAACTTGTGATCATGAGAAGGAAGGGGAGACAGACAGTCTTTGGTGGATGCTGTACTCAGTGTACACTTTACTCTTTGTGTGCTGTACTCAGTATATGCAGTGCTCGGTGTATGCTGTACTAGGTGTATGCTGTACTCAGTCTATGCTGTACTCAGTGTATCCCGCACTCAGTGTTAACTCATAATCATGGCATGGAGCAATAGAGAGAGATAACTTAACCTTTTGTTCTGTGATGATGGTAGAGTTGTGGAAGAGAAAGAGAGATGGGGGATGAAGATGAGCACAAAATGGAGGATATGAGTGGATATAAGTTATCTGGGGTACCACTTGCCTTATTGGGTTTCGAAGGCCTTGTATGGGTGGTATCACCCGCCGGATCGAGACTCATCCCTGCCATATTGGGGATGGCAAATTGGCTCACACACAATTCTCTCAGTCCCAGTTTCTCAGCATGGTTTGCCCCATCTCCTCTCATCTCTCTCTTTCTCATCCTAAACACTACCATCACCTAAGTACACAAAGTTAAGTCATCCCTCTCTATCTCTTCATGCCATGATCAAGAGTTAACACCAAGTAAAGCATACACTGAGTACAGTATACACCCAGTACAGCATACACCCAGTACAGCATACACTGGGTACAGCATACACCCAGTACAGCATACACCAAGTACAGCATACACCAAGTACAGCATACACCCAGTACAGCATACACCCAGTACAGCATACACCAAGTACAGCATACACCAAGTACAGCATACACCCAGTACAGTATACACCAAGTACAGCGTACACCAAGTACAGCATGCACCATGTAGTGCATCATCCGAAGATCAACTGTCTTCCACTCCCAGCCAGTCTCTCATCTCTGGGCAGACTATGTTGTACTCAATTCTCTACATTCCCACAATGATGAGTCAACCAATGAATTGAGTCTCAGCTCCCAATGCGCCTCCCTCCCAAACTACAGCCTCCAGATTGACCGTCTCCATGTACTCATCCAATCTCGCTCAATCATGGCCTCCAAGTGCATCTCCAACCTCGCTCGATCACACCCTCCAAGTGTGCACTCTCATGGCCTCCAAGGGCATATCTCGAAACTCGCTCGATCACTGCCTCCAGGTGAATCTCCACACTAGCACCATTCCGGCCTTCATGTTTGCACTCTCATGGCCTTCAAGCGCACATCTCCAAAGTCACATGATTACAGCCGAGAAGTTCATCTGCTCACGGCCTCCAAGTGCATCTCCAAACTTGGTAGATCACAGCCTCCAAGTACATGTCCAAACTTGCATGATTCGGGCCTCCGAGTTCGCACAATCACGGCCTCCAAATTCGCACAATCATGGACTCCCAGTCAGTCTCCAATCTTGCTTAATCACGGCCTCGGAGTCCATCTCAGATGATACTGGATCACAGTCTCATAAAACGGTGGAGCTTGTAGGCACACGGCCCATCATCCACACTCAGCTGCACCTCACACAGCATCCGAAGAGAATGCTTGAGAAAGAGCGGTTCTGGCTCGATGAGCCTAGGAACCGGGTGAGTGGAAATGAAGGGATCCCTGGCCATGATGAACCACCCAAATTGCACAGATCTGTGAAAGTATGGCAAGAGTGCATGAGGAAGCACACAAATTGGGTCGATCTATGAATGCTTGGCATGAGTGCATGAGGAACCCCACAAACCACGTGGATCTATTAAAGCTTGGGAAGAGTGTGTGAGGAACCACACAAGGTGCGTGGATCTGTCAAAGCTTGGCAAGAGTGCGTGAGGACCCACACAAATTGCGTGGATCAGTGAAAGCTCGGCAAGAGTGCATGAGAACCACAGCTGGGAAAGATAGAGTGTGTATTTCGTATAATGCGATGATGTCTATCTACCCCGGGGTCTCCCATAATATATTCTCACCGTCACTGATACCATCTCCGTCAACCCTGTATCTCGGTATGTAAATGTATAGAGAGACTTAGCTAATACATGCCATATAATGCTGTAGTGAATTATGTGACTGCGTTAAAGACAAATATGATAAACGAAATGCCTTGTGGTTGTGGAACCGTAATAACCACTGCTCTGAGAATATGGCACCAAGTCTCCCACAGAGCTTGTTCAGAGGTCTCAGCAGCTCTCGAAGACTCTAGCAGACCTGCGCAGAGGTCTCAGCAGCTCCAAATTTGACTATCCCAATACTCAAATCTCGTAGCATCCTGAATGCACCTCCATAACTGCAGGTGCTTTCAGGAGCACCTGAGAATTCTCTTGCAGAGTCTGAGAGCACGTTGCCAAGCTCCAGGGGGGCCTGGGAGCATCTGGAAGTACTGAGAAGCACAGGTGGGGGCTACCAGAGTGTCTGGGAGGTTTGTGTGTGGTTTCCGGACCGATTTACACTTTGCTGATGCATCTATGATACAGCCACAATCTCAAATTACTCAGCTGGCTTGCAGTGGCTATGGTTGTCCCCCAGACAGTCTGTCAGGTAATCCTCCCTTTTCGTATTGCGTTGTTCATTCTCATGATCCCTGTTATTGTAGATTTCCTTCATCTGAAGTCTGCTTGCTGATTGTTTGAGTATTGGGGTTGTACAGCCATGAGGAGACCGTAAGTTTTCTGCACTGAAATGTGTACTTTCCAAGTGCAATTAACTGCTAGCAGTACTCCTAGTAGGCATTGTAGATGATTGACAGTGAAATTGCAGCACAGGTAGTATGTTTGCTCCCGGCTGTATCATTTTTCACTGTAGGTGTAAAACCCATTTAGCCCACAAAGCGAAATACATCTGATAACTGAACAATTTACTATAGCTGAAAGGCATGTACACCTACACTTGACTGTTGATAGATGATATAGTGGTATGGTTGCACCCTTATGCGAATGAGTATACATGGAGGGTCATATTGTAAGGTATTTGATACTGATCTATATTCCATAGCGGTGACTTCTATCCACTGGTGCTTATTATGCCTCAGATCACATGTCACCATATTCATTCTATTCTGAAATTGTCTAACTAGCTGAAACCGCCGTTGTATTAGTATTTTATAGTTTATAATATGGTAATCACAATATGATTTTACAAATGTATAAACTACTTGCATTATACCTACAGCAGAAATAGCACCTAATAATTTACAACTGTAAAGATGTAACAAGTATAGTAATATAATAACAACTGAAGCAGCCTATGATATATATTGTAATACCATTTGGTAATAGAGCTTTGTAAAAGTTTATATTATCTACTATGAAAGTCTACTGAAATGGCAATATAAACTGCTCTAAAATAAAAGTACTAATTTTTTATTTGCATTCAACTTCAATGAATTGTCCCTATTCTTCCTGATAAAATCAATGATTTGGAACTTCTTAATTATATTGATTCAGACATATTTCCAATTACTCTAAAGAGTGCCACTTTTTCTTCTTTCTCTTCTTCTCCATAGTTAGTGACTAGCCAGTTCAGATACTTTATCTTGCAGCAGCTATTTCCTTGCAATTATTTTTGCTATTAATTTCTTACTGATATTGCTGTCTCTAGTATCAAAAGTGTACATTGACCTGACTGGAATCTCCATTGCAAAATCACGAATAATTTTCTTGTTGGACTGACTCTGGGTGAGTAGGAAAGTGTATTGTGAGTTATGGGAGATGCTTCTAAATTGTTGGTTAAGGGACTAAATTGTATGGCGTTACAAGATACAACATGTCGATATAAGGCCAAGCGATTACTACCTACAAATTGGCAGCCCATGCCATTGATGCTTCGCATATCACATAGTTATACCACATAGTTATACACGTACAGCCAATCAGTCCACAATTCTGACTTGAAGGTGATTATCATATCAGTTCCTTCATAACTACATACAGTTGGATGCTCCGAGGTTCTAAGTCAATTGAGCTGTTGGTTGTGGAGAAATCACGGGGTTTGTCAAGGTGGTGGGGCGCACCTACGGTGTCCGGGAAACTTGTATTGTCCGACTTTGTCGGGAAACCTCCGTTACCCCGTCCAATGACCCTTGTGCACGTCCCTATTCCACAACCCTATGGATAAAGTCTTATTTTAATAGTTGCAACTGAGCAAGTATTAAAATTGAGACATTAGCCATTGACACAGGGTACAAGGTCGTGCCACAAGGTATTTTGGCGGGAATATGGCCCTGTAACCTGTGACAGGGCAGTCGTTATGACGTGGAGTAATGCTGCTGAGAGTATTTACCCGGGCGAGAGCTCGTCTCCGAGAATCAATTCCGTTAACTCGACAGTGAACCTCCTAAAGGGAATAGTTCGATCTGTTTTGTATTGACACTTACAGCATAATGATTGCACCTGAAATAGTTCGGCCTATCTATCCTCAAGTTAGCGACTTCTCTCTCGAAGAGTTTTCGGTGATTCGTGCCCTTTCTATTAGCTGTCGGAATTGAAGACCTGATTTGAACCTGCACAGAACAAAGGTTTTATTGTGAAGGATTTCATAGAAGGATTAACCGACTGCAGCATACCCGTTAATCGCCGTTCCGGACTTACGAACCATGCATTCGATCCAAAACCTTATATCCGAACATTTGAAGCAGCTCTTGATCGACTGAAGGAACTCGATGAGACATTGTCTGAAAAGGAGTCTGAGTTGAAGGAAGGCGTTCGTCGCGCGGAGATTGATCATACGCGCACGCTCGACCGTTTAGGCGAAAAATACGATTTTACACTAGCCGAGTTTCACCGGCTGGAAAATAGCATCTCGGATGGCGGGGGCATGGCTGTCCAGATTGGTGGACAATTGGAACAGCTTAACATGCAACGACAGAGGGCTCAAGATGCCCGGTTTTTGATGCAGTGTTACGCAGAATTTTCTAAAAATGAAACCGGGCGACTAGAGCGACTCAGGAGAACTGGGAGAATCGAAGATAGCATCAGGTGTGCAATTGTCAGTCGGCAGTTGAGCTTGATTGTCAACAGGAATGAGGGGGCGCGATCCAATGCCAAAACGAAGGAATTGATAGAATCATTTTCGGAGAGCTTGGAACAGGATCTATTGAAGCAATTTGATGATGCCTACATGAAATTCAACAAGGACGCCATGAAGGTAAACGTGTTCACTCTGACTTCGCAGATTTGACGTTCATGAAACGGTGAAGGGCTGCGCCAAAGTCTTGCATGATTTCAATGGCGGTGCTTCAGTTGTCAGCAACTTTCTGAACCAGATGAATTTCTTCATTGAAACTGGGAAAATACACGCTGGCGATGTAGTTATAGCGAGATTTATGTAAAAGCCCCACATCTGCAGCTCGTTCACATGTGTGACTAAGTTCAACCATGTTCCAGAGAAGAGAGATTGTCGAATCCAGACGAAAGTCCGCCTAGCCTGGAACCCAGTCTTCTGTCATTGTTGAATGAAGTTCGAGATATTCTCACGATTGAATCTGGAACTATCAAGGACGTATTTCCTTTTCCGGAGCAAGTCCTTGGAACATTTTTGCAACGTGTGTTTCAACAATCGCTACAACAAAGACTTGAAATGGTCCTCGACAAAACAGTCACCTTTTCACCTCTCGCTTTTCTACGGACTCTACAATCCTCTCGTGCTGCTGTGATCTCCCTTGCGGAGGACCTGAAGGGGCATGGATTGACCGGACACCCAGGACAGGTGTCATCTGCGACGACAACGGTTATTGATCAAAACGTAGAAGAGCTGTTCGTGCCATACCTACAGGACCGCGGATATATGGAGAGGGAGAGGGAAAGCCTAGAACAACTTTACGGTGGTCTCTTACTGAAGTTTAGCATCTTTCATAGTCAAAGGAAGAGGAACCAAAACCTCGGCGTTCTGGATCGCTTAAAGAAGTCACGAGAAAGAGTCATTGAGAGGGTTATCGAGAGCGATCTTGGAAAAACTCAGACAGATGCTCTTAGCCGAATTATTGGTTTGGACCGAAAGTCCGGAAAAGATAGTAACTTATCGGATGTTATCGTTACGGATGTCGATGGGAAGCTTAATGTAGAATTCTCAAAGAGGATGCTCAAATGGCTTGCTGAAGCTGTTGGAAGAAGCATTGAATTAAGTTCAGCTGCAGATACTCCGAAGGATGTGTCAGCATTATTGATGATTCTCATGGAGCACTTAAGGAGCATGTATGTAGAGGTTGCACTTGATACGTAAGTTCCCCAACAGTTCGCGTGATGCGGTATTGAGCTTACAATGCTTTCTATACAGCGCTTTAGATGCCGCTGAGCAGCATGGTAAAGTAGAGCCAGATCTCTCTTACGTTCTGGAAATTAAGCCAGCCACTAAAATAATGCATTTGATGTTCTCCTTCATCAACACTGCTCTGATACCACTGTCGCAAATTTCCCTAACCACACGGCGAGAAATGGTGAAATTGACAAACATCATGTTGGCCAGCTTGGAGCAGAAAATTAATACTATACTCCAGAAAACCGTGGAAGGTGAGTTTGTAATTATACTAACATGCCCTCTTGGGGAAGCTGATCTTTGTAGTTGTCATTACCTACATCGGAACGTTACTCGCTAAACAGAAAAAACAAGACTATAAACCCAGAGATGATGAAGTCCACTTGACAACCCTGCAGACTTCAACATGTCGTTCGGTCTGCTCTTTTCTTCAAAGGGTACATCGCATCGCCACCGAATCATTGGACGGAGCGAACTTGGACGGATTCTTGCATGAGATTGGTAGTGGCCTTCGCGCCTTCTTGCTCGACCATTTGAAGAAATTTCAGGTCAACCAGGCGGGAGGAATCATGCTTTCAAAGTATACTTTCGAAGGCATTCTCTCAAATATTTGCTAACAAAGTTCTATAAGGGACATTACAAACTATCGTGACCAAGTCAATAAATGGGGAGTTACAAGTCTCAATGAAGGCTTCGAACTTTTGCATGAAATTGGAAACCTTTTTGTGGTGGGGTAAGTCATGCTTCACCCTCTGGAAGACTGACCCTGACTAGTCGCAGACCTGCTATATTAAAAGATAGAATTCGAGACGGTGTTTTGGGAAGGGTCAAGCCTATTTCACTCAAGCCATATCTAATGAAAAGAGAAGATTATGCAATTGTTAAAATCGAAAAAATTGTATGCCAATTCCAGTATTTACACCATACATTCCGATATACTAACTTCGAGAACAGTTTCTGAGTGAGTAACTAAAGATTGTTGATTAACGTCATATTTGTGTTAACCTCAATTGAGTGGGAAGGGGGGAAGGCAATTCCGGAAGCTGTATAGCATCCCTTTTAGCAAGATATCTCTACTGGATACATATGATTTTAAATCGGTATCGTAATAGGTGGTGAATTTTGGGTAGAATATTAGGTGAATGCATGTTATCCGACCAACCCGTGACGTCGGGATGCTACTCGTTAATGTTTCGAGTGTCTTGGCCTCGATCTCGGCTTAAGTAAGTTTGGCGTGATGAAATATTATAGATTGGGTACTATGTCATAATGCAATGAACATTTACTGCATAATTTCATATTTGTCTCGTGCCCATGAGGTAGCGCCAAGCATCATTTTTCTCGTCGGCACCGTCTGGTAATAAACCACTTGAATTGGAGGACTGAAATCAACCCCTCCATTTATACATCATATCATATTCATCAATAGAGAAAGCCAATCCAATTTATCAAGCGTGTGAAGCACTTGAGTAGGTTGTGTGGTTGCTGAGAGCAACGGCTGTGAAGATCATAGTCGGATCTTGGTAACTACTGTACCAAAAAAGCCCTGTTTATTGATACCAAGTTAATGCTGTAATAATGTTGAATTCTTTATAAATGAATACATTGTCTGAACTTGTGGGGTATTTCGGAATTTGCTACAATATCAATTGATTTGAATGTGGGATTAAATTCATAATATTGTAGCAGAGAAGTCCTCATTGGATGGTATGTTGATGCCACATCGATGGTGGATTGCTGCCATATTCAAAATGATATGCACTGAGTTAAATAGTAGAGTTATACTATATTACTTCCACATGTGTATATTTTGCAAATGCCTGCACATGCCTGCACACACCTACACATGCCCAATGGCCTGCATCCAGGTCTGCTGCCAGCTGACTAAAGTATAGCAAAAAATATCTCTGGCATGATTTGAATCTGCTTCAGTAGGTTAGTTTGTAATCATATTGCATTTGGCCACTAGCGGCCATGGCATGTCCCATATATATTTCCTCTCCACTTCTTCCATAATATAAACAAACAAAAGTAGAGTTGCATGTCCTCTTCCCCAAAACAATTGAAAAGAAAAAAAAGCCCAAAAACAATTTCAAGTTTTTAAATCCCCCCATCACTCGACTCCTCATGATCTGAGTTCTCTGCCACTTCCACCACTCTGCTAATTCTGCCAGCAATCCATATGAAAAAGAAAATCAATCAATGCCTGCGAACATTTTGCTTCTACAAAAACATGAGACATTGGCAATCTAATCTTCGGCTCTTTTGTTATCTTTTCACACCCCTCATACCTGTCTTCCCCCTCTTGCCTGTCTATCCAAAGCCTTTTCTGTTCTTGTTTCCATTGTTTGCACCACTTGAACAAGTGGTCCCTTGGCTGATATTGATGCCCACACCACCAGTATTTTATACCTCTTCTTTTCCGATCTGCGTTAAGTACTGCGCCATAAGTCCATGTCCTGACTTTGGCTAATTAAACCTTACTGTGATTGATTTTTGAGCTATCATCACTGCTCCCTTACCTCCCCTCTTCACCATATCCTACCAGTATCTGTGCTTTGGCTTAACTACGATATCTTGAATTTTCTTTTCACTTTCCTCCCATTTCATCTCAGTAATCCTTCGACAAACATGAGTGAAAGAAACACAATTCACATGCTGTAACAGATTTTATGTCTTTGTATACTGACCTGGATGCTTATGTGCTGCTTTCATTTCTTATTGGTCAGCATGTTCATTCCCCTTGATACCCTTGCGTGTGGGTACCTATTGATACTCCACTAGAATCTATCTCTCAAGAATGGTGCATTCCCATCTCATTGTTCGTAACGATATAAACTGTCCTGGTCCTGGTTCATCTGATTATGTTCGTTTTAATGCCACCTGATTATCCGTACAGATTGTAACAGCCATCACCTCATCTTTTCCGCATTTCTCTTCTGCAATTGTCATTGCTTCTGAAATCGCATACATTTCCACATTGAATGCTTCTTTCAGTTGGTCAATGTAACACCAGGAGATTCACCCTAAGTCCTAATCAATAAAAGCCCCTAATGAGATCCGGACTTATAAAGAAGAAGATGAATAAGGCTTCACTCAGGATGCGTATAAGAATTACCACCCAAGGTAACAAGGTACTGTTCCGTTCTCTGCCTCCGAAAGATAGTATCGACTAAATAGTATCCTCTGTGAGATATCAGTATGCTGATGTACATGACTCCATGAGGGCCTGCAAGAAGTATCCTCTGATCTACCACACTATCGTGATGACTCTCGGACTTCCAACCGATGCTAGAGTATCGTCCCAACAACCGGCACTTATACTTGAGCACTGACTTGTCCAAGAATGCGACAACTCCAAGTATCGACCTGTCTTATAAGAAACAGCAAAGTAGTTTCGCCTCAGCAGAAGGAGTAGTGCCGACTCAAGAGTATTCTTTAAACCTCCACGTTATCGGGCTGGTTTATCGAACTCAAGAGTATCATCTTGCTCTCTTCCCGATCAACGACTTGCTTCGACGAAGGTACTAAGAATAACCAAGTATATACAGAGTGATGGATTTTTCCGTGATATAGAACTGAAGAGGAACGTACAACTCCAGACTTCAATAGAGAAGTAACCTCGTTGACTTCAATACTGAAATAATAGATAATACACGGGAATGAAGTTAAGGCCTAACCTCCAGGTCGAGAAGGTCAATAGCTATCCACGAACAAATCTTGAGGTAGATTGTATTTTCGATGGGATGTTATCGATGTCCTTCCTCCATGTTGGTATTGCTGATATATATCAGACGATCCACACCCTTAACAATCCTAAGACTGCCAAAGCCTGTTTCAGTGTTCACATACGTAACTGCCTTATCATCCTTGCCTTCTACCATTGATGGTCGAGTTCTAACTCCGAAGAGTACTAACTATGTCATCAAGATAACGAGCTCGTATTGCGACACTATTGCTATTGGCGATACCTCGTAGAGTTACAAGCTTATCTGAAGCCAATTATTAACTAATAGGTTTGTGTCACCAAGAGCAAGTGAGAGTGCCCTCTCATAGACCCACCGGGTACGTAACGGTTTGATGATTGTGGCAAACGACAGAATATCTAATTCGACTACGCTTGATTGGAGCCAAATTTACAGTATTCTGCAACTGAGTTGTTGTGCCATATATTGAACGGAGAGTATCCCGCGCCACTCAGGACATATGAATCCAAGGTCCCACTCGCCCACACCAAGAAAGTGTGGTCGAACTAAGGGTTGATTTGTATAAGTCCATTCGGTCGACTGGGCTCTGATAGATCAATTATTGGTTATCTGCTTTATGATCTATATGACTCTGTATATCGTGAGATACGAGAGTATTCCGATATTGACGACATCTCGTCTCATTAGGAATAAACCATTGGACATGAGAGAATAGTCGTTTGTTCGGCAAATACGAATCAGGTTTGCTGCCGATGAGGAATGACCATTGACAATAGAGATCCTACCACCAATACCGATCTAAAGATGATACACATCCTATCTGCGCTCGGCTTGATTGCTGTCATTGATCAATTGGTACGAAGGTAGGGTTATGGAAATGTTACCAATAGGTGAACAAATCCGGAAGGTTGATTCAGTTAGGAAATCCGAGTGATAACTCATGATTTTGGATTGAGTATCCATATTTGGATTATCGAGTGATCGTGAATGATCCCGGAAGAATACCTGTAACACCAAAGGCGTAACAGTCAAGATGTACTCTTCTCTGTTCCCATTGTTCTTTCTTCCATTCTACTGCACATCCTACCCACTAATCATCTGTTCTTGTTCCATCAGTCCAAAGAACTAATCCTTCTCTTTTGTTTTCGGCCTCTTCCTTGGCTTGTTCTTCTTCCTGAATCATCACTTTGCCTTTCAGACATTTTCGTCTTTCTGGTAGCACCACATGCTCGTAACTGCTCCTTTCGAGAAACTCCTCTGCGATCGATTTATCAATCCCCGCCACCCTTTGCAGCATCTCCCCTTCCAGTCCGAACATTTTTCCTCCTTCCTGAATATTGGGCATTATCATTTTTCTCAACTTAAACCACCTTAAATGGTCATTAAAAAGTGACTGTGCTGGCCTATGTGTAGTATCATTCATCAGCGCTCCTTGAGGTGTCGATTAAAAGCATCTGGTTATCCTTCTGCCCAGTTAATTCAACAACTTTTGTACCTCTTGGGTCTGATTGTTCTGTCCATGCCACCACAGTTCTGCTCCATACAATGATACGGCCTGAACTGCTGCAACTTGGATACTTTTGCATCTTTCTGAGTTCAACCCTCTATTTCCCATCCAGGATCTCACTCTATTTTGCACCAGCCTTGCTTTCACTATGGTCTTCTTTGGATGGTCATTTAATGTGAGCATACCATTCAGCCACATTCCCAACTACCTAGTTGGTTCCTTATTATATCAAACATCATGATTTCCAACACTTATCTTGGCTATCATCTTCGGTTCCATATTGCCTCTCTTCCGAATATACAACATCCCTTTGGTCTTTTCAATGTCAAACGGACAGGTATTTTCTTTCACCCAATTCTGTCATTGTTTCGTGCATCTCTCCAGTATTTCTGTGCATTCCCCCTCATCTCCAAAGGTTAGGGGGTATGCTCCAAATACCTAACCATGGATGGTTGGTGTGGAATTAGCCGTACAACCATACAATACCATTCGGTATCCCCCCAGAGGTATAACGTCCAAAGTCTCCATCTTGGGCTGGTACAACAGTTGGGTGAGTACACACTGTGCCCTCCTGTATTTGCATATGTTTACCGGATGACATAGGTTCCCTTGCTTTTATGTTGGTGCAGAGCCATCTCAAGACTGCTTGAGGTTATCATGCTCATGATAGAAACTGGTGTCATAACAGACTGACCTAGACTGCCTTGCCTTGGAGAAATGTATGGCTTCCACCCCCTGTACCCGCCCCAAAAGAGGATCGGGTTGATGATGGCCCGCAGCAGGTGATGTTCCGCAAAAACTGCGTACTAAGCCTCTTATATTGAGGAGCCCTCCATAGTCAAATAAACAGCAACCAGACCATCCACCCTGCAACATGGTTGAACGTTAAGCCTCTGAGTCTTGTACTGAGAAGTCATGACTGGCGTTAGACACAGTGCTGAGCGAGCAACTGTCAGAGGTGTCAGCATTGAACTGCTCAATGACGCAGTCTGCAGACTTTTACCCCCCTACCGCTGTTCATCTTGCACTAATACCATGTGCCAGCAATTCTTTTCTGCTTGAGACCAACATTGCTGTCCGTCCTTGCAGACCATAATAAATCCACGGCTCCTTCAACAAGTAGGGACTACCCCCATACGCTGCCGCGGCTTAGGGATCATTTCTTATCCCCTTCCCACTCCAATCCTCCAGTTGAAATTGACTTGGATGGTGCCTTTTCAGCAGCTAAAACACCTGAGGGGTCAGATGCAGAGCCACCAGTATGCCAGGTATCATGCTTGCTGACAAAACAAATGGGGGGACAGCCCGAAGACCAGTCTTTTCAAACACCTTACCACTGCTTGCTGAAGCATTGTCTTAAGGCACAGCCACTGAGAGAATCAGCCACCATGTTTCGCCAGCATATCCTGCAATGTCAACTAACCAAGGCTGCTCTCAGACAGTTCTTCACTGTGAAGCCTGAGGGGTGTCCTGGCCCTACCACCCTTCCCAAAATTCCATATGCTTTACCCCATCCAGAGCAGAAACCTACGCCCCACTAGTCAAGTGGCCTGAATACCTTGGACTATGTGTTCGGACTGATCAGTGATGTCAGATGGTGATCAGGTAAAGCGGCAGGTAATTATTCCTCTCTTGAATGACAGCATGGTCACCACTCATCCCTCCCACCAGCCATGTGACCACCTTCAACAATCTATGCCACATCATCGACATAAGATATACACTCATTTTCACTTTCTTTTTCTTTTTCTTCCACTTCATCGAACAACCCCAAAATGTATACAACAAAAAGAACTAGCAATACTGGCAAACCCTGTGGAACCCCCATTTCCACATCCATTCTCTCTCCCTCTCTTCTGTCCATCAACATAATCACTTTTCTTTTTTTCATGAAACTTTCCACCCATTTCACCAGATTGGCTTCAAATCCCATTTCCTCCATTCTTTTTATTACATTCCCCTCTGCCACATGTGGAAAGGCTCCTTTAACATCCATCAATAGCACTGCCATAGTATTCCCCCTCCCCTACATTTCTTCAACTCTCTTCACCAACTTTCCCTCTGCGTCCACTACCGATCTTCTTTTTCAACATCCACACTGTCCATCATGAAGTAACCTCCTCCACCCACACTGCTCTGCTATTGTGTTGGCTGGTACCTTTTCGACCACTTTTCCCAGATCACTTAACTATGTCATCAGCTTACATGCTTTGCTGACTCAGTAATTGGGCTTATTTGGTTTTGGTATAATGTCCCCCTTTGCTTCATTCCAAGCTCTTGGATGGACTCCTAAGATAAATACTGTTTTTGCTATTGTTATTATCCTTTCAGCATCCCGTTCCAACAATAACCGTATCGCCTTAAACCCCAACCAATCCGTGTCGGGTACTTTCTTAACTGACGGATTGAACAGAGCATTCTGGATGTCCTCTTCGGTAATATCTCTATGCGTCTTTCCTCCTTCCTTCAGTGACCTCCACTCCATGCCCTTCATCAGTTTCGGAAATGCCTCATCTTTTATCAATTCCGACTTGTCTTCCCATGATTCTGCCACTCTTTCCTCCCTGGATTTCCAAGTCATCATAGTTTGTTGGCCTCCCAGTCTTGTGTACATCGAAGCCTGCCATACCTGCTCTTTTGTGGCCGACCACAAAAACTCCTGCCATATCTTCTTTTTTGATTGTCGAATAATTTGTCTGAGGTTGCTTCTTGCCTTCTTAACTTGTTGTTGAGATGCTTCCCCTTTCTTTTGGGACATTTTCAAATGCCCCTCAATCTTTCACTTTTCTGCGATTTGTTGTATCCAGCACCTGTTTGATCTCGCACAGACTCTTATCTGTTTGCAGTATTTGTTGAGATGATTGATGAAGTTCTTCTGTATCCGTACAGCTTCCCTTTGTAAATCTTCCTCACTGCTGTCCTCATCCAAAATGGGTCTCTCTGTGCTCAACTCCTTTCACTCTTTTCCAGCTTTTCCAAAAGTTTATGATTACTCCTCATGCTTGAGCCCATCAATATCCCATCCAATGATCGTTCTTGATACTTTGATTCTGTTCCCGTTGTCGCATCTTAATTGGGCACACACAATCACGTAATCTGAAGTAAATGCCAAAACTGTCCATATCTCTGATCTGTTGGCCATACTGACTATCGTCACAAAGAAATCCATGAGTGATTCCGAAGTTTCAACATTTCGCAATTTCATATAAGTTACCTCCCCATCCATAACATCCATTAATTTGTACTCATCCATATTATTTGCCAAAAAGGTAGCATCATGTCTTGGTGGGCACTGCCGGTCCCATCTATCACTATGAGCATTTCAATGTTCTCCCAATAGGATTTTATGCCATTGCATAATTTCTTGCCATCTTGAGGTTGGTGTAGTGTTAGCAACGGGTCTGGGTAACCCGCCAGCGGTCCCGGTTTGGACCGCAAAAACGGGTCAGTTCGGTTCCAGACCCGTCCAGAAACCCGACCTGCTGACTCTTGGCGGGCCAAACCCGGACCCATACCCATCAACCCGCAGGTTTCGCCGGGTTTGCCTAGACCCATCGGTTCCAATCTCCGGTTCTGCGTTTTGGGTTTCACATTTATGGTCGCATGCAGATATGCTACTGTTAATCGTAAAATATTAACATTGGTACATCATGGTTCATTTTCGACATATTAGCCGCCTTGATGTGCAAAACAAGCATACTCACGCGCCCAACCACATCCTCAAGATGGGCGTCAACAGAACGTCAACAGAGCGTCAACGATATTTGGTCTTGCATCTTCGGTAATATGAGTGGTGCTTGATCACAAGCATCCATCAAGAAGGACATGGCAGCCTTTATAGGCAGATATGTACAGGATATTCTAGCCACATCCTCCAGGACAGTAACAACTTATTTCATTTACAGAGCTACCACTAAGTATTCTTGAGCCTTTTAGTGTATAATAACAGTCATAATGATGTATATAGACAATAACCGCCACATCGCGCTGTGATTAACCATGATGGAAGGCCAACAATCGTTGACACTCTGTTGACGCTCATTCTGAAGATGGGGCAGGAAGCGTTTCACTTTCACTTTTGCCTCTAAAGGCAGCCAATAATCAGTTTATGACAATGTGCAACCTGTCACCCCGCAGATTACCCATGATACCTGACCAACAATCGTTGACGCTTCGTTGACGCTCATTTTCATGATGGGGCAGGGAGGGTATTGCAATCTGTTTTGCCTATAAAGGCAGCCAATAATGCCTGTATGACGGACTACAACCTATCGGAGGCGTGATTTCCCAGGAGGCATGACCAAAAATTGTTGACGCTCCGTTGACGCTCATTTTCATGATGGGGCAGGGAGGGTATTGCAATCTGTTTTGCCTATAAAGGCAGCCAAAAATTCCTTTATCACTAACTACAACCTATCGGAGGTGTGATTTCCCAGGTCGCATGACCAAAAATCGTTGACGCTCCGTTGACGCTCATTTTGCCATGCCTGTATCCACAATATGCAATCATTTAATTTGGCACAGTCCATCATTCACATTGTTTTGGCTGTTTTTCTGGTGTTTTTGTTTACTTTCTTCTTGATCACTACCTTGTTCTTTAATAATACATAGATATATATAATAATAATCTCCAAAATCTCGTGTCTTTCGCTCAATGCTCGTCACCAGTTGCAGGAACGCTCAATCCACTGCTCTTGTCTACAAAATGAATGTTAGCTGCAGTACCACACCACAGAGAGTGTACTAACCTTCATCAGTCGGCATATCTGGATCAAAATCGGTATCGTGCTGGGTATCCTCATCATCGAAAAATTATGCATAAGGCAGAGCTGTATGCGAATGCGTATATCCAGCCCGCAAAGTGAAGATTTGAGAAGGTTGAACTCCGGAAGTGATATCAGTTGGGGCGGGTGGTGTGCCGGGCAGTGGTGGATTCGGCTCTGGAGTCGGCTCTCTGAGTCGATTGGGTGGAGGTGCACCTGTTCCTTTGCATCTCCAGCGAGTCTGCGGAATCTTTGCGGTGCCATTTTGGCAAAGAAGGCAGCCTGACGTTTGGTTTTGACGAAGCATTGCCGGGTGTCCTTGTATCGCAGTCTTCACCTCGTTATGCCCAGGAAACTCAACACCCCGCTTCTTCTCCTCTCGGACCTCGGTGCGTGGTTTCTTGATGAGGTATTTCGTTTCCTCGATTGCGGCGCGTGAAAAGCCTTCTTTGGCCATTTTGGCCATATTCAACGCCAGGCGCATGTCGGACTGTTCCAGCTGTACCCGACCTCCCTGCCTTGCTATAGTTGCAGACATGTTGAAAACCTACAAGACATTAGATGCTGCTTCTAACAAGGAAATTCGGCTGTTACCTCTACCATATACGCTTCCGTAGCCTCCTCTAAGGTGATTGATGCCTGCTTCGTCCTCTCACGGGGATGCTTATCAGGAAATTCATCTGCGAAAATCACAGAGCTGACAACATCACGACGTTCGATTTCTCGGACTTTGCGGACAAATGCCTTTGTCGACCATGGAAGGTTCCCGTCACGGGCAGCGATACATTTGTTATGTAGCTCTCTACTGACACTCGCCGTACGTTATACGGTCAATTGACCACCCTTTGCCTCGATATGGATTTACTCACATCCAACTGCATGCTGTTTCTGATTTTTGCTGCTTCCAGTCTTGCGGACGATTTTTAAATGGGCATCCTGGGTCATATGTTTGGTGGCTGCACTGGCGGCGTCGCGGTGAACTAACTTGTGTCTGCACTTTTGTAGTGTGCCAAGAATGTCCATAAGGGATGTAGCGCCTGCCAATCAGCCGGTATTCGATCCGCTCTCACCTGGCGGAGGTGGTTGTATATCCATGATGTGCTGGTGTGGAATAGGAGAGGAAGATGATGACGACAGGAAGTGGGAAGCCCTGAGGACTATATAGTCAGCTTCTTGCCAGAATGAAATAAGTAGCAGCCAACATGATCGTTATGCTCAAGATGAATCCTACTGAGTGTGGCTGTAGGTTGCAGGGGTTTCCCAGCGCCCCGCAATTTGCAAAAAGTCGGTGTGATGTTGTTTGTTTGGTTACAGGGACAAACTGTTGTTTACGACCGCCGGAATTGCCTAATCGCTACATATTAATAGGATGTTGTTCGAGGGAAACAACGTCCGCTGATGTTTGTCTCAGATGATCTCCGGGATATTGCATGAAAATGACGCTAACAATCATGTCATGTTGGACGGTTAGCGTCACTATTCCTGATTTATTGACAGTCAAGAGGGAAATTTTGCTTTGTTCAAGATGAGTAAACGTACCAACCTTGACATAAATGACGCAGCTTGCCTCCATATTGTCCATAACATGCAACATCCAACATCTCGCCCAACTACAAAGTCCACGCAAACTACAATGGTCAATGCTCTGAAATAGAACTTTTTGCCACTTCCGGCGGGCAGATGTGGCAAATCGACAAAGTGGTCAACCGAACGACGTCATCATGCAAATGAAGGCGAGAGCGGCTTGGAAGCAGAGAGAGTCCGAACACTTGGGACATTGCGCAGGTCGCGATCCAAAAAGAAGCTAGCGGCGGAGAAACGACGAGAAACGCACTTCTTAAGCAATGATGACACAGAGAAATGGATTGAGGATTATGTTGAGAGAGAAACCACTGGGGCAAGAAAGCGAGTTGAAGACGCAGAGTCTGCGGTTCAGCAAGAGCAGGACAATATGACACATGCTGAAATCGCGCGATTGAGGTCCAGAGAACCCGAAAAGACGTTTGAGGAGATGCTGGTTGCTATCGGAGCCAGTCAGAGTGATCTTGCAAGTTCCGACGATGGGGAGGATGGGGAAGATGAGGATGATGAAGAGACTGAGCAGGGCAAGCTGAGCGAAGATGACAAACCCGGCTGGGTGATGGGCACAATCACCAAAACAGTACAGCAGCGCTTGGAGAGGTTTCGGCAGAAGCAGATGAAGCTCGACGAATTGACTCAACCGGGATGGGAGAATGCAGCCGACTACTTCCATGAACAAGATAAGAAGTACGGCACATCCGAATTGAGGGTTCCGGCAGTTGTTCGGCCGCAAACAATTGAAGACACTCTGGCTCCTCCACCGACAACATTTACAGAGCTTATGGAGAGTCTCGACATTGTCTCCGGAATATCGCAAAGGCCGCAAGGGACTTCTCCACCAGGAAGTAGTCATATTCGGCTAGGTTTGGCGAATCCGCAGTCAAAATTGAGCATACCAAGCGGTGAGCCAGCTGCGGAGCCTGATTCGTCAACGTCGCTGAAAGTGAAGCCAGTTGAACCAGTACGCTCTGTTGAACCAGTAATCTTTGACCCCTGCATATAGCCTCCAGCAAATTACCGTATAGATATTGGATTCCGACGAAGAGATGGTGACGGCTCCTGCGTCAGCGGAAGGATGGATATGCACACTGTAATTTTTGACGTCCGATCGCTGTGATAAGCAAGTTGTTTACCATTTTCGCTACGTGTCAGCTTTTTCTTGATTTCAGTGACCAAATTGAGAGACTTGATAATTTGTCTGTGCATGTGCAAGGGTCGAACGCACCATGTGAAAGTTCTAGAATCCAAATCGCACTTTGAGACTGCCAAAACGTACGGTTTCTTTCTGCAAGTGACTGTTAAGTGACAAAGCAAAAGCAATATTAGTGACAGAATGTGCCAACAAAATTTAAGTGAGTGATGTCATAGGTGTCATAGAGAGAACGGTCAGTGCGCATGATGAATTGATCTGAACGACAACCGTCATGCTAAATTCATCCATGTATCCAACTGCATAACTCTCCGCAAAGACCTGGTGCACATGGTTGAGATATTTGAAATTGCTTGTGGTACGTCATGGAAACCGAGGAGAAGGAGCTGGATAAGGAATGGTGAGGAAGTCGAGCTATATTTACCAAAAACTGGTGAAATGATCTACATGCCGTCAATTGCCGGCCGAACGGGTGGGAATGTGATGGGGCCACGTCATTTCTCACTCAGATAGCGTAGATAGCAGCTGATCAGAAATTGAGAGGTAACAAAGCTCCTGGATGCAAACGATAATACATAGATACGCAATACTGGAGGTCAATAATGAGTATATGATTCATTGCATACAATTATTGAGTGTACAAAGGCTGTTTCGATGGGATTAATGTGAGCGTCAACAGAGTGAGAACGATTTTGAGTCTTACACATTCAGCAATCAATAGGCTGCATTGTCACATCCTTCCGAAGTGGATGTATAGGTCGGCGTTATTGCGAAAAAGGGAAATGACACGCCCATTGCCACATTCTAAAAATGATAGTCAATGGAGCGTCAACCATCTTTGGCATTGCATCATGAAACATCCAGTAGGCTGTGCAGTCACATTACGTCATAATTGAAATATCGCCTGCCTTTCTATGGAACAATGGTGGTGGTAATATTTCTACTATGTCCTAAAAATGAGCGTCAACAGAGCGTCAACAACTTTTGGCCTTGCATCTTGGAAAATGCATGAGCTGTGCGGCGATGTTACCCCATAATCGCACTCTCGGCCGCCTTTCTAGGCAAAACCATTTGTAACAACACCGCTACTATGCCCTAAAAATGAGCGTCAATGGAGCGACAACGACTTTTGGTCTTGTATCATGGAAAATCCTAGGGCGGTGTGGCGACATTGAGCCATAATCAGATTGTCGGCTTCCTTTCTAGGCAAAAATGGTTGCTACAACATTGCAACTATGTCCTAAAAATGAGCGTCAATGGAGCGTCAACGACTTTTGGCCTTGTATCATGGAAAATCCTAGGGCTGTGCGGCAACATTAAGCCATAATCTGATTATTGGCTGCCTATCTAGGCAAAAACGGTTGGTACAACATCGCTACTAACTCCTGAAAATGAGCGTCAACGGAGCGTCAACGACTTTTGGCCATGCATCTTGGACAATCTGAGGGCAGTGCAGCGACATTGACACATAATCGGACTATCAGCCGTCTTTCTAGGCAAAAATGCTTTCGACGACATCGGCACTATGCCCTAAAAATGAGCGTCAACGGAGCGTCAACAATTTCAGGCCTTCCATCTTGGAAAATGAAGGGGCTATGTGACCACAATGCTATATAATCATGCTATTAGCCGCCTTTCTAGGCAAATATGCTTACGACAAGATTGTAACCATGTGCCGAAATGAGCGTCAATGGAGCATCAATGATTTTTGCACTGGCATCTTGGATAATCTAACCAGAATGGAACGCAGATAAACCACAATAAACCTATCGGCAGCCTTTATTGGCAAAAATTCAAGTGATGATATCGCGCCTGCCTCCTACAATTCAGCGCCCACGGTGCGTCAAGGCTCCGAACACTACACAGCAATAAACTGCATTATGCCGTTCCTACATGGAGTTTTACGTGGTCAGTCGTTGCAATCTGTCCTTGTATTCAAATTCACAAATATGCATGCAATGTCTTATTGATCTGATTATGTTCCTTGTAGCTGTAGAGTCAATATTTAAGAACCCGCAGTCTACTTTACTTTATCGTTATTTTCAGCTGCCTGTCGAGTCGGAATACCCAGCATCCTAATTTCTACCGCCATGTCAGATACAAAATCTTTGAACACCTCATTGCTCGAGGTTATGATCTCTTCCACAAATGAACGTGTCTTTATTCGCGATATGAGCGACCTTACATTGCAAATCATCTTGGATGTGTGGTGGGCTTCAATGAATGAAGGCTTGAAGCAGCCTATTGCTTGGAATGATTCTAGACATGCGCCGTCATGGCGATTCTATTTACACTGCGGAATTGAGGAGACCGGCAGCCCTGGCATCATTTGTATGGTGTGTCATCAAGTTCTTCACCATCCATCAGAACATGGGACCAGCTCAATGGGGAAACACTTGCTGGCAAAAGCTCACATCGCAAAGTTAAATGATTTAGCAGAGTCAGAAGTCACTGAATTGACTAGTTCGACGGTAGATGAAACAGCTTTGGCCATCCTGAAGAGGCAAGGAAGTCGAGGAATCACAATAGTAAGTTTGCAGAGGAAAATCAGATTTGATATCCAGTTTAATCCTTATTGATCGAAATGAGAGACAAAACGTTCCAAACTGGCATCCAATGACTTTGAAATTTCTGAATTTCACCAAGACACGTGAAATCGCTACCTCATGTTAGGATTTGTTTCGGCATACATTCCATGGAACGCTATATCAAATCTTGAGCTACGACGATCATATAAGGCATTACGCGACGATCTAGTCCTACCGTCTGCTATGACCTGTAGCGACATTTGCCGGAGGGAATATGCACTGACTGTGGATGCAATTAAGAAGCAATTGCCGTGATGAAATGAGGCTAGTTTAGGTTTGGACCGATGGACGTCAACAAACAAACTGGCCATAACATCGGGCATTGCATACTAAATCGCGCGAAATTGGGCATTGCATGAAGTTCAACTTGCTGTCGATGAGGTTGATCTCCTGTTTTGTTTCCATTTCGAAAAGTAATTAAACATGATAGGTCAAGGGCCAACATACTGGAGTAGGGCTAGCCGTACATTTGAAGGACGTGCTTGATCGTTTCGAGCTTACCGACGGCTGTTTGCTTGGTATTACCACCGATAATGCTTCCTCAAACTACTGAATGACAGGCAAGCTGCAATCAACACTTGAGGCCTCTGGAATCGAGTGGCCGGCATTGAGGAACCACATACCATGCATCGCGCACATCATACAGCTGGCTTTAGGTGCATACATGAGTAGTATCGGTGTAAAAGGCCGCACCAAGTCTTGGGAAGCCCATGAGCGCGATCAGCAATTTGGAGAGAATGAAAGCATAGACATTGGGAAGAGGCAAAGACTTCGAAAAGAGGGCAATGCTAGAATCAACAAGGTGTTGGGGATGAGACCAGGTTTAGCAAAGATAATTGAGAAAGTATGTATTTCATGAGATTTCGAAAGTCTTGAAACCGACCTTCATATAGCAGAGAATGTTTGCTGTATTAATTACGCTGACACCTGGTCGCCGAGACGAGGTCATTGACTGTCAAAAAGCGAAAGTCCGCATTGTAGTACTTCCGATTATGGATGCGATGACACATTGGAACTCGACTCTGGAGGTGCTCGAGCGCGCCTACCGATTACCGGAATTCACACACGAGTGGCTTCACAACCCGAAATACAGTGAATACCGGCCACTATTCACAACTCCGGATGAATAGACGATTGTCAAGTATGGCATGGAAGTATTGAGCCCATTTCAATATTGGACCCTTTGGATGTCAAAGAGGCATACAGTCACACTGCATCACGTTATCACAGTGTACAATGACATGTTCGATCACCGGGATGTCGTGATGTGAGCTTTGGCCACGAACAAGACTCCATGGAAGGAAGACTTGTTCTTCGCAGTGAAGTCAGCTTGACAGAAGCTTTCCAAATACTATGCTGAAATGACTCCAACGACGGGCATGCTTCAGATTTTGGCACACATCCTTGATCCATTCAGGATGTTGCGATTGTTTAGGAAGTGGGACAAGGGAATAGATATTTATCCTGAGGACGAGACATCCCACACTGCAAAATACCAAGAGGCCTTTCTGAAGTATGTGGAGAATGAATACTGTGCCAAACATCGATGTGTGCCGGTCAATTAACTCGAAACGGTACTGAGCAGCAATCTCGTCCCCTCTGCAACCGCTTCAGGGTCCTATCAATCATCCATTGATCCATATGATTTGTCCAGTGATGATGAGGAAGACTCAACGCCTAACAATGTGGCTGGGACAACACCTGGACAAAGTGATTGCGCAGCCCCCTTATTGACCGCCGCCAGGTTCTATTTGAATTTGCCGCCTGAAGCACCGAAGAACTGGGGACCAAGTGATCCAAATCTCAATCATTACCACTCCGACCCAATGGAGATTAGCAGTTCATTTTGGTTACCGGACAGTACCAAGTGGTGGCGCCAACAGGAGGAAACGCACTCAAAGTACGCCAATCTCTCCAACATGGCGCGCGACATATTCTCTATCATACCACATGCTGTCGGAGTGGAGGCCAGTTTTTCCCTTGGCCGAGATGTTATTGGCTGGAGGCAGTCAATAACCACAGGCGAGACCCTTTGCGAAAAGGTCATTGTCAGGCAGTTCGCTCGAGCCAATAATGGGATTTTGGCAGGCACTGACCCAGAATTGGATTCTACACACACAGAAAACGACTCGGAAATGAACAACGAGGTGGAGGAAAGGAAATTGCACCGACTGGCCAAGGTTCATGTCGTTTTGGAGATGTGGCAGGGCAGCCAAAACCTCCGTGCTACCCAGAAGGAATCTTGCGCTCAAAATATGCAGATGACCGCCGGAGGATACATTTCGGACACGGAAGAGATCGTCAAAGCATTCTGGTCACTCTTTCAACATGATGGTGCAGCTGCATTGAAATTGTCAAAAAGATCACCTTTGCCACCAGCTTTGTCTGCAAAGGACCTCCCTGGAGGACGAACTCAAATCTTAAATGTCCGCCGAATCTGGAGGATCAACCATCATCCAGTCCAAAGCAACGAGGACAGCGCACCTGAAAGCATTTCGGACCCTGATGATTGGCTAAACTAGAATGGCGACTTGGATAATCCAAATGACAGCGATGAGGATTGTGCAGCAGATGATGAATTCGATATAGAGCTGAACACTGGCATTGAGGATCGAGAATGCCCAGAGCAGCAGGATGTGAGCGCCGCGCCATATGTGTCTGGATTGGTTCGGCCAACACGGAAGTCAAAGAGACAGGCTGAAAAGCTGTTGGTGATGGTCAATGGAGTAGAAATGCGGAGAAATAAAGGTGGGAAGAAAAAGTAGGACAGAATGCGTCAATGGTTCACCTGCTTTATGTAGCTTGACCGAGAGTTTGAGTTAGAGATATATTATGGGCAAATGGTATGAAGTAGCGTGTGAATATCGGTTCATAAATAGATGTATAGCAGGCGCAATGAGTCCTTTGGCATGATACATCATTTTTAGTCGTGTGAGAGTGAACAGTGCAAGATTATTATGCCGCTCGGCTTTGCCACAGGGCCGAGTTTCAATCATGTAGAAAGACAACCAATAAAGACAAATCAGGATGAAAACAATTATCGATGGCAGCAGATGTTGAATGGATAATACATTGAAATGAGCATCAACGGAGCGTCAACGATTTATTGTCTTGTAAGTACGGTAATTCACGAGTGACTTGGTTGTTTTTATGCATACTGGATGTATTGGCAGCTTTTATTGGCAAAAGAGATAGCAACACTGTCACCGCCACATTCTTAGCATGAGCGTCAACGGAGCGTCCATGATTTGGGGTCTTGGAAGTACGGTAATTCACCAGTAACTTGGTCGTTTTTATGCATAATGGACGTATTGGCAGCTTTGATTGGCAAAAGGGATAGCAACACGGTCACCGCCACATTCTTAGCATGAGCGTCAACGGAGCGTCCACGATTTGGGGTCTTGGAAGTACGGTAATTCACCAGTAACTTGGGCGTTTTTATGCATAACGGACGTATTGGCAGCTGTTATTGGCAAAAGAGATAGCAACAAGGTCACCGCCCCATTTTTAGCATGAGCGTCAACGGAGCATCAACGATTTGTGGTCATGTAAGTACGGTCATTCACAAGTGACAGGGTCATTTTTATGCATAACAGACGTATTGGCAGCTTTCATTGGCAAAAGAGATAGCAACACGGTCACCGCCCCATTCTTAGCATGAGTGTCAACGGAGCGTCAACAATTTTTGGCTTTGCATCTTGGGTAGGTTATGTTCCGATTGGTTGCAGACATCCATTTATGAGATATTGGCAGCCTTTACTGGCAAAAACAACAGCGACATGCTCCCTGCGGCATCCTGAAAATGAGCGTCAACGGAGCGTCAACAGTTTCAGGACAGGCATATTTTGTAATCAAGCCATCGCACGGATCTTCGCGTGCATAACTGTATTATTGTCCGCCTTGCTGGGCAAAAATACCATATATCGAAGGTGAAACACAGATACCAAATTAATCAACATTGCAAACTGCTAAACAAGCAAAAGCACATTATTGGTTGCTGAAAACACGATTCTGATAAGATACTATTAACACACTGCAAATACCAGAGCCTTATATGAATCTATAGATGGACCCGCTTGGCGACCCGCTTACAACCCGCACAATCCAGACGGGTTGGGAGTTTACTGTGGAACCGTACCCGAGTGGGCAGTTCGGGTGAATTGACGACCCGGACCGCCAAGTTGGCGACAGTTCGGTTTGAACCCGGACCCGGACCCGAAGTGACGGTCCGGAACCGTTGCTAACACCCGGTCTGTGCCAGTCTGCTTTGACTTGGTTGTTGATCCTCCCATCTGAGGTGATCATTCAGATTCACCTATCTAATTTTTCTTCCCAAAGGATATTTAACATTAAACACCTGAACAGCTCTCTCTCATCCCATCTCCACATCACAAAACTCCAGATGCATATCTTGTTGAATTCTGGTCATTGTTCCCTTTCCTCTGACCAATCTATATCCCGGATGGCTGATGTCATATCCCTCATTTTCAAACACCGGCTCTTGCATCATCATGACATCAGCTCCCCAAACGATTCCTTTCTGCTATGCTATCATCGTCGCCACATACCCTCTTCCCCAATTATGTATAATGCACTTTACCCTTGGCTCCTGAGGGTGGCTGCAATCCTTGAGCTACATGAGTCTCCCTCCGTCTCCAGTATCCATATCATCTGGACTTCCATCCTGTCTCTTTTCTGCTCATCATCCCGAGCTGGCATTATGGGCTCCTCAGTTGCCAGTATTCGGTCCTTGGTGTCTTCCTGATTTCTTTGTAGTTCAGTCGTTTGATTTTGGCGATCCCCCTATCTCTAGTTCCCGGTTCGCCTTTCCTCTCTTGCTCGCTTTATTGCCTCTTGTTTCTGAAAACAACAATTGGCTTTCGCAATATGATTCCCTTTGCAGTCAATGCACTTATCAACATTCTGATTGCAGTTTTGTCATGCGCTGGCCTTGCAACCCACAATGTTGCGCTTGTGTTCTGAAGTTAGGTGCCTTGCTGCGCACAACATGCATGCTGGCATGTTCGAACTTCCACATTTTGCCTCGGTGTAACCCCATCAACTGCATATTCCACAAATGGCATCTGGACCAGCATTCATAAACTTCTGCTGATCATGTTTCACTCCTGCCGCTCTCAATCCTCCGTTCAAAACCTTTTCGGCCATTTTACTTCCTTTGACTGCAGATACAACCAAAGCTGCCTTTGTTCCCAATTGTTTCTTTTCCTGCACATATTTCGATCCTCCAATCCCATCAATCGCCAGCTGTAACACTACCCTTTCATTCAGTGCTTGTAACTCCTTCCTCATTTTCTCCAGGCCTCCTCTGGTCTTCTTCCCGAGGTACCTATCAAAAATAACTTCGTGCATTCTGACTCTTTCCTTGAGTTTGTCTGTCTCAATGTCCACAATTCATGCATCCACTGATCTTGCTGCTTGAATCCCAATCTCTCGGCATGTAATCAGCAGTTCTGCAGTCACTCCAGTAGTTGTAACCATTGAAAGACATCCTCGGGTGTTCTTTGTAACCGCCCCAATGTGGAAAAAATCCGGAACTGTCACGGCCCGAGTTGCGAGTGACGGGTATGGATGGTACCCAGGAATAGTATCAAATGTGAGGAAGGAATTAGTGTTACGGAATGGCGGAGATGCTGATAGACGCGCAAATGGCATCGGGATGTTGTGAGATCGTTGTGGTATAATTTGTCAAGATAAGGAAGTGGTGTGAGGCGTCGCGACGTTGGGCGACGTGGTGTGGTTGTGTTGATAAGGAGTTGTGTTGGGGGTGTGTAAGATCAAGAGGAGATATTCGGATTGTACATCAGAGCATAGGGAATGGTTCGAGGGTGGCAGACGAAGTGTATATAAAGAGAGGTTGTTGGGTGTTGCAGGATTTCCTGTTCTTCTCTCTTTGCTCGTTCTCTTGTATAGCAAAGCAAGTACGACTTTGAAACAGCTCTGACTCTTGTCTTGTCTTGGTTTCCTCGATACGAATTTCGAAGCCTCTTGTCCCAATTCTGATATCAAATTAATGTTACCAGTATCACCTATGCCCGACTCCTCCCATTACACTAGGACGAGTTCTTTACAACATACCTGAAAATGAATGTATTGTCAACATTGTTTGACTCCACGTTTTGATCTTGCTTGGTACTACTGTGAAGTTACCGATAGTTATATTTCAATTTGCTATCTCTGTAGCTGCGACCATATAGAATTACATGTGCCTACACCCTTCGAGCGTCTGTAAGTACTGCAATGGACCTTGCTCTGTTAGTTGTTGGGTATATCTTGGACCCAATCATCGGTGGCTTCATGTTTGCTACAATTGCGTTGACGAGTTACCCCAACTTACCAAATTTGATATCCTCCAATACCCACATCGATCCCCATATTTGGGTGTGAAAATATGACAGTAACTGTACTTTACGAATGAATTGGTTTGATCTTGCTGGAACTCATTCTTCCTTGTCCAAACCCGAACCTTTCAATGCCTTCGACGGCATCGAAGCATTATTGAATACTGAGGTAGACGACCTCCCTTTGGCTGCTGATGTTTGGGAACAGTCAGACATTCCCTCCACTTCAAATACTTATTAGACAGAAGCCGCCGCATACGGAGGAGGTTTAGAATTGGACGACCCCGTATTTCGAAGTAATTGGACAATGTATTGGGGAGCCCATGTTTGGTTTGATTGTGACCTGGACTTACCTTGCGAGTGTGAAGAACATAACTCTTTAGGAACAGGTTCAACGGAAGGACAAGCACCAGCAGCAGCAGCAACAGCCAAACCTGCGCCGGTGCCGTTGATTGATATTGAACCTCTGACCTCGACCCCCTCGGAAATTGACGTATATAATTGGCACTGATAGATGTGCTTGAATCGTTGCGATGTCAGGATCAGAACAGCACCATCGGGTGGCGCTGGTGTCCACGGACGACCAGGCCATCATATCAGGAATTGTCCACAGGAATCTGCTGGAGATCGATTTCGGACAGAGACAGACAATGCTTGATGAAGCACTGGAGGTGCTGAGGTAGGTGGCCCAGTACACAGACCCTGTGAACCTCGTACAGAGGGTGTGCGATCACCCGGCCCAGATAATTGCGTTACAGAAGCAGATCACGGACCTGCAGGCACAACAGTTCCTGCCCGTACAGTGCGATGATATCAAGATTGAGAACCGAATTCGAGATATTGAGTACGAACTCGCCGAAGCCAGGACTTGACTGGAGGCGGAGGCAACCGATGAACAACTCCTCGACAATCTCCTAGGGATGACCCACGATGCACAACAGTCTGGAGAGGAGGTGCACGGTTTGAGGACGCAGTTAGCCAATGCTCTCACTTTGGCAGCCTCGGCAGCCCCCGCGGCCCCTCAGACTCCCGAAGACAGAGGCCAGAAAGTTTCAGACTCCCCGAACTTTTCAGGGTTGGATCGAACTCAGTTGAGAAGCTGGATTGCTCAACTCTGGTTGGTCAGATGACACAAGCCTGCCAGCTTCCCCAACGAACAGTCGAAGATGCGGTACACATTCAGCCACCTGAGGGGCATAGCCTTGGGGCAGATCTCGCCACACGTCTGGGAGGATGGAACAATAGGGCTGGAAGGCCTACCAGCTTTTATTCAACTCCTGGATGCAGCTTTTGGGGACCCTGACCGAGTAGCCACTGCCGAACAGAAGATGCGGGAAATCAAACAAAAGAACTGCAAGTTCTCTCAGTACTACGCTGAGTTTCAAGGTATTGCTGCCGAATTGGCTTGGAACCTCTCGGCCTTACGGAATGTTTTGCGAATTGGACGATCGGACGAAATGAAAGACTCCTCCCCATCCAGCGATGTGGCTGAGGAACTTCCTGTGTTTGTCACGGTTTGTCAGAAGCGGGATGATCAGATTCGACACCGTCATGTGGAAAAGGCGCCACAGAATAAGAGTGGAGGGACAGGTTTTTGCCTCTTCCCACAGACCTCCGGCCCATCCAAAGGATCCCTCAGGAGCCCCTGGTGGAACAGAGGCTGGATATAGAGGACCGGCACCTATGGACCTCAGCGCGGGCATGAGAAGGATTTCTGGAGAAGAAAGGGCACACAGGTTCACAGATGGAAGGTGTTTTTATTGTGGTGGGTTAAATCATAGAGCGGCAGAGTGCGCAGCAAGGAAGGAGGCTCGGCTGTTCAAGGTGGCTGGAGCAGAAGGACAGGAAGTAGGGACTGGGACAGGTTCCAAGGAATCAGGAAAAGAGTAAGTCAATTGAAGAAGGATGGCTCTTCAGTTGATGGAAAAAGATTTGGTTCAAATGCTTTGAAATGTTTTGGAATTTCGCGTCTTTCAGTTAGCAAGGTGGAGGTATTGGAAGGATCAATGGAGGGAAACATTTAGTTATATCCTGCACATTGACCGTGAATAATGAAGAGACACCCACACATGCCCTGATCGATTGCGGAGCTACAGGCATAGCATTCATGGATTAAGATATTGCTTGCCATCATCAAATGCCACTCCAAGAGTTAAAAGAGAAACGACAAGTCGAGGGTATCGACGGAAGACCTATCGAGTCTGGGGATATCACAGATGTTGCCAAAGCAGAAACGATGATCCAAGATCATAAGGAACAATTACCGATGTTCGTTACGAAATTAGGACATTATCCAGTGGTCTCTGAAATCCCCTGGTTACAATTACATGTTGTCGCAGTACGGTTCGCATCTACTATGGTGACTTTCGGATCACAATACTGTATGACACATTGCCAGGATGCACCGGTTATGGTACAAGAAGTACCAGAAGAACCCCTGGATCCAGTTTATCCACAGACGGATGGAATATTCGAGCCACAGATAAGTCCACAACAACTGTTTCGAGGAACTATTGTTATGCTTCATGCATCTTCGTTTTTTCGAACAGTTAAGAAGGGGAAGCTTAAGGAGTTTGAAGAATCCCTTTCTGATATTAATGAACCTATCGAGGCAAAGGATCATAAGGAACGACCCTTGGAGGAGGTTGTTCTGAAACAGTATCATGAGTTTCTACGTTCGTTCAATACTGTTTTAGCTGATTGCCTCCCACCAGATCGTCGAGGTATTGACCATGAAGTCCGCCTGAAGGAAATGGAATCACCAACATGAGGCCCCCTTTATTCAATGTCAAGGGCTGAGTCGGTAGTCATTAAGGAATGGTTGGAGGAGAATATGTCAAAATGATTCATCAGTTAGTCGTCATCACCCTTTGCGGCAGAAGTCCTCTTTGCAAAGAAACCAGATGGAGGGCTTTGATTCTGTGTTGATTACCGAGATATCAATAACAAAACCATTGAGAATCGGTACCCCCTTCCCTGAATACAGGAGCCTACGAATTTACTTAGAAAAGCTAGGGTTTATACGAATCATGATGTCCGTGGGGCTTATAATTTGTTCCGGGTTAAGCAGGGAGATGAACATACATTAGCCTTCTGGACAAGATATGGATTGTTTGAATCAACAGTTATGTAATTTGGGACAACAAATGCTCCTGCGGATTTCCATGGATACATCAATAATACTATAAGGGAGGCTTTGGATGATTTTGCATCGGCATACCTGGAAGATATGTTGATATATAGTGTTTCGGAGGAAGATCATGTGGAACATGTGAAGTGGGTTATGCAGCATCTTTTGAAAGCAGGTTGATATTTGAAGCCGGAAAAATGCGAGTTTCATAAGGAAATCGTACGGTACCTAGGTCTGAATATATCACCAAAGGGGATATCGATGGACGAGGATAAGGTTGACACTGTGAAGAATTGGAGTCGAGAGAACAAGACAAAGAATGGCAGGCTGAATAATCTCTTCAAAGTACAACAGTTCCTTGGGTTTTGCAATTATTATCGATGACTTATCCCCAAGTATTCTGAGAGAGCAGAGCCACTCACAAGGCTAACCAAGAAAGATGAACCATTAGTATGGGAGGCGGAACAACAGTTAGCTTTCGAAAGAATGGTGACCGGCTCTACAACAGCTCCAGTACTTCAACATTTTGATCATGATGGAGAAGTGATCATTGAAACAGACGCCTCCGATGATGTATCTGCAGGAGTTGTATCTCAATACGATGATGATGGGGTGTTACACCTGGTAGCTTACCTCTCGAAGAAACATTTACCAGCCGATTGTAATTATGATATATACGACAAGGAGCTTATGGCAATTATCAAGGTACTCGAGGAATG